>ENA-ORMS01000219-ORMS01000219.1-human-gut-metagenome-genome-assembly--contig:-NODE-219-length-63458-cov-6.541820_pt1 | contig 63458 bp, 62 predicted proteins | sample MGYA00242104_ERZ508997 | MGnify/ENA primary metagenome ERZ508997 (study PRJEB26280, sample SAMEA2338704) | human gut metagenome | biome: human gut; feature: human-associated habitat; material: faeces...
GCAGCAGGGGATCACCCTTGCCATGGACGACGACGCGGTGGAGGCGCTGGCCAAGGATGGCTTCGATCCCCAGTACGGCGCACGTCCCCTGCGCCGCGCCATCCAGAACCAGGTGGAGGACGCCGTGGCCGAGCAGATGCTGGAGGGTCAGCTGAAGTCCGGCGACACCGCCCGCATCTGCCTGCGGGACGGCAAGGTGGTCATTGCGAAGGACGCGGCGGAAGCCGCGGCACCCGCCGAGACCCCTGCCGAGGACGCCAAGACCCCCGCGGAAAAGTAAAAACCGCATATCCCCCGGCACCGCCGGGGGATATTTTTTGCCCGTGCAGCCTCAGGCGCTGTACAAACGGCGCGGTTTCGGGTATAATCTGTTTACAGCATAAATGCAACAGAGAAAGGAACGTCTATGAACACAAATTGGAACGACCCCAACTTCCAGGGCTTCGGCCGCCAGCCCCGCCCCAAAAGGGAGCGCCATGCCGTGGGTACGCCGGTGGGACGGACGCTGCTGAACATCGCCGTCACGCTGGTGTTCGCCGCCGTGTATTTCTACGTTGTCCTGCCGCCCATCAGCCTAAAGAGTGAGGATTTCTATGTCTTCGTGCTGCTGGTGTGCGCCGTGTACGGCGGCTGCGCCATCCTGACCTCCGGGTTTCAGGGCACCGGCGTGAAGGGCTACTTCGGCTTCCTGAAAAAGCAGTGCACCGTGCCGCTGGTCATAGCGGCGGCGCTGGTGGTCACGGCGCTGGTGGGCGCGGTGATCGGCTGGCAGCTGTTCCGCGCCGGGGATTACCGCGACCTGCTGACCGTCACCGACGGCGACTTTGCCGCCGAGGTGGAGGAGATCAGCTACGACCAGATCCCTATGCTGGACGCCAACTCCGCCACCAAGCTGGGCAACCGCAAGCTGGGCGAGCTGGCGGACATGGTGTCCCAGTTCGAGGTGGCGGACGACTACACCCAGATCAACTATCAGGGCCGCCCCGTCCGGGTGACGCCCCTGCGGTACGGCGACATCATCAAGTGGCTGAACAACCGCAGCGAGGGATTGCCCGCCTACCTGCTCATCGACATGGTGACGCAGAACGTGGATATGGTGCGCCTGGATGAGGGCATCCGCTACACCACGGCGGAGCATTTCAGCCGCAATCTGAACCGCCACCTGCGCTTCCGCTACCCCACCTATATGTTCGACGACCCGGCCTTTGAGATCGACGAAAACGGCGACCCCTGGTGGGTCTGCCCCCGCCTGAGCCACACCATTGGCCTGTTCGGCGGACGGGACATCATCGGCGCGGTGCTGGTGAACGCCGTCACCGGCGAGACGGCCTATTATAAGACCGGCGACGTGCCAAGCTGGGTGGATCACGTGTTCACGGCAGAGCTGATCATGGATCAGTACGACTACCACGGCGCGTATATCAACGGCTTTCTCAACTCCATCTTCGGCCAGCGGGGCGTGACCATCACCACGGAGGGCTACAACTATATCGCCATCGACGACGACGTGTATATGTATACCGGCGTTACCTCGGTGGTGTCCGACGAGTCCAACATCGGCTTCATCCTGTCCAACCAGAGGACGAAGGAGACCCGGTTCTACCAGATCGCCGGCGCGAAGGAGTACTCCGCCATGGACAGCGCCGAGGGTCAGGTGCAGCAGATGAAGTACAAGGCCACGTTCCCCCTGCTGCTGAACATCGCCCAGCAGCCCACCTATTTCATGGCGCTGAAGGATGACGCGGCGCTGGTGAAGATGTACGCCATGGTCAACGTGGGCCAGTATCAGATCGTGGCCACCGGCGGCACGGTGGCGGAGTGCGAGAGCAACTACCGGCAGATGCTGCTGCACAATGACCTGATCGACAGCGGCGACAGCTCCCTGCCGGAGACGGCCAGCGGCGAGATCACCGGCGTCATTGACGACCTGCGCTCGGCGGTGGTCAGCGGCAACACCGTGTTCTATCTGCGCCTGCGGGGCGGCGAGGTGTACTACACCATCTCCGCGTCGGTGCAGCCGGAGGCGGTGATCCTGAACACCGGCGACACGGTGACGGTGCGCTTTAACGAGGGACAGGGCAGCATCCTCACCGCCACCAGCGTGGTAAAGACGGCATCCCAGTCTCCTGCCGCCGAGGAATAAGACATAATGATCGAAGCGGGAGGGCGCAGGCCCTCCCACTTTTTGTCCGCCCCCCCTTCCCACTCCGCCGCCTATCCCAGGGGCATTTTTCGCGGCCCGGCGGGCATAAGATAGGGCAAAACAGAAAGGGGCACATGAGTATGAAAAATGTCAAGATCTTCCTGCTGCGGCGGTGGTATGTCATCGGCAGCGCGGCGCTGCTGGCCGCCGCCGCCATCTTTTACGCCGTCAATTATCCGGCCTTCGTCAGCACCGCCGCCACCACGCGGCAGCTGCCGATCTACTCCGTGGAGCGGACGCAGAAGGTCTGCGCCATCAGCTTTGACGCGGCGTGGGGCGATGCAAAAGTGCGGCAGTTCAGGTCGTTGATATACCGGGAAGAAAGCTCCGCAGCGGTCCTCCGCGTCTCATCGATAAGGCCGCGTCTGCCGGCGCTTGTGCAGTTGCAAGCGGCCCGCCGGAATGATATAATCAAATTGGCAAATACATCTTTGCCCAACAGAAGCAAGGAGGTTCATTATGGAGTTCTTTGATGTCATTAAAAATCGCGGCAGCTATCGCGGTGAGTTTGAAAAGACCGATATACCGCAGGAGGATCTGCGGCGCATTTTGGACGCGGGCATTCGCGCCCCATCCGGCTACAATTTGCAGACGACCACGTTCTACGCCGTCAAGGATGAGACGCTGCGCCATGCGCTGGCAGAGGTGTTCCCGACGAAAGCGGTAATAACCGCGCCTGTCATTATTGTGGCTGCCTCGAAATGTGTTCATGGCGGCGACCATGATCTTCAGTTTGAGGCCGAGGACTACGCCGCCGCCACAGAGAACGTCATGCTGGCGATCACCGCGTCCGGATATGCCGGCGTATGGATGGACGGCATGATGAAGTTCGAGGGCAATGCCGAAAGGGTACGGCAGCTCCTGCATATCCCGGAGGAGGAACGCCCGCGCACCATTATTCCCTTCGGCAAGCCGGTGGACAAAGTCACACAGAAGCCCAAAAAGCCCTTTGACGAGCGTGTGCATATCCTTTGAGCTTATTTTACGCTGCCAAGCTCTCCGCCAAGAGCTTCGGCTTTAAGGCTGCTGGTATAGGAAAAGCGCTCCTGCGAGGATCGACCTCGCGGGAGCGCTTCTTTCTTTCAGGTGTGCCGCTGCCATCCGATGCCGTCAGCGTATGTGAGAGCATCCTTTTACTTCCAAGAGAACCGACCCACAACGGCCTCCGTGTACTGGTCGTCCGTGATAGCCGTATACCGCTCCCCATCATACCAGTCGGTAAAGCCGTTGTCCGTCTGATAGATCTCGCCGGTCTCCGTGTCCATCACACGCTCGAAGCCCATGGTGGCATCGCTCTGCTTCTGGCTGATGATGTCCTGACTGGTGTTCCGGCTTTCCCACGAGGACATGATGGCGTCCTGCATCTCGCTTGCGGACGCGCTCAACTGCTGGGAGTGCTGCACCGCCGCGTCGCTCTGCGCCATGGCGGAGGAGGTGTAGCTGCCGGAGTAGTCCAGGCTGCCCAAGCTCCGGGTCAGGATGTCCTCCCAATTCTGGAACATTCCCTTCTCAGCGGAAACGATGGTAGTGCTGTACGCCATATAGTACCCGCCAAGGCCGGGGATGGGGAAGGGCACAAGCTCCACGGAGCACATACCCTCCGCCTCGATGCCGTCCTGCGTGAACTCCGCACGCAGCACGCCGGCTGTTCCGCCCAAAGAGCCGGTCGCGTCAAAGGTCTCCGTCACCGTGAAATTCTCATATTGGGGGAGGTGGAGATCGCGGTAAAACGGTTCTTCCGCCACCGCCGCCATATACTGCGGCAGCACCTCGAAGTAGCCCTTCACGGACTCCTCCGCCATCACGGGATACGCCGCGTAAGCCGCATTCCAGTAGGTGTAATTCTGCTTCAGGAAATCGTCCACAAACAGCGGCTCTGCCTTCAGGATATACAAAATTTGATTTACGCTGCACGCGGGGTCATAAGCCCGCAAAGCGTGGTACATCCCCGCGTTGGACGTGGCTGCCTCCACCGTCCAGCCCTCCGGGATGCTCATGGAGAAATCCGCGCAGCTATATGGCACAAGCTCCAGCCCGGAGGCCATGGGCGTAATGACAAACTCATCCGTCTGCTGTGTGTTTCCGTTATCCTGTACGTTGTCACTGCCGTTGTCTCCGCTGCCGCAGCCGCACAGCAGCACCAGTGCCAGGGCCAAGATAAGACAAGTAATTTTCCTCATAAACCCTCCTATTGCGGAAACGCCCGCACAGTAAGTATAACATACGTTTTGCCCCGCCGCAACGTATTCTGTGATGCCTCTGCCGTAGGCGTTGGCGAAGCGGAACTCACGCCGGCTGCTGGCCACCTCGGACAGAGCGGGATATGTCCAGCCCACAAACATACGGTTTCCGTAACGCGCATACGATGGACCATCCCCAAATAGGAGGTCTGTTTATGCCAACCGTTCAGCAAGCACCCACTCCGGCAATCACCGTTACCCGCAACTTCCTTGGCCAGCAGACGGCAGAGACACTGCTTCTGGAGCTGATCCGCGCCCACACACAGGCGGCGTAACACCGTTCGACCACAGATAAAAGGGGGAGCAGCATGGAACAGAAGATACCCACCGCGCTTTACTGCCGCCTGTCCCGGGAGGACGGAGACCGGGTGGAGAGCGACTCCATCGGCAACCAGCGGAAGCTGCTGGAGGAGTACATCGAAGATCACCCGGACTTGGCCGCGGTGGAATGCTACGCCGACGACGGCTATACCGGCACGAATTTCCAGCGCCCTGCCTTTCAGCGGATGCTGCGGGACATGGAAAGTGGGCACATTCGCTGTGTGCTGGTGAAGGATTGTTGTGCGATAATGGGACTAAATCAGAAAGACCTTGAAAATCAAGGGATTCTGGCTTAGTCCCTTCTTTTTTGACCTGAAAGAGGAACAATCGCACTACAATCGGCGCACCGGATCAAAACCGGCTGGCGGTGGCTATGGAGGTACACTGCATAAGCCCTTCCCGTTGCGCTGCCCACAACGAAAGGAGTCCATCATGAAACAGGGAACTTTGGTTTATGACCACGCAACGGATCGGTACGACATTCGCTTTGACCTTGACTGCTACTACGGCGGTCTGCACTGCGGGGAATGCTTCGATGTCATGGTCAGGGGCAAGTGGAAACCCACCCGGATCGAAATGGCTGCGGACTGGTATCTGGTCGGCATCCGCACGGACGATTTGCAGGGATTGAGGGTGAGGATGTGAAGACTTTTCTCAAGGAAGTGCTGCTTCCTCTGCTGATTGCCCTTTGTCTTGCCGCATTCTTCAAGCCGGTCTATATGGCGGACGGCGTATGTGACTACTTCCTGATGTGGCTCTGTGTCGGCTTCCCATTCGGCATCCGCAGGATGTGTCTCTGGCTCGTCCCCTTCGGTTACGGCATATCCGGCACAGTAGGAATCTTCGCACTCAACATCATCATCGGCGGTCTTATCGGAGGACTCGCCCTGATTGTCGGGCTGCTGCTCGGCATCATCCATACCATCCGAGAAATCATCTGAATATCTGAAAAGCTAAGAGGGTTTGTTTCATTCTCCAATTCGGAGCATGAAGCAAACCCTCTTTTTTTGTTGCCCGAAAGCTGGAACAATCTGCCTCTTGCAGATGACGGCGGTGCGGCGAGGAAAGGAGAGAAAACAAAATGAGCTACATGACAGCCGGTAAGCTGCAAGCCTTTGAAGCCCTCATGAAGGAGGTACCCGGCCACAACCACTATGACAGCGGATGCGACGGGATCTGCCCGGAATGTCGGTCGTGCTGTTTCCATCGTCCCTACTGGAAATATCAAACCTGTGTCTTCGAGGAATGTCCCTATTCCCCGGTGAAGCTGTCAACGCTGCGCTGTCAGCCGGTGATGGCAAGGGAGGGATAACCGCATGGCAGTCTATCGCGTCAACAAAAACCGTGGCTACACGGTCATGGCAAATTACCATCTCAGGGATAAAACCCTGTCCCTCAAGGCCGTGGGGCTACTCTCCAAAATGCTGTCCTTCAACGATGGCTGGCAGTTCTCAACGAAAGGTCTTTCGGCGATCTGCAAGGAAGGCCCCGATGCTGTTCTGGCAGCTCTCAGGGAGCTTGAGGATCACGGCTACCTTATCCGTCACAGGCAACGCGACGCCAAGGGCAGGATGAGCAACACGGTCTTTGAGATTTACGAACAGCCACAACCGGTTTCTCCACACAGGGAAAATCCAGATGTGGATAATCCAGATATGGATAATCCACACATGGAAAACCCACATGGGGAAAATCCCGCACAATTAAATACCAATCAAGTAATTAACAACCAAAGAAATAACTCTCTGAATAAGTATCAATCTATCAATCTTGATGGGATGGACAGGATGGATGAACGGGAGCAATACAGGGAATTGATCAGGGACAATCTTGAGATCGACATTCTCTCCAAGGACAGGCGGTATGACCTTGACCGGATAAATGAACTCGTCGAGATTATGCTGGATGCTATCTGCTCCACAAGCCCCACCATCCGTATCAACGGCGAGGATATGCCGCAGCCGGTGGTCAAGTCGCGCTTCCTCAAGCTGGACAGCGGCCACATTGACTATGTGCTCCAAGCGATGAACGATTGCCCTTCCGACATTCGGAACATCCGGGCATATCTGCTCACGGCGTTATACAACGCTTCGCTGACCATAGACAACTACTATTCAGCCCGCGTGAACTACGATTTTCACGGGAAAGGCTGATGCGTAAGCATTCTCAATCAACTTAAAGGGGGTGAGATGAAAACATGATCCACATTTTACACGGTGTCCCGCCTTAGTGACAGGATTGCCCTGCAAATCTCAGAAAGGAGGTCCCCATGCAGGATGAAGTAAATACCAAAGTCGTTGCGATTGCCATTAAGGGCGGCAGGATCACTGCGGAAGTGCTGAAAAAGGCGCTCGCCAAATTCATTGAGGAAATTGAAAAGGCCGAAAAGCAAGCCTCTCAGCCCAAGACCTACCGGGGCAAGCAGTCCATCAAGCACCTTGTCGAGCAGAACGCCGCAATCAGCAACATCGAAGTGACCGACGGAAACATCAAGTCTTTCGAGCGTACAGCGAACAAGTACGGGATCGACTACGCGCTCAAGAAAGACACCTCTGAGCAGCCGCCGCGCTATCTCGTCTTCTTCAAAGGCCGGGATGTGGATGTGATGACTCAGGCGTTCAAGGAGTTTTCCGCCAAGACGGTCAAGCAGAAAGAAAAGCAATCCCTCAAGCAGAAGCTCTCCCGCAGCAGGGAGCAGTCTAAAGCCCAGCACAAGGAGAAGGTCAAGGTTAAGACGAAGGATCGGGGCGTTGAGCTATGAAAAAGAAACTCGACATCAAAAAGCTCGTCCTTCTCAATCTCCCGTATGTGTTCGCCTTCTACTTTGTGGATAAGCTGGCGGCGGTCTTCCGGCTGGCTCCCGGTACGGAGTTTATTGACAAGCTCACCGGCGGCTTTGCCAATTTCGGCGCAGCGTTTGCCAATCCGCTCCCCAGCTTCCACCCGGTAGACCTTCTCATTGGTGTGGCAGGAGGCGCATTGCTCAAGCTGGCCGTCTACATCAAAGGCAAAAACCGCAAGAAATTCCGCCAAGGGGAGGAATACGGGTCAGCCCGTTGGGGGCGACCGGAAGACATCCGGCCTTACATGGATGACGACTTCTCCAACAATGTCATCCTCACCCAGACCGAGGGGCTGACGATGAACAGCCGACCGAAGCAGCCGAAGTACGCGAGGAATAAGAACATCCTTGTGATCGGCGGTTCCGGCTCCGGCAAGACCCGCTTCTTTGTGAAGCCCAACCTCATGCAGATGCACAGCTCCTATGTGGTTACTGATCCCAAGGGCACAGTATTGGTCGAATGCGGAAAGATGCTTGAGAAAAACGGGTATGTCATCAAGTCGCTGAATACGATCAACTTCCGTAAATCCATGCACTACAACCCGTTCGCCTACATCCGCAGCGAAAAGGACATCCTCAAACTGGTCAATACGATCATCGTCAACACGAAGGGAGATGGCGATAAGTCCGGGGAGGATTTCTGGGTCAAGGCAGAAAAGCTCTACTATACCGCCCTCATCGGCTATATCTGGTACGAAGCGCCAGAACACGAGAAAAACTTCACTACCTTGCTCGAATTGATCAACGCTTCGGAGGCCAGAGAGGATGACGAGACTTTCAAAAATCCCGTTGACCTCATGTTCGATGAACTGGAAGAGCGCGACCCTGACCACTTCGCGGTCAAGCAATACCGTAAATATAAGTTAGCCGCTGGCAAAACCGCCAAGTCGATCCTGATTAGCTGCGGCGCACGGCTCGCCCCGTTTGACATCGCGGAGCTGCGGGAGCTGATGAGTTACGACGAGATGGAGCTGGATTGCATCGGCGACCGCAAGACGGCGCTGTTCGTCATTATCTCTGATACCGACGATACCTTCAACTTTGTCGTGGCGATTATGTACTCCCAGCTTTTTAACTTGCTCTGCGACAAGGCGGATGATGTCTACAATGGGCGGCTTCCCGTCCATGTCCGCTGTCTGCTCGATGAATTTGCGAACATCGGTCAAATTCCGAAGTTCGATAAGCTGATTGCCACCATCCGAAGCCGGGAAATCTCAGCGTCCATCATCTTGCAGTCCCAGAGCCAGCTCAAGACCATCTACAAGGACGCGGCGGACACGATTGTCGGCAACTGCGACTGTACCCTCTTCCTTGGCGGCAAGGAAAAATCCACTTTGAAGGAACTCAGTGAAATCCTCGGCAAGGAGACAATCGACCTATATAACACATCAGAAACCCGTTCAACCAACAACTCATACGGCCTGAACTATCAGAAGACCGGCAAGCAGCTCATGTCGGAGGACGAAATCGCTGTCATGGACGGCGGCAAATGTATTTTGCAGCTTAGAGGCGTGAGACCTTTTCTCAGTGACAAGTACGACATTACGAAGCATCCAAAATACAAAATGCTGTCCGACTACGATAAGCGCAACGCCTTTGACATCGAGAAATACCGTTCTCACAAGCTGGTAGTCAAGCCAACCCAAACCTTCGACCTCTATGACATGGGAGAGGTTGAAGCCGATTGAAGCCCCGTCATGCACTGCGCATGGGCAATGCCCAAAGCAGAACAATGACGGGGCTTCTATTTTTTTACCCATTTTCAATAATTCACACTCAAAAATCAAGGAGGTCACTCTATGGAATTTATCAATCAGGCGGTTACGGTCCTTCAGACGCTCGTTGTTGCCCTCGGTGCCGGTCTGGCTGTGTGGGGTGTGGTCAACCTCATGGAGGGGTACGGCAATGACAATCCCGGTGCCAAGTCCCAGGGCATCAAGCAGTTGATGGCCGGTGGCGGCGTGGTACTCATCGGCACGACCCTCATCCCCCTGCTGTCCGGTTTGTTCTGATAACCGGTTCGCGTATCCACATGGGAGGGCGCGAAATGCCGCGCTCTCCCTTCATTTTTAACCAATTTCCAACACAAGGAGGTCATTTATGGAATTTATCAATCAGGCAGTTACCGTTTTGCAGACCCTCGTTGTCGCCCTTGGCGCTGGCCTTGCCGTGTGGGGCGTGGTCAACCTCATGGAGGGGTACGGCAATGACAATCCCGGTGCCAAGAGCCAAGGAATCAAGCAGTTGATGGCCGGTGGTGGTGTGGTACTCATCGGCACGACCCTTATCCCGCTCCTGTCTGGCCTGTTCTGATCCGGCAACCCCAGCATAACCGAAAGGTGGTGAAATATTGGGATTTATCCTTGAAAAAATCGAAGAAGCCATAAAAGAGCTTCTGATCGGCTGGATTGAAAGCAACATGACCAATATGTTCACCGATGTCAACGACAAGGTAGGGACGATAGCTGCTGAGGTAGGCAAAACGCCCTCTTCATGGGATAGCAGCATATACCAGATGATCCGGGGACTATCCGAAAATGTGATAGTCCCCATCGCTGGTATCATCATCACCTTTGTCCTGTGTTACGAGTTGATCTCCATGATCACCGAGAAAAACAACTTGCATGACATGGACACATGGATGTTCTTCAAGTGGTTCTTCAAGGCGGCTGTGGCGATCTACCTCGTTACCAATACCTTTGACATTGTGATGGCGGTCTTCGACATCGGTCAGAATGTCGTAGCCGGTGCAGCCGGTGTCATAAGCGGCGACACGAACATCGACATCGAATCCACTCTTGAACAAATGCGCGCCAGCATGGAAACGATGGGCATTGGCGAACTGCTCGGCTTGTCCATAGAGACGCTGCTGATCAGCCTGTGCCTCAAGATCATGTCCATTCTCATCACGGTCATTCTCTATGGCCGTATGATTGAGATTTATTGCACCGTGAGCATCGCGCCCATTCCCATTGCGACGATGAGCAACCGCGAATGGGGCAGCATCGGCACGAACTACCTCAAAGGGCTGTTCGCGCTGGCATTCCAAGGCTTCCTCATCATGGTGTGCGTTGCGATCTATGCCGTGCTCATCAACAACATGATCATCGCAGCCAATATCCACTCGGCGCTATTCTCGGTGGCAGCTTATACGGTCATTCTTTGCTTCTCCCTGTTCAAGACAGGTTCGCTTGCAAAGTCACTATTCAATGCCCACTGAGAAAGGAGGGTCAGCTTGAAGAAATACTCCGTGATCTACGCCGACCCTCCGTGGCGGTACAAGGTCTACTCAAAGAAGGGGCTTGGCCGCTCAGCGGAAAGCCATTACCCGACCATGAGCCTTGAAGACATCAAGGCTCTGCCTATTGGAGAGCTTGCAGCAAAAGACTGTGCGCTCTTCATGTGGATTACCTTCCCCTGTATGCAGGAGGCGTTCCAAGTCCTTGAAGCATGGGGATTTGAATACAAAACGACGGCTTTTGTCTGGATCAAGCAGAACCGGGTGTCCGACAGTCTCTTTTGGGGCATGGGGTACTGGACACGGGCGAATGCTGAACTCTGCATCCTTGCAACGAAAGGCCATCCCAAACGGGCAAGCCCCGGTGTGCATCAGGTCATCATGAGCCACATCGAAGAGCACTCCAAGAAACCGGAGGAAGCCCGCAACCGCATCGTCCAGCTCATGGGCGATGTCCCGCGCATCGAACTTTTCGCCCGCCAGTCCCCCGAAGGCTGGGATGTATGGGGCAATGAAGTCGAATGCAGCATCACGCTTGGAAAGGAGGTTCCCAATGGCGTTTGTACCGGTCCCGAAGGACCTGAATCGTGTCAAGACGAAGGTCATGTTCAACCTGACAAAGCGGCAGCTCATCTGCTTTGCGCTGGCTGCGGCAGCGGGTGTCCCGATCTTCTTCCTGACTAAGCCCAGCCTCGGCATCTCCACTTCGGCAATGCTGATGGTGGTCATCATGCTCCCGTTTATCTTCTTCGCCCTCTATGAGAAGGACGGGCAACCGGCTGAAAAAATCCTCGGTCATGTGATCAAGTCCATGTTTTTGAGGGATAAGGTGCGGCCATACCGCACGAGCAACCTATACGCTGCGATCCAGCAGGAAATCAAAGAGAAGGAGGAATTGCAGATTGCACAGCAGCACGAAAAAGGCCGCAGAACCTAAGCGGCTTACCAAAAACGGCAAGGTGTACGGCGATCTTCTCTCCGCCGAGGAAAAGAAGAAGCTGGTCTTGCAGAAGAAAAAGGACAAGAAGGCAAAGAAAGTCCGCAAATCGGCGCAGCAGACCATCCCCTATGTGGAGATGTGCCGAGACGGCATCTGCAAGGTCAACAGCCGTCTTTATACAAAGACTATCCGTTTCAACGACATCAACTATCAGCTCGCCCAGAACGAGGACAAGACGGCCATCTTCGAGAACTGGTGCGACTTCCTGAACTACTTTGACAGCTCGATTTTTGTCCAGTTCTCTTTCATCAACCAGAGGACGAGCATCAGCGAGTTCAAGAAGCAGATCAACATCCCGGAGCAGGATGACGAGTTCAACGACATCCGCAGCGAGTATTCCGAGATGCTGCAAAACCAGCTCACGAAGGGCAACAACGGCCTCATCAAGCGCAAGTACATTACCTTCGGCATTGAGGCCGACTCCCTGCGCATGGCGAAGGCCAAGCTGGATCGGATTGAGACGGACATCTTCAATAATTTCAAAACCCTCGGTGTGAAGACCGAGCCGCTGTCCGGCTACGAACGGCTGAAAGTGCTCCATGATGTGTTCAACATGGACTCGAACGAGCCGTTCCGCTTCTCCTTTGACATGGTAGCCCGGACGGGACTCAGCAGCAAAGATTTCATCGCGCCCACTTCCTTCGACTTCCGTGAAGGCAAGTGCTTCAAGATGGGCAAGGCCATCGGCGCAGTGAGCTTCCTGCAAATCCTCGCGCCGGAACTCAATGACCGGATGCTGGCTGACTTCCTCGACATGGACAGCAACATCACGGTCAATCTTCATATCCGCACGATTGATCAGGCGAAAGCCATCAAGAGCATCAAGATGAAGATTACTGACCTCGACAAGATGAAAATTGAAGAGCAGAAGAAGGCCGTGAGAAGCGGATATGACATGGAAATCATCCCGTCCGACCTTGCCACCTACGGCGGTGAGGCCAAGCGCCTGTTGCAGGACCTTCAGACGCGCAACGAGAGAATGTTCCTTGTGACCATCCTCATCATGAATACCGCTGCCTCCCGCCAGAAGCTCGAAAATGCCATCTTCCAGACGGCTTCCATTGCCCAGAAATACAACTGTGCGCTCAAGCGGCTGGACTTCCAGCAGGAAGAAGGGCTGATGTCCTCTCTCCCGATTGGCCTGAATCAGATCGAGATTGAGCGCGGGCTGACCACCTCTTCGACGGCGGTGTTCGTCCCGTTCACGACGCAGGAGCTTTTTCAGAGCGGCGAGGCGCTGTATTACGGGCTGAACGCGCTCTCCAACAACATGATCATGGTTGACCGCAAGCAGCTCAAAAACCCGAACGGTCTGATCCTCGGCACCCCCGGCTCCGGCAAGAGCTTTTCGGCGAAGCGGGAAATGACCAACGCCTTCCTCATCACAGAGGATGACATCATCGTCTGCGATCCCGAGGCGGAGTATTATCCCCTTGTGCAGAAGCTCGGCGGTCAGGTCATCCGCATCTCGCCGGTGAGCACCGACTACATCAACCCGCTGGACATCAATGTGAACTACTCAGAAGAGGAAAACCCGCTGACTTTGAAGTCTGATTTCATCCTCTCCATGTGTGAGCTGATTGTGGGCGGCAAGGATGGGCTGCAACCGGTGGAAAAGACCATCATCGACCGCAGCGTCCGCAAGGTGTATCAGGACTACCTTGCCGATCCGGTCCCTGAGAAGATGCCTATTCTCGAAGACCTCTACAACATCCTGCGCAGTCAGAGTGAGCCGGAGGCACAGCGGATTGCCACTGCCCTTGAAATCTATGTGCATGGCTCGCTGAATGTCTTCAATCACCGGACGAATGTGGATGTGAATAATCGCTTCGTCTGCTATGACATCAAGCAGCTCGGAAAGCAGCTCAAAAAGCTGGGGATGCTCATTGTGCAGGATCAGGTCTGGAACCGCGTGACCATCAACCGTGCCCAGCACAAGGCGACGCGCTATTACATGGACGAGTTCCACCTTCTGCTCAAGGAAGAGCAGACAGCGGCATACAGTGTCGAGATTTGGAAGCGGTTCCGTAAATGGGGCGGCATCCCCACCGGGATCACGCAGAATGTCAAGGATTTGCTGGCTTCTCGTGAGATCGAGAACATCTTCGAGAACTCCGACTTCGTTTACCTTCTGAACCAGGCATCCGGCGACCGGCAGATTCTCTCGAAGGCGCTGAACATCTCGCCCAGCCAGCAGAACTACATCACCAATTCCAACGCCGGTGAAGGCTTGATCTTCTACGGCTCTACCATCGTCCCCTTCAAGGATGACTTCCCGAAGGACACGATGCTCTATCGTTACATGACCACCAAACCCGAAGAAACCTTGCAGAATTAAGGAGGACTACCTTTATGAAAAAGAATATGAATGAGAACTTTGAGATCACCGTTGACGAGATGACCGAGATTTTCGGCGATACGCCGGTTGAGATGAGCTTCCGCGAGGTCAAGGAAGGCATGGACAGCTTCTTCGGCCTGATGGGGCTGACCGTGGAGTTGGTCAACCTGATCCGCAAGGAGGACGAGCTGAAAAAGCACCACCGCGCTTACCTCCATGTCCGCGAGGAAATCGCCGAGTGCGCCAATGAGGCGACGGAGGTCATCGGCGGTATTCTCGACTCCATTCAGGAGAAAGAACACATCTACCGTGTGTCCGGCTCTCCTTCCGCTTTTGATATGGATGAGGAAGACGAGTATGAGGATGATTTCGTCACCATCCCCAAGGAGAAGTACGACAGCATGATTGAGGATCTGCTGACGATGGCCGAGCTGATCGACATGGTATCGGATATGCGCACCAAGGATGTCCGCGCCATTCAGGAGTTTGGCAAGTTCATCCCCGCTTATGCCGCCTATGAGCGCAATCGTCTTTCCCTGTACCGCGAAGCGGCGAAGGAGGCCGAGTCCATCATCGACCGCTGGGAGGATGAGCTGGACGAGGACGAGGACTACGAGCCGGACGAGTATTTCTCCGACTGATTGCGCATCAAGTCTCGCAGAAAGGAGGGAGTCCCCATACAGCTTGATCACATTTACACCGGCGATTGTCTCGAAGTCCTCAAAACGCTGCCCGATGAAAGCGTCCATTGCTGCATCACCTCCCCGCCGTATTACGCGCTGCGCGATTACGGTGTGGACGGGCAGATCGGCAGAGAGGCAACGCCAAAGGAATACATCTCGCGCCTGACGGAAGTGTTCGCCGAAGTCAGGCGCGTACTGCGCTCAGACGGGACGCTCTGGCTTAACATCTCCGACACCTATGCCGGGAAAGGCAATCAGGGTGGCTATGTGGACGCAAAAAATCCCAAGGGCAGAAATGGTCAGGCTGTGGCTCTTAACTACAAGGTTGAGGGCTGCAAGCCCAAGGATATGATCGGCATCCCGTGGATGCTGGCCTTTTCGCTCCGCGACTCCGGCTGGTATTTGCGCAATGACATTATCTGGATGAAAGAAAACCCGATGCCGGAGAGTGTCAAAGACCGCTGCGCCCGCTGCTATGAACACATCTTCCTGTTCTCAAAGTCACGGAAGTATTTCTTTGACTACCGGGCAATCTCCGAGCCGATTGCTCCCGGAACAGCGAGCAGGCTCAAGCGTGGGGTCAAGGGAAGCAACAAATACGGGGAACCTATCCCCGGACAGGTAAAGCAGCAAACCATCAATCTTTGCCGGGAACATGGCGAGATCACCGATGACATGATAAACCCGCTGCGCAACAAGCGGGATGTCTGGATTATCAACACTGTCCCCTTCAAAGGCGGTCACTATGCCGCATACCCGCCTAAACTGGTTGAAACCTGTCTGCTTGCCGGATGCCCGAAAGACGGCGTTGTCCTTGATCCCTTCATGGGAAGCGGCACAACCGGCATGGTCGCAAAGCAGCTTGACCGTCACTATGTCGGGATCGAGTTAAATCCTGAATATAAAGAACTTGCCGAGGCGCGGATTGGAGGTGAAATTTGATGCCTCATGATGAATTGAAGCCAAAAGACCGGGTTGTCCTGCGGATGACCAGAGACGGCGCTGTGGAAGAAAACCTTACCGAAGGCACCTCAGAAAAAGTGTCAAAACGGCTTGAGGACGCCCAGCTTGTCGCGCCCCATGACACGGAAACCGGCGATATTACCGAAGAGGTCAAGAAGCGGCGGCAGCTTCGTCCTGATGAGCTGGAAGACGCAGTGAGTCAGGCTCAAGCCGAAACACAGTCCGCAGATGCGGCGCAAGAGTACAATCCGGGCGATCTACCCGTCAGCGATGATCCCACATCTCACACTCTGCACTCTGAGACATACCGCACCCATTCCGTTGACTACGGAAAAGCATTTGCCGATACCGCTGTTACCGGTAAGGTCAGCAGACCTCGCGCTGAAAGGCAGATTGATGGAGAGTCCGTTCTGGAAAGAGCGGCGGAAACCTCCGCAGAGATGCCGGACCTTGACGATGATGCCCCAGCTTCCAGACGGATTGAACGGTTGGAGCGAAAATCTCAGAAGGCGCATGAGCGTCTGGATGCCGCCCGTGAGAAGCTGCCCACCAAGAAGGTGTTGAAAAAAGAGCGCGTCTTTGACGAGGAAACCGGTAAAGGCAAAACCCGCCTCTACTTTGAAGACGAGCTGAAAGTCCCCAAGGGACAGAGCAAATTGCAGTTTGAGGCAGACAAGACCGTCCGCAAGGTCGGCGATACGCTTGCCTCTGGCATCCACGGCAAAATCCATGAGGTGGAGCAGGAAAACTCCGGTGTAGAAGCTGCCCATAAGACAGAGATTGCCGCCGAGTCCGTTGTCCGCCACTACCAGCATCATACAGAGCGCAGTGCAAACAAGCCGTTCGAGAAGGTGTCCAAGCTGGAGCAGAAGGCCGAGGCCGCTGACCGGAAGCTCCATTTTGAGAAGACGGTCGCCGAAAATCCTGAGATGAAGGCTTCCCGAGCCAATATGAATAAGCACTACCAGAAGCAGCACATCAAGAAGGAATATGCTGCGGCTCGCAAGGCAGGGACGCAAACGGCCTCCACCGCCACCAAGTCCACCGGTAAAACCATCCGAGAGAAAGCGTCGGATAAGGTAAAGGACTTTATCGTCAAGAACAAAAAGGTCTTTGCTTGGCTGGGAGCTGGCTTGATGATTCTGATCCTGTTGTCTGCTGGGATTAGCTCCTGCACGGCAATGTTCACCTCTACCACCTCGTCTGTCATCGCCACTTCCTACCTCAGTGAGGACGATGCCATGACCGGCGCGGAGGCGCAGTATTGTCAGATGGAGGCCGAGCTGCAATCGTATCTGGACAACTACGAAAGCACACACGACTACGACGAGTACCACTTTGACCTCGACGCGATTGAGCACGATCCCTATGTGCTCATTTCCATTCTCTCCGCCTTCAATGAAGGAGAGTTCACTCTGGACGAAGTTCAGGGGCTTCTTCAAACGCTCTTTGACCGGCAATACATCCTCACCGAAGATGTGGAGGTTGAGGTACGCTACCGGACAGAGACCCGTACCGGGACAACGACTGTCACCGATCCCGAAACCGGCGAGACCAGCACGGAAACTTACACCTATGAGGTCGAAGTGCCATATAACTACTACATCTGTACTGTCACGCTGGAAAACTTTGACCTCTCCCATTTACCGGTCTACATCATGAATGAAGACCAGCTCTCCATGTACTCAGCCTATATGTCAACTCTGGGCAACCGTGAGGATTTGTTCCCCGGCTCCGGCTATGTGGACAAGTACATTGAAAACCCACCCGATGACTACACGGTCAATGCGGCGTATCTGACGGACGAGAAGTTCGCAACTCTCATCGCAGAGGCAGAAAAATATCTCGGCTACCCGTATGTTTGGGGCGGTTCAAACCCGTCCACTTCCTTTGACTGTTCGGGATTCGTCAGCTATGTCCTCACAAACAGCGGACTTGTCAACACCGGACGCCTGGGTGCGCAGGGGCTTTACAATGTCTGTTCGCCTGTTTCCAGCGCCGATGTGAAGCCGGGGGATCTTGTCTTCTTTGTCGGCACTTATGACACACCGGGCGTTTCCCATGTGGGCATCTATGTGGGCGACAATGTGATGTTGCACTGCGGCGATCCCATCCAGTACACATCCATCAATACTTCCTACTGGCAGTCTCACTTTTATGCCTTTGGAAGACCCAACTATTAACTGAAAGGAGCGTTTTTATGAACCCGAAATATCAGAAGGTTTGCGCGGAAATCACCAAAACCGAGAAGAAGGTCGAGGACCTGCAGGGGCAGCTCAAGGAGCTTTACGACAAGAAAACCGAGCTGGAAAACCTTGAAATCGTCAACACCGTCCGTGCAATGGTCATGGACAAGGATCAGATCATGGCCTTCCTCGCTGCGATGAAGGACGGCAAGGCGGAAAAGCCTATCACTACCCAGCAGGAGGTGACGGACAATGACTAAGAGAAAAGGAATCCGCCTTCTGGCGGCGCTTGCACTGTGCTTCACGCTTTGTATCTCGTTCACTGTACCCGCATTCGCCTATGCGGATGACACCGAGCAGGAGCTTCCGGTCACGGAGGCAACCCAGCCCGAGGCAACACCGGAAACCGCAGCACCCGAAGAGCCTGAACAGTATGAGGGCGAGCCGATTGACGGTGAAGGCAACGCTTATACCCGCGATCTGCTCTATGACAAGGCGACGAATAAGCAGTTCATCACAGTACAGACCAAGACCGGCAACACCTTCTATGTTGTGATCGACTACGATGCGCCCATCAACGAGGAAGAGGAACAGTACCAGACCTATTTCCTCAACATGGTGGACGAGGCCGATCTGCTTGCCCTGTTGGATGAGGAAACGGCATCTTCGCTTACTACCTGTAACTGCGATACCCGCTGCGAGGCCGGAGCTGTCAATACGGAATGCCCTGTCTGCAAAACAAACATGAGCGAGTGTGCCGGCGCTGTACCTGAGCCGGAAGAGCCGGTCGAGGACGCGGAAGCCGAAGCGCCCGAAGAGCCGGAAAACGCTTCCCCGAACATTGCCTTGATCATCGGCATCATCGCGCTGGTCGGCATCGGCGGTGGTGCATATTACTACTTCAAGTTCGTGCGCGGCAAGAAGCAGAAGGACGAGGATCTGGATTTCTTCGATGACGAGGGCTATGAGGAAGAGCCGTACATCAACGAGGACGAAGAGCCTGTCATTGCAGACGATGAGGATGACGGGGACGAAACCAAAGAAACGGAGGAAACGATTTGATCTTAGTGATTGCGGAAAAACCGAGTGTTGGAGCCGCTATCGGGAAGGTGCTGGGCGCTTCCTCCCGTAAGGACGGCTATCTCGAAGGAAACAACTACATTGTCTCATGGTGCGTTGGTCATCTTGTGGGGCTTGCGGACGCAAGCTCCTACGATGAGCGCTTTGCCAAATGGCGGTACAGCGATCTCCCCATCGTCCCGGATGAATGGCTGTTTGAAGTCCCGAAGGACAAGCAGAAGCAGTTCAAGGTGTTGCGTGACCTTATGCTCGATAAGCGTGTGACCGAGCTTGTCTGCGCCACCGATGCGGGGCGCGAGGGCGAGTTGATTTTTCGGTTGGTCTACAAGAAAGCCGGTTGCACGAAGCCTTTCAAGCGCCTGTGGATCAGCTCGTTGGAAGACAACGCGATCCGGGAGGGCTTTGCCCATCTGCGAAGCAGCGGCGAGTATGACCGGCTCTACGAAGCCGCGCTTGCCCGTTCCAAGGCAGATTGGATTGTCGGTATCAACGGCACAAGGCTGTTCTCAACACTCTATCATAAAAAGCTGGTGGTCGGGCGCGTCCAAACGCCTACGCTGGCAATGCTGGTGGAGCGTGAAGGCAAAATTTCCACCTTCCACAAGGAGAAATACTTCAATGTCCATATCAGCAAAGACAACTTGACGGCGGATCTGGAAAAGGTCAAAACCGAAGACGAGGCGAAGGCGATTGCGGCGGCTTGCGATAAAAAGCAAGCCGTCGTTTCTTCTCTCAAGAAGGAGACGAAGACGGTCAACCCGCCAAAGCTCTATGATCTGACCACCTTGCAGCGGGAAGCCAACCGCTACTATGGCTTTACCGCCCAGCAGACGCTCGATCTGGTGCAGTCCCTCTATGAGAAAAAGCTGCTTACCTATCCCCGAACGGACAGTCAGTTCATCACTGAGGATATGGAGAGCACCGCCCATCAGGTGATCGGCATTGTCTCCCGCAAGCTGCCGCTCTTTGAGGGCATCACCCATGAGCCGGACATCGGGAGAATTACCAACAACGCCAAGGTCACTGACCATCATGCCATTATCCCCACTGTCCAGCTTGAAAAGCAGGATCTCGCCGAGCTGCCGGAGTCGGAGCAGAAAATCATCCGGCTTATCGCCATGCGCCTTCTGAGCGCTACCGGTGAGAAGCACATCTATGATGAGACTTCGGTCACGCTCACCTGTGAGGGGTTCGAGTTCAAGGCAAAAGGCAAAACGGTCGTACAGGATGGATGGAAGTCGGTTGAGCGCTGCTTCAAGGAAACGCTCAAGAGCAAGGAAAAGGACGAGCCGGAACGCTCGCTGCCTTCTCTGAATGAGAAGGATATTCTCTCTTCTGTCGATTCCAGCGTCACCGAACATTACACATCCCCGCCGAAGTCCTACACCGAAGACTCCCTCCTGTCTGCGATGGAGACTGCGGGAAACGCTGAGTTCGACGATGATACTGAGAAGAAAGGGCTTGGCACTCCCGCCACCCGCGCCGGTATTATCGAAAAGCTGGTCAAAGGCGGCTTTGTTGAGCGCAAGGGCAAATCCCTTGTGCCGACAAAGGACGGCAACAATCTCGTGTGCGTCTTGCCGGAGCAGATCACTTCTCCCTCCATGACGGCGGAATGGGAAAATACCCTGATGCAGATTGAGCGCGGCAATGCGGATGCGGACAAGTTTCTTTCCGGCATTGTGGGGATGACCTCCGAGTTGGTCAAAGCCTATCCATTCCTCTCTGACGCCGAGGCAAACCGCTTCGATACCGGCAGAGAGTCCATCGGGAAGTGTCCGCGCTGCGGCTCGCCGGTCTATGTGGGAAAGGGAAATTACTATTGCTCCAACAGGGAATGTTCCTTCTGTATGTGGGAGGACAATAAGTTCTTTACGAGCAAGAAAAAGAAGCTGACCAAGAAGATCGCCGCCGAACTGCTGGACAAGGGTTGGTGCAGAGTGACCGGGCTTTATACGCCGAAACGCCCGCAGCTTTATGACGCGGTGATCCGGTTAGACGATACCGGCGGCAAGTATGTCAGCTTCAAGATGGAGTTTGACCGATGACGCGCCCGCGATACATTGCCTCATGCAGCGGAGGCAAGGACAGCGTAGCAACCATTCTCCTTGCTGCGGAGAAAAACGAGCCGTTGGATGAGGTCATTTACAGTGAGGTGATGTTCGATCAGGAGATCAGTGGAGAAGTCCCGGAGCATCGGGACTTTATCCACCAAAAGCTCAAACCGTTCGTTGAAAATGAACTCGGATGCAAATTCACGGTTCTGCGAAGTGACAAAACTTACGATGATGTGTTCCATCACATTATCACAAGAGGACCTTATGAAGGGCTGCTCCGAGGTTTTGTCTGGCCGGGAAAGTGCGCGGTAAATCGGGACTGTAAAATGCCTCCACTCCGCAAGTACCACAAGGCTCAACCTGATGACACCCGCAGCTATGTAGGTATTGCATTGGACGAGCCAAAGCGTCTTGCCAGACTGAATAAGGAGAAGGACATCAGCCTTCTTGCAAAGTATGGCATGACGGAAGCGGATGCTTGGCGGCTGTGCGAGAAATACGATATGCTCTCGCCCTGTTACCAACATTCCAAACGCAACGGTTGTTGGTTCTGCCCGAACGCATCAACTTCTGAGCTTTCCCACATGGTCAACCGTCACCCAGACTTATTTGAGAAGTTGATTGAATGGGAACATACAGATAATTTGTATCATCGCAGATTGACCAGAACGGAAACTCCGTCTGAGATCAAAGCCCGTCTTTCGGGCAAATCTCAGCCGGAGTTTTCTATTTCAAATCAGTAAGATTGGAGGTTAGAAATGGCTGAAAACAGAAACGCCCAGCAAGTCCGGGAAATCACCGACAAGCTGGAACAGGGACTCAAGGAACTGTTTGAATCCGAACGCTTCAAAGAGTACCTGAAAACGATGTCCAAGTTCTACAACTACTCGTTTAACAATACGCTTCTCATCGCCATGCAGAAGCCAGATGCGACGCTGATCGCCGGTTACACGGCATGGCAGCGCAACTTCGACCGCCATGTGATGAAGGGCGAAAAGGGTATCAAAATCCTTGCTCCTGCGCCCTACAAGGTGCAGGAAGAGCGGGAAAAACTCGACCCAGCAACGCAGAAGCCCGTTCTCGACAAGGACGGCAAGCCGGTCACTGAGACGGTTGAAGTGACCCGCCCCGCCTTCAAGGTGGTGAGCGTCTTCGATGTGTCCCAGACGGACGGCAAAGAGCTTCCCGATATTGCCGTAGACGAGCTGACAGGCAGCGTGGAAAACTACGCCGCCTTTTTTGATGCTCTCAAAGAGCTGTCTCCGGTCCCCATTGCCTTTGAAAACATCACCGATGGCGCAAAAGGCTACTTCTCTCATGTAGAAAACCGCATTGCCATTCAGGAGGGTATGAGTGAAATCCAGACCATCAAGACGGCGATCCACGAGATTGCCCATGCCAAGCTCCATGCCGTCACTCCGGGCGAAAAGGTTGCTCCCGAGGACAAGAAAGACCGGCGCACTAAGGAGGTCGAGGCAGAAAGCGTCGCCTATACCGTCTGCCAGCGGTACGGCATTGAAACCTCTGATTATTCTTTCGGCTATATCGCCGGTTGGTCCTCCGACAAGGAGACCAAGGAGCTGAAAGGCTCGCTGGAAACCATCCGCAAAACGGCGGCTGAGATGATCACCGGTATTGATGAAAAGCTCAAAGAGCGGCTTGCCGTGAAGGAACAGGAAGCCCCTACGCCGCTGCGGGATGCGGCGATTCCGGTTTACCGAGAAGCTGCGATGTATGCCTTTGAAGCCGGTGAGCTGGATGCTTACCGCACCTCGATGCAAGCCAACATGGACTGTAAAGAGGCGATTGAGCAGACCATCAACGACTACTACGGCAACAACCGACTTGCGGCGGAGTCCGCCGTTAAGAGCATCCTTGAGAAATTCTCGCCTGAGCGCGTCGCCTATGTCCTCGCGCAAACCATCCAGCAGAAAGACCATGACGGGCGCATTTCCCCAGACTGCAAGGAATGGGCAAAGGGCATGGATGGCAGCCCGGATCATGCAACTCAACTCATTATTGACAGTGTAAATCCGGGGCTGGTCAGCCTTTTCACCGAAGAGTTTGTCCGGCAGACTGCCATCAGCAGAACTCAGGAACAGGCACCGGCTGAGCAGAGCAAACCGGCTGTGCCGGAGAAGGCTCCCGAAGCTCCGGCTCCCAAAGAGCCGGAACAGGCGGTACCGGTGAAGCATCGCCTCACACCGGAGGAAAAGAGAATCAAGGAAGCTGTCATGGACACGCTCAAAGCGCAGATCGCCGGTCGCAACGACGGGATGCTGTCTACCTACCGTTCGTCCAATCAGTCCTTCAAGGTGATGATGGAGTACAAGGTCAGGATTGAGGGCAACACCGTTACCCGGGATGGCGAGCCGATGTTCGCTATCCACCGCCGCCATTCTGCGAAGAAGGTACAGGGCTGCTACCGCGAGCTGACACCGATGCTTGAATACATCGGCAAAGAGAAGACTCAGGAAGCAGCGCGGGAAAAACCTTCTATCCGGGAACAGCTCCGTGCTGCGGCAAAGAGCCAGCCTGAGCGGAAAACGCCGGTTAAGCAGAAGTCCCACGATGTCGGTTTGGAGTGATGCCTATGAAGTTTGAAAACATCGATCTTGTGGATGCCCTTCGCCGGATTATGGACATACACACCCAAAACTACAAAGAGGACTTTGAGCTGGACGCCGGGTTGCTTCACAGCCTTGCCGGTTCCCAATCTCCCGAGGACAAGCACCTTCTCTGGATGTCCCGTCCGAACGGCACTTACCTCCTGCCTGAGCGTGAAGTCTATGTGGAGGATTCCTACGAAAACAAAGTGTGGGAGTTTTACCATGAGCAAACCCGTGATCCCATCCTTGCCTACGCAGTTGAGATCAAAGGCGTAGAGGGCGATACCGTCAAAGGCAACCTTATTGAGCTGGACTATGCCGCCCATGTGGAGCGTATGAAAAAGCTCACCGTTCCGGTTGAGACAGTGGCAGTCACCTTTAAGGACGATGCCACCTTTTATCTGCCTTTCCGCAGCTACCGGCGCGAAGCGATCCCGCTGGAAGAAAAGCACGGCGAGGTTGTGTCGGTGAGTTATCTGCCTGAGAATGCGGTTGAGCTTGACATGATCCTCCGCCGTGAACGCTTCAAAACGAGCTTCCATGCGAAAACCGGCAGTATTGAGGATCACATTCACAAGCTTGCCGTCCAGCATGGCGTGACCGAAAAGCTGGGCATATTGCCCCTTGAAGCGCAGACCGCCTACAACGCCGTCAAGGAAGCCCATCCCGAAGCGATTGTCTGCTTTGCCCAGAACAGTTACTTCGAGATTTACGGTGAAGATGCGAAGAAGGCAGCGCCCGCGCTCGGTTCGAAGCTTCTGATGAAAGAGCTGGAAGGCGGCGGACAGGTAGCCGTGACCGGCTTTCGGGAAGATCAGTGGGTTGCCAAGGCTAAAGCGCTGTGGGGGCGAGGCAACGATGTCCTTGTTACGCAGCCCGGTGAAGACGGCAGACAGGAAACCGTCAAACGCCTTATCGCTGAGGACTACATCCCTGTTGGCATGGTGATGGATATGGACGGCAAAACTGTCCGCGTTGACAAAGTTGATTTTCCAAATGAAGAAGTCAGCCTGACAGACATCACGGACAGGAAAAATCCCATTCCATTCCGTGAGCGGTTGTCTATTGTCCGTTCCTATGTGGAGGATGCTCCGGCAGATAGCCTCTGGAAAGCAATGGATCGCAGAGAGCATCCCTCTCAGAAGAATACTTCTGTCCTCGCAAAGCTCAAAGAACACGCCCAGACTGCGCCGGATAAAGGTGCTAAAAAGCCTGAGCAAACAAAGAAACCGAAATCAAAAGAAATGGAGATGTGATTATGTTTTTTACCGTGGAAGAGACAAATCTGATGTGTTGCTTCGACACTTCCAGCCGCAAGAGGCTGATTGCAGAGATGAAGTCGCTGCCCATCAATGAGCTGGACGATGAGATGGCGGAGCTGCTTTTTCATACCGTTCGGAAGCTTGAGGGTATCACCGACGAGGCGTTTGCCCAGCTCTACATCGCGCCGGACAGCATGATGGACGATTGAAAGGAGGATGCCTATGCCCGTATTGGATGGCAGTTTTGAAGCCTTCGTGACCAATCTTGGCAAGTACAACGAAGGCGAGCTTGTCGGGGAGTGGGTTCATTTTCCGACCACCGAAGAGGAAATGAAGAAGGTCTTCGAGCGGATCGGTATCGGCTCAAAGGACGAGTTCGGTCAGGTCTATGAGGAATGGTTTATCACGGATTATGACTGCTCCATTCATGGGGTCAGCACGCTCCTTGGCGAATATGAAAACCTCGATAAGCTCAACTACCTCGCCGCGCGGCTGGATGAGATGTCCCGCTCTGAGCTTGAGCATTTCGTGGCAATCATGGATAGCGGCTGCGATGAAGTGAATGACCTCGACGATCTGATCAACCTGACCTACAATCTCGACAACTATGATTTTATCCCCGACATCAAGGACTATGACGATCTCGGTCGTTACTACTTCTTTGAGGGCGGGTACAACATAGACAACAAGTTCGGCAGCTTTGTGGATTACATTGACTTTGAGCGATACGGCGAAGACTGCGCAATCAATGAAGGCGGCACACTGACCGACGCCGGGTACATCCGTCCTACCGGCGATAGCTGGAACCGCTACTTTGACGGTACGCTTGAGGATATTCCCGATGAGTACCGCGTCACCGGAAGCGGCGAAGAATTGGAGCAGCCAAGCACGATCACAGTGCTGGTGGTTGAGCCGGACAAGAAGCCCTATGTGAAAGAAATCCCTTCCAGCCTCGAGTCCTTACAGCATGAGGTTGGCGGGGACATTGAGGCGGTCTATCCCTTTGAAGAGCCGGTTGCCATTGTCTGCAATGAAGAAGGCAAGATGAACGGTTTGCCTCTCAACCGCGCTCTGCGGGATGACAGCGGTGAAATCTATGATATTGTTGCCGGTACCTTCCTTGTCACGGGGCTGACGGATGACAGCTTCGGCTCACTTTCGCCGGATCTGTTGCGGCAGTTTATGACGGAGTTCAAAATGCCGGAGCAGTTTGCCAAAATCGGAGATAGGATTGTTGCTATCCCGATGATTTCCGAAGAACAGCAGAAACAGACGGTTCTTGAAGAGAAAAGCTCCATTGTCAACGAGAATACCTCCGGCATGGCGGTGGATGGTCATATCGGCACATGGCACACGATTGACCATAAAGAGATCGACGGTCACACCTTCTGGCTGATGGAGCACGACACCTTTGGGGACGATGCCTCCTGCATCATTGTCGATGAGCGCGGCGAGCTGGTGCTGTCCCATATCTATGACGGCTTCGATGAGACCGCAGTCAATCTGCTCCGTCAGGAGGTCATGCCGGTCGAGAAGATGCCGGATGACAGCATCAGCATCGAGGAAATGAAGCAGTACGGCTACAAATGGGGCGGGATGCTGCCCATGCGGGAGGATGTTGCGGCTGAGGTCATGAAGTCGTGCCAGATTTACCGGCTGTACGGCGACGATACCGAGGGGCTGGTTCTGGACGCTAAGGAGATCAGGGAACACGCCGCCAAAGGCGGTATCTTCGGTGTGGAGAAAGCGGATTGGGTGGCCGAGCTGGAAAAGCAGAATCCACTCAAAGCCGCTGAAATGTCGCTTGAGGATGACTACGGCATGATTGACGGTATCATCAACAACGGTTCCAAAGAGAAGGAAAGCAGCGAAAAGCGAGAGAAGTCTTCCATCATGGACAGGCTGAAAGCGGCAAAGACCGAGCCTCCGAAGGAGAAGGCTGCGCCGGTAAAGGAGCGCAAGCCTGACCGTGACTTATGAGCCGAAGTGCAAAATGGAAGCAGGAGTGGGCATTCTTCTTAGATACGGACGGACGGCGTAAATATAGCGAGGTCTGCCGACGCTGCATTCATGACTGCAAACAGAGTTTTCGCGCTGTGATCCTCGCTTGTCCGCACTATATCTCAAAGCGGTCGGAGGAAGCGATTTACTGTCAGGATAAAGGTCGAAAATGACGGTTTTTAGCCTCCCAGAGCCGCGCGAAAATGTAGCCCCGTATGTTTTCTCATGTGGCAGTCAAGCGCCGCCAATGTGAGAATAAAGGTCGGTTTTCAGCCATAATCTTATTACTGCAAAGAGCCTCGGTCGATGCCCGTTTGGGTGTCGGCTGAGGCTTTTTTTGTGTCTTTTTCGTAAATAATTCCCAGAAATCTAACGCTAATCCATAGTCAGTGCATTAGCGTTTCTGTATAGATGTGTCGCTAATCCATATACTTATTATTAGATACATGGAAAGGGACATGGTATGTGTCATGATCGATAATAGAATAGGCAAGCGAATAAAGCAATGCCGTGAGCGTCTTGGACTGACGCAGGAACAATTTGCCGAAAAGACCGGCTTTACAGCAAACTACATTTCTACCCTTGAGCGCGGGGCATCCTTCCCACGCTGCGAAAAACTGATCACCCTGCTCAATGCACTTGAGGTTTCAGCGGATGCAATCTTCTGTGATGTGGTTGACCATTCTACGAAGTACAAGGCGAATAAGCTCTCCGAAGAGCTTGAGACCTTGCCTCTTGATGCCCAGAAGCGGATCATTCAGATGGTAGAATTGATGATTGAGCAGGAAAAGAACAACAGCAAATGACTTCCTTCAACGAACTACGCAATTTATTGTGTGGTTCGTTTTTTTCTGACATCAATCGACATAATTCTTCACAATCATGTGCTATACTATGTATAAGCGAATGAGATACACGCGCTAATACATAGATGGAGAAAAAAAGATGAAAGTGAAGAAATGTGCTTTTACCGGTCATAGACCACAAAGTCTTCCGTTCGGCTTTAACGAATCGGATGAACGCTGCATTGCCCTCAAGCAAACGCTCCGTGCAGAGATTATCAGGCTCATCGAACAGGAAGGCGTTACCCATTTCATCAGCGGCATGGCACTCGGCGTTGATATATACGCAGCGGAAATTGTACTTGGTCTTAAATCAAACTATGAAGGCATTACTCTTGAAAGCGCAATTCCTTGTGAAAGTCAGGCTGAGAAGTGGACTGAGGAACAGAGAGACCGCTATTTCGATATTGCCTCCAAGTGCGACAAGGAGACATTGATCCAGCATCACTACACCCCTGACTGTATGCACAAGAGAAACCGCTACATGGTGGATCAGGCAGACTTCATCATAGCTGTATGGGACGGCAGACCAAGCGGGACGGGCAAGACAGTCCAGTATGCCCAGCGGCAAGGCAAGCCGGTCACAATTATCAATCCGAAAACGATGTCTGTTGACTGAGAAAAAGTCTCAAACGCGCCTTTTGGTTGCGTTTGAGGCTTTTTCTTATAGCCCAACATGTACGACTCCGTTACAGGCTTCCGTCGCCTTTGTTCCCGCCGAACTCACAGCCATGCACATGACCATGACCATAATACCATCGCCCATAGCGATAGCCATAATGGGGAGGACAGTTCGCACAATCGCCGGTACAATGTCCCGGATGAGAAGCGTGAGAGGATGAGAGTGCATCAGCAATTCCAATTCCTGCGAAAAGCTTTGTAAAGAAGCCGATTTTAGGGGCAGAAGCAACCGGCTCATCGAAGAACTCTTCCTCGACAGTCTCATCATCAATTTCTTCGTCCTCGTCATCTTCAAAGAGGCTTATCTTGTTCCTCGCAGCTACTCTTTCGAGGACTTCATCATCGACTGCACCGTAAAGGTCTTCTAATTGCTCCTTTGTGAATCTGCATTTCGAGGAATCAAGAAGTACATTCATAGCTTCTGTGTTGCAGCATCCGGATAGGTCATAAATCTCTTCCGGTGTAAACTGATCTCCATACGCCACTGCTTTTTTGATGAGACGGGATGCAGCCTTTTCGTCCATGTATTCCTGAGCAACCTCGGCAACCTCTGAGGATGCGCCATAAGAAGTTAGGGATGACATCCGGCTGATCTGTGTACTCGTAGCCCAGTCGTAGAACTTTTCGTAATATTGATCCCAGTCCAAGTCTGACTCCTTTCGAGTGATTGCTCTAATAATATTCCTTGAGTTTTTTCGCTTTTGATGGATGTCTTAGTTTGCGGAGTGCTTTCCCCTCGATTTGACGGATTCTCTCACGGGTGACATTAAACTCAGCGCCCACTTCTTCAAGTGTTCGTTCGTGTCCATCGAACCCATATCTTAAACGGAGAACTCTTTCCTCTTTTGGTGTTAGTTTGCTTAGAACAGAAGCGACTTCCTCTTTAAGGGCATTCTTTTGAACAGTGGACAGTGCATCTTCATCAGAGAGAATGGTTTCTTCGGAGAGATTGCTTAATAATGTGTCAATAAGTGTGTCTCTGGGAGTGTCTTCCTCATCGTAATTCTCAAATAATTCAAGAAGATCCTCAATTTGGGCATCGGGTATCATTTGGTCAAGGATCTTTTTTGCTTCATCCGGAGAGCATTCGATTTTTTCTTGAACCATCGAAATGGCATAAGCGCATTCATTCAACCGCTCACAACCTATGCAATCGTGCGCTTTCAGCACGGGGTACATAGCGAAATATCCCTCTTTCTGGTGAACGGGATAATAAATTAAAGGTCGCTGTGTACTTTGTACACGAGAAATGTTTTGAATCATCCAGAGAGATGCGTATGAAGCAAACGCTCCTGATGTATCGGGATCATATTTATCAACCGCAATTACAAGCCCAATACAAGCATATCCTATGGCATCTTCTATGTCCATATCATATGTTTCCGCTCTCTGCAATGCCACTCGCAAAGCTAATCTCAAGTGCATTTCAATCATCCGTTCTCGTGCATATGCATTGCCATCAACAATTTGATATTTGAGTTGCCTGATTTCCCCCCTTTGTGGAGGTATCACCATTCTCACATAAGTTACGAAGGATTCAAGAGAAGGACTCAGTTCGATGATGCGAGTATATACTGCATCATAATCACTCTGTGCAAAATCATCGAAATCATCTTCATCGGAAGGAACATTACGAGTAGGTGCTTCGCTATAAACGAGGATTCCGCGAGTTGTAATAGAGTTGCTGAGCCAATCAAAGTCTTGAATAGGGAGGGAATATTCGTCAGCACAGTCCATGATATTATCAAATGTCACATAGCCCTGCTTTTCGGCAAGCTCTATCAGTTTTTCATATGCCGTTTGACGGTTTTCCATCCCTATTCACCACATTTCACTTAGAACAAAGCTTCAAAATATCGTCACTTGATATTTCATCGTTGAACTTCTCTTGAAACTCTTCAATAAAGTCATAAAGTCTTGTTACATACTCATCCGGCGATGATACTCCCTCAATAAGTTTTTCATAAAGAACATCTACGCCGCCGCGAACATAACTGTCAAAACGAGCTTCATCATCGGGATTTTCTCCCATGTGCTTAAACGCCTTGTCGATTCGCTCACCTTCGTTAGGCTCATAATCTTTGTCAAGCAACATGATCAATCTAAAATTGAATTGGAGTTCTTCCTGAGAATAGATAACACGATCGCCCATAACATTTTGGTTGTAGACCTGATTTGTCTCAGGATTCCGAGTATCATCTTGCTCGGCAGTTCTGCCATAGAGGAAACCGACTAACGGAGCATTTGCGTACACATCAACATTCCGATCAAATAACTTGGCTTTACTGTTGCTGTCAAAGACGCTTGTTAAAGCATCTACACGAACAGCATGTCTGCCACGAAAGCGATATTGTTTATCAAACATTTGCCCACCCCCTTACACCAACACAGTTTCAAATTCGTTTTTCTTATCAAAGTAATGCCGACAGCCGATCTTGTCGCCCATGTACTCTTCTGCAAGTTCACCATCAGTATCCTTGATAAAGATAATAACCTGCTCCGCTGTATTGGGAAGCGCCTCACAAACAGTCTTGATACGCCGCTTATCGAAAGCAGATAGGGGAGCATCCATCACCAGAGGATAAGGTTCAGAAGACAGGAGCTTGGCATCATCATCCGAAGCGTTTCTGTTATCACGAGCCATCTTTATAATGCCGGTGATGAAGGCAAAAATTACCGAGATGCTTTGAGCGGTGGATGTTTCGACATCCCCATCATAGTCATTTGCATATACAGAAATATGATATTTCTCATCAATGGTTAAGTATAATCCACCTTCATAAATCTGCTTGAATATTTCGTTGATGGTAGTCTCCAATTTGCTGCGGATTTCAGCCTCGCTGGTGGCATAAACTTCAAGAAGTTCTTGGTAAATGCGTTCGGCGTATGCTTTGTAGATCTCAATCTTCTTGTTTTTATCATCCAACAAGGTAAGATTACGACGCTCTGTGTCTGCTCGTTCAGCCTCAGACTCATAACCGCCTTTTCTTAAAAGGATACGGTCCTTTTCGGCTCCACTTTCTCTGATAACTTTGTCGCACAGTTGAATCTCACTGTTGATTGCCCGGACTTTGCTCCGAACATCTCCACCGCTAAGTTTCCCTTCGATAGTATGTAGTTCATCTTGAAGATCAGTGACTTCTTCATCCTGCTGGCTTATCACAGCAAGATTATCACTTATATGGGAAAACAAATCCTGCTGAGCGTTGGCACGGCGCTTAGCTTCCTTTTTGAAGTCGCTAATCATATTGCTGATGGACTGAGGGGGCAAAAAGTCGATAAGCGCCTTAACTTTAGTGTATGGCACTGAGCCTTCATCCAAATGTGTCCCGCAAATACAGACTTTCTGGTTCAGCAAATATTCAATAGTCTTTGCGTGCATATACGGAATGTCCTTGCCAGTGAAGTCTCTGTCGGACAGAAGCTCAAGTGCGCGAGACATCAGTGCAACCGAGAAGAAGGAACTCATGTTGCTGTTAAAGTCCTTGCAAATTGCTTTAACAACATTTGCTTTAGAGTCCTTCGCTCTTGCTATCTTTTGGATAAGCCGTTCCTTTTGGCGTTGTAATTCTTCACCTTCTGCGTACTGCTTGATTTCCTCAGTCTTTTCAGTCTTCCGCGCACTTGCTTGCTCGATTTGACTTTCCAGTTCTTCCAATCTTGCATCAATTTTAGCTATTTCAGATTTGCATCGTTCGATAGTCTGAGTGTACTCTTGTATTTTTGAGTTGCTGTGGGAGTCATAGCTACTCTCATAACTGCCGATAACGCCAAGTCTGGATTTCGGATTAAAATGCTGAATAGCACTGTACATAGCATTCAATCCAAGAAGCCCTTTTACTGCTTCTGCAAAGTCAGTGGCTTTCTTTCCGGTTGAAATGTCTTTACTCATCTTCTCGATTCTTTCGCCGTCAAAGAAGAAATATCTGGACAATTCTTTCGGGAGGATTCCTTTAACTTCACTTTCACATTGCGATTTTTTGACATAGGATGTATTGCCATTTGCGTCTTTAATTGCAATATCGAAGACCGTATTATCGCCCTTGACACGATTTGAGTAGTCTTTACGGTAAGTCTGCTCCCGCATGAGCGTATAATTTACAGTTCCGTGACGCAGCTTGAGAATGACTTGAACTTTGCTTTCTTGACCTGGTTTCATTTCCGCTGCGACAAGTTTGTTAAGCATATTCTTATCGGAAAACTCTGTCTCTCCATACATACACCAAAAGAATGCTTGGGCGAAGGTTGTTTTACCCGTGCCATTTTCACCAATTATGATCGTGACATTTTTCCCGTTATCACCCTGTGCAAAGTCGATGGATTCATGACGGAACTGTCTAAAGTTTTCCAGTGTTATCGATTCGAGTAACATTGCGCTTCCTCCTCGATCTGCTTCTTAATCCATGCGACCATCTGCTGATCGGTCATAGCCCTTGTTTTGAGATTCTGATTTTCTTGAAGGATGATTTTGCGTTTCAGGCGCTCAACAGCCTTCTCGTTTATCTCAATCTGTTCCATACTCGAAACCACCTTCCTCCGATTCTTCGTCGGTAATATGATATGCCTCCTGAATGTCCCAAATCAAGTTGTTTGCGTCCATTGAGTTCTGAGATAAGCGTCCAAATTCTTTTATCCTTGCCAGTTCATTCTTCACAAGGGCTAGATCTCTTTGAGCCTGTTCAGTTGTTAGCGATGACACTGAATCAAGAGGTCGAGGCAAGGTCACAAAGTCATAAATCACGGCATGAGGTTTGTTTGGCGCTTTCCTTAGTACACGCCCCCGACGCTGAATATACTCTTTGGGATTTGTTGTGCTTGCCAAGATAAAAGCAGTCCGAATACCAGGAATATTGACGCCTTCATCCAAGCACTTGATCGCCACTATTGCTTGAAGCCGATCTCCACGCTGGAATTGCTCCTTGATTGCTGCTCTCGTTTCCATATTTTCTCTGGATGTAAATTGAGCTACATCCATACCAAACTCATTGCCGAGAATACGAGTTACTGCCTCGATTTGTCGAATATCTCCTGTATCAGAGGATGTATAATCGGCGTTCTCGTCCAACACATTGGTTGCACCACAGTACACCAGTATATTATTGTCGTGAATATAAGGTCTGATCTCTTCCCTGAGAGCATCAAGCTTTTCAGACGCACCAGCTACAATCCTTGCCCGTTTCAGTGCCAGAATCTCGCCATGCTTGTTGAGTTTATACTTTCCATTTTTACCTTTAATGACGCACTTCGACATTTCATAGGATAATTGCTCATAAGCTGTAAGTTCGTCATCATTTAGGTGAACAACAACAGGATAATATTTATACGGTGTGAGCTTATCTTCTTCTATTGCTCGATCCAAAGAATACTCAATGCACTTTTTCCCAAAGAAGGCATATAGGAGCGCGGTGCCTTCCTCATCGCGATGCCTTTCAAGGGTAGCCGACAGAGCCAACCGGTATGTAAAACGATCGTCTAATAATCTTGCGTAGGAAGCTGCTCCGAAATTATGTGCTTCGTCAACGACAAGCAAGACGGGTGAATGTATTTTACTTATTTGTTCCTGAACATAACTATTCGTGAATGTAGCATTAGTACATACAAAACAGAAGAAACTTTTGTCTACTCGAATCTTCTGGTCCCTCACAGCTTTCGATAATCGTTGTTTCCAGTCTTTCTGTGGTGAGCTGCTATATCCGATGATGGGTTTCATATTAAAGCGGACAATATCTTCTACCCATTGCTCAACAAGATGCTGATAAGGGCAAACGATTACAACTGCAAGTTTGTCGTTCAAGTCTTCGGAAAGCTTTGAAATTGCACCAAGTCCGGTAAATGTCTTGCCTGTACCTGTTGCCATATCAAATATACCGTGATAATTTTCTCCTACCCACGAAGCAATAGCCTCTTTTTGATAATCATGTAAAGAGATATTTTCAGGTATGCGGGGTCCTATGGCTCTCGTTACGATTTCAATATTTCCGTCCTTCAGTGTGCGAATCTTTGAATCTTTCGATGGAAACTGCTCCTTATCCAAGTCAAAGTTTGGCGGGGACCTCCTGTATTTATCAATAAGAGCTTGTGATATGCTGGGAAACTCCATGACTTTGATGTTAGGTTCACTGTCATTCCAAATAGAGAAAAATGCGTTCTCTTTTAGCCTTACACGGTCAGTTTCGTTTTGATCGCCCCAGCTTCTAAAAACATCTATTGTTTCGTAATTGATGGACATTGCAGTTGCAGATTCGTTCATCGATCCGGAGAAGGCTACAATATTTCCTTCACCGTCTTCGATAAGTCCCATTTTTTCATGGTACATTCCAATACCGTTTTTTCCCTCTGTGTATGCAATGCGAATGTCCAAAATCCCATCTGCAATCAGGCAAGCAAGAAGATTGAGTCTCTGCATGGAATAGTAATCAACTTGCTCTCCGGTTATTTGGCGCAGAATAGCCCTTTCGATAATGCTGTTGCGTTCTGCATAACCCTTCTGAATGGCTTCTATATCTTCATCAGAGAGGTACGGAGAAGCAACAATCTGTATTTTACCTTCATTTGAAGCCATAGTTGCTATTCCTTTTGTGATCTCTACAAGAGAGGACGAAGAAAAGAAACCGACTGCTCTTTTGTAGACCTTTGCCTGTTCCAGCAATGGGATATAGAACTCTTGAACAACATTGTCTATAAGGGAACGATATTCATTTTTTACACTAACATCCTGTAAGCTCATGATACGATCTCCTTATAGATTATCATTGATGTCATCAAGTGCTTCTCTCAAAACATCAAAGTCCTCGTCAGTTGTAAAGCAGTTCACACTAAACCGTACCGTTCCTGCTGGGAAGGTATTAAGGAACCTATGCGCAGCAGGGGCGCACTGCAATCCAGTACGAACTGAAATGTTTCTTTCGCTGAATAACTGTCCTGCTGTGTCACTGCTTATGTCATTAAGCACACAAGAGACAATTCCGACATAATCTCGTCCGTCACAGTTTCCAACAACAGAAATAAAGTCATATTCGTTCAGGATCTCAATTAGTCTTGCTCTGTTTTTCAACTCTGCTGCGGCAAGATTGTTTATTTCCTGCTGCAATATCCATTTAACTGACGCATTTAGTCCAACTACTCCAATGGTGTTCATCGTACCAAATTCAAATCTCTCTGGTAACGATCCTGGCATATCTTGATTTGCAGAATCGAACCCTGTTCCTCCAAAGAAAACCGGTTCAAGGTCAATGGTTGGTTTCATTACAAACCCTGATATACCAGTCGGACCCAGCAGAGTTTTGTGACCAGCGAATACCGCAAAATCAAAAATGTCTTTCCCAATATCACAGTCAACAAGACCTGCTGTTTGAGCCATATCCAAAAGAGTAAGCGAGTGAAACTCTTTTGCAAGCGTAAATATTTCCTCGACCGGTGCAACTAGACCAATCACATTACTTGCGTGACTGACTATGACTAAATCAGGCTTTGTATTCTCAAACTGAAATCTGATCCGTTGAATATCATAGCAAAGATCCTTGTTTACCGTTAATTCAACTACCTTAACCAAACCCTTCGTTTCATAATGGTGAAGGGTGCGCGTTACCGCATTGTGTTCAAAGGGGCTTATGTATATGTTCCTTGCGCCTTTTTCGATAATTCCCTGAATGATAATGTTCAGAGAGATGGTAGCTGATGGCTCAAAGATAACCTGTTTTGCAGGGCAATGAAGAAGTTGTTGGAGGGCAGCCCTTGTATCGTCAACTATGCTCTTTGCGGAACTTGAAAATCCATAGTTGCCCCGTCCAAAGCTGCCACCGGTATGACGCTGAAACTGATCCATACTCTGATAAACGATTTCAGGTTTCGGGTAAGTAGTTGCAGCATTATCAAAGTAAGCCATCAGCTCACCTCCTTAACATAGTTTTTGCAATATTTCCATGATGATCTGACGCTTTTCCTGCTCCGAAATGGCGTGTCCCATGGAGTCCAACGATTGAGTGATTTGGTTGTAGAGAAGTTTGCCACGATTGCTGTATGCTACTCGTTCAAAACTCTTAGTAGTGGCGGATCCATCAGCATTTACAAATGTTACCTTGTAGTTAGAAGAATCGGCGCTTTCTTGTACAGCTTCGCCTTCATAGCTTTCAGCGGTTTGCTTATATTGTTGGAGTTTGTTGGTGAATGTCTTGCAAGTGCCATCATCCCAGTCTTCAATCCTCAAGCCGGTCGAAGCTTTTGCAAGACGGACAATGAAAGAATCTTCATCGTTCGTGACAGTCCTAAACAAGACAAGGCATTTATCCGTGCCATCAGCAAAGATATGATTGAATACGGAAGGACTTAGCGAGTCACACCACTCCTTAATGGTAGATGCTAAGGACATTTTATTAGCCTGTGGCTCGTTCTGAGGCAGCATGAAAATCTCTTTGGTCTGAGCAATCAGAGACTTCTTCAAATCAGAAATAAGTCTGTCAATGAAGTTTTTCGATGCAATAATGTTTTCTGCCAATCCAGCCGAAAAAGTCTCAGCATATCCGTATGCTTTGGGAAGCTTATCGAAAAGCAGTTCGTAGCTACTCGTATTTTGCTTCAATAGCTTTAACAATGACAAATGCCTGCTATCAATTTTTTTCCCGTTAGGCTGACATTTGATTTCTTTCGCATACTTTGGCAGAGACATCACCCAGCGCCTCATTGCATTTGCGATGTAATCGTATGTGTTTGCACCTTTTTCTGCATCTATGATATGATTTGCAAATGCTTGAGCCAACAGCTCTACAAAGTTCTCCTTTTCAGGGTCCCAGTCAAGATAAGATAGGGAGAAAGATTTGGGATCGGCATTGATTTGGAGAAGAACATCTGCTGATGTAGGAACTTGTCCAAACTTATCCAATATCACGACTTGTTGTTTGTACTCATGGAGGACAACAGCTAAGTAAATCGGAATCAAGCCCTTGCGTAATCCAATATGATGCTCTGGAAGAGTAAGAGTATCGTACAGGACATCAAATCCAATTCGCTCATTATGTCTTGCGCTCAGGACAAAGTTCTCGATGGTTTCTAACATATTCGCAAGGTTAGGATTGCCCGGACGCAAGTCAAGCGATGGCATTCCTCCTTGCTCCACCAATATACCTGTTCTGAGCAATGTGCTTCGCATGATAGAAACCTCTTGCCCAGTACCAGAAAGTCCCAAGTTGGCTTCAAGTTGGTTACGGAGCAGTGCAGCAACTAACTTACTCCGGCTATTGCTTGCAATATTTGTGATGACATCTCTATTTACTGCCTCATTGCAAATAATTGGGGTGAGGGAGTAAACATCATCACATATGTCAGCCATTAGTTCTGTTAGAGCAGCTTTCCGTTGTATATTGCGAATCCTGCCATTGAAAATATAGCTTGCCTTGTATTTTTCAGGGTGTGTATAAATAGACATAAAGTTACTAATCACTTCACGCAAATCTTCATACACAACATCGTACTCATCGAACAATACTGGATCGTCAGAAGCAGTCTCTCGCAGGAAAGAAACAGCTTCATATTCATGCGCAGCCTCGTCAATGCTTGTGAAATGATTAGGCAAAATAAAGATATGCCTATCACATTCTCTGCTTGTATCGAGGAGGATTTCCTTTAATTTTTTTATGGAGTCCTCACTATGTGGGATGATAGCGTAAATCACGCCATCTGCATCAATGGATTCGCTCTTAATAACCCAGTTTGTATCGGGTCTTACCTCGCTTTCGTCAATGAACACAAAAGAGAAGAAGCGAGTCATCTCTCGGTCATCGTTGTATCGGGAAGGATACATATAGTTGTCGAAGTTCGAGGCATTGAGGGTTTCTTTTACGGAAACCTTTTTTGCGTGAGATTCAGCATAATCGTGTATTTTCTGCTTAATATCTACGCCAGAGGTTTGTTTCAGTTTCAAAAAATCATTGCTTCTCTTGAGGTAGATAACATAATCACGCTCAATAAGATTATCTATGGCAGTCGTGATCTCAGGCACCGTATAAGCAGAAGAGAAAACGCCAACGATCTCATCCTTTGTGGGCTTTAGCCTATCAAATTGCCCAAGCACATAGAACAGAGAAAGCGTCTTTACGATTTTTGCCTCTAAAGACTCTTTGGAAATCCGTGACAGTATGTTTGCAGTTAAAAGATAGTTCTGGTGTATCTCACCGGCATAAACTTCTTTCTTGAAAAGCGGCTCGAAGTAGTCATAAATGACATCCGGGGTAATAAACTCAAACCTATCGTCTGAACACGCCAAGTAAGACGGTAGTGTTGCACTTCCCGCTGCGGAGAGAAAAGTGAATAGAGTGCGTTCGTTCTGCGCAACGCGCTCAGATAGTCTCGGCAGAATAAATGTCGAAACAGGGTGTAAAGGGTAGCAGCCATATAATGCGATATTCAATTCATCGCTGTTCTCAGAGAATAGCGGATGGGTAGCATATCGCTGGGAAATTGCTCCAAAATCATCTTCATGTTCCTTGATAAAGGCGCTCCACAAAGTCTCATCTTTTTGAATTACGGATGAGATGATTTCATATGTCTGAGAGAAATTGTTGTTCAAGTGAATATGCTTGAAACGCTCTGACACCCCACGCCACCCATCAACTTTTTGCTTGGGCAGTTTGTCAATATAATTCGCAATTTCTTTGTGGGAAATAAGCATCAAGTGGAGCTGCATCTTGCCACTTCGATTACATTTTTCAGCAAAGTCTTGGAGCATCTTAGTATCACTCAAAGATGCTTCCGTAATATTTGCTTCAAGATATTTGCTGAATTCATCGTAAACCACATACATTCCAGTGAAGCCTTTGGACATCAACCCCTTAGCTACACTTTCGTATAGTTCAACAACATCAAAACCAAGAAAGGGATTGAAAACACTTCCTGCGGTCAGTGTCGGATAAACCCGTTCAAACTGCTCATAAGCAGAGATGTCGTAAGTAGAAAGCGCATTTATAAATGCAGCAACCGGCATATCAATAGCTGCTTCAAATGCCGTATAGGTTTCGGGAAAATCTTTTTCCCATCTTTCAATAACAGAGATAGCAGCTTTGTAATTCGTTTCCGGCATGACATCAAGAAGATCGTTATCCGAGAGCGTTCTTTGCAATGCCAGTAGGAAAGCTTGGGACAAACTTGTGTTGCTACCTGTTATTACAACCGGAAGTATTTTATTTGGACTCTCATAATAATTGAGAACACACTGTTTTAGCTTTGGGTGTTCTTCCAGTTTAGGGAGAAGTTTTTCAAACAAACGCAAGTCGCGTTTCATCAGGATTGAGAGGATAGTCAGAACGATATGTGACTTTCCTTTGCCATATGCCCCGATCAAAACACGAGAACGCTCAGTGGATGTCTCAGCAGTGCTTAGAAGGATTTCTTCAAGGAGACCGAGTGATGACTTTGTAGGTATGAAGTTTTTCAGTTTTTCATTGCTGCTCAGGTCATATCCAATATTAACCGAATACTGGAAACCTGATGCAACAGAGATCATTTTGCTCATAGTTCTATCTCCTGTCACTGCTTGTTTATGCCTGTATAATACGCATCAACACAGTCCTGGAATGTAAGGTCTTCTAAAATGTGAATAACATCCAAACCGGCAGTTCTGTTAATTTTAATTTTTCCAATTCTCTCAACCTGATATAAAACATCAAGCATGGAGATTGCATCGAGATTGAAGGTCTTGCCAATGTTGCAGGGAGCAGTTAGTAATTCATTGAGGCTAATTTCTTTAGCTCCTTTTGCCTGATCAACAATTACAGCTAAAGCGATCCATGGATCGATTGAGTTTGCGAGAGGTATCGCTTTCCGATATGTTTTCTTTTCTTTGCTGAGTGTGTCGATCAGTCCGAGTTCTCCAAATGGACAATCAATGTTGCTCTCTGGTGCTATGCGATTGGGGTTGGATTTATATCGCGGTAAATAAGTATTTATGATACACGAGAAATCATCGTTGAGGGATCGTATTGCAACACTTACCTCGCCTTCTTCCATGCGGATGCGTCTCTGCAAAAACTCTACGAAGTCATCTCTTGAGAACTCCGTCATATTAAACTCATTAAAGAAAAAATACCACGCAGTTGCCTCATCTTTATTTGAAGATAACCGATAATGGAGTAGGTATAGCGTACCCAATTCTTCTATGTAGCGATCATTTGTAAAGACACTATTTCCGAGAGAAGTAAAGGTTTGAACGCGCTTGCCGCTGCTCGGCTCTTCGGTTAAGCCCACTGCTTGAAGCCAATAGCGGAGAGCTTTAACCATGTTTGCGCCTATTCCGAGGACATCCATAGGGTTTTCGTCTTTAGCAACAAACACATCTGGTTTCTTCTGGACATACTTCATGCCCTTGCTAAGCCAACCTTTTCTTATAAAAAATGTATCATGGGCACGAAACTTCATTGCCATAAAAAAACCTCCATTGCTTACTTTGTCCTAAGATATTTGTCCATCATGCAGCCGCCGTCAAGATACTTTGCAGTCATACAAGCCTTACAATGGACGCATTTTTCCGGGTCGATGAAGTAACCGAAACTGCTAATAGTAATGGCACCAGCTCGACAAAGCGACTCACATTTCAAGCACTTTCTACAAGCGTTGAATTTCCTTATTTGATACCCAACCATGCGTTGTAAATCGTCATGGTCTGCAACATTCATTGTTCTAACTTTTACGGCATATTCATAACCGTCTTGACTAAAAGGTTGGAGAGAGAGAATTGGGATTTTTGTTTTGTGATCGAGAACAACAACTTCTCTTAGCAACTTTCTACCCAGTTCAGGTGCTACTCGCCCAAACGGTACAAACATCCCTATAAGCTCATCATCAAATGGTCTGACCAGCCGGTATATTTTGGCATGATCTTCGGCTGTGCAGTTTGTGAATCTAATCTTTACATCACTTGCTGATGCAAGACCATTGCCGCCTTGACGAGCTTTCCATTTTCCAGTATCTACATATACTTCGGGATCTGGTTTTCCTATTTTCTCTGCGAACTCCAACAAAAAGTTACGCCATTTTCTGGATTGCTCAGGCATATAGATTTTTGACAAAAACTGAGCGCGTTGGTTATTGTTAGGGCAGCACCAACAGCCTACACGATCGTAGCCGAGACGATAAGCGTCGTTGAAGTCTACATTTTCTGCGATTATGTAGAGCCAAATATCTATGTCTTTCCAGAAGAAAATCGGAGATGCCACTGTTTGCTGCTGAATCTTTACAGCATCGGCACTATCTTCAATTCGATTATATTTGCTCCGGCTTACAGACTCCGATTTCCTAATTCCATAGAATGTGAGTATTTGCTGACTACGGTACAAACTATTTATTACTCTTGTAATTGGTCCTGTTTTGAACATAGAACAGCACCAGCGCATCATTCTTGCAGGTGGTCCTATATCTTCGCAGACATCATAGAAGTTTTGATCGTCATTTTTGGCTACCTGAAAAATTGCATCAGGATGGTTATCCCGAAAACGCTGAGCATACTCTATTGTGCTTGGAAACTCTAATGTCGTGTTTCCAAATATATGAACAAGCGACGGGTTGCTCAAAGCCTTAACCGCCAAATCTGCTGTAACTGTCGAATCTTTGCCTCCTGAGAAAGACAAAACGATTCTTTCTTCGGGGAAGTTTTTGGCAGCTTTACGAATGAAGTTATGTGCTTCATCTATGAGATAATTTAACCGGTCACGGTTAGCCGAGACGAAGGTCGCCATGTGCTTATCAAAAAACTTGTATGTATTCTCACTCTGGTACTGATGCAGCAGCTCTGCGATTTTATCAGTGTCAACATTTTGGTATAGCCCGTTAGGAATTGAAATAGATTTGCCATCAATGTAATAACGATTGTTGCTTGCCCATACCGAGTTCTCAATATACTGATGCGGTTCTTTTTTCAGAAGAAGCTCAACAAGTAACCGCTCCTCGGGAAATACAGGACGAAGGTCAGCGGTCATATATTTTGTTTTACCCTTGCAGAGGGGGCAAGTACCTTTATCCGCTTGAGACGCTGTTTGAATTATTGGCGTGTGACAATGGTCGCACCAATATATTTCCACGGGGAGGTCCTCAATAGTTTGAGCACCACAAAGAGGGCAAATGCTATCGTTAGTTTCAATATTACAGTTGTTGCACCACATGAATGACCCCTCCTTTCGTGGAATTAGATTTACAGCTTCTCAACATAAGTATAGCAAATACAAAGTACAAAAAAATGGACTTATTCCCCTTCAATTTTTACAGCCTCACAAATATCGCCAATGTCGCAGTCCAAGTAATCGCAAATGCGCAGAAGGACAGAAAGAGCTACTTCCTCTCCTTTGTTAAGCTTACACATTGTTCCGGCAGAGATGCCGACATCCCTTTTTAGTGTAACTTTCGTAATGTCTTTTTGAATAAGCAGTACCCATAGCCGTTTATAGCTTATCTTCATATTACACCCCAAGCTTTCATGCACCAGTGTGGATACAGATATACAGATTAAATTATAGCATACATATTCGGTGTTTTCAATTAGTTCCTCTGATAATTCACAAAAAAGTTTCAAGAACGCGAGCTATATAATCGTATCGTCTGTGGGAAATGTCTGAACATATTAGACGAAGAGCTATAACACTGGTCAAGCCTTAATTCAATATGAAAAAGCTCATCAATCCGTTACTCTTGATGGATTGATGAGCTTTTCATTATTCCAGTTCGCTTCTTCTCTTGGTTTTCTGCTCCTGAGATGCAATGGGCCTCAAATAACTATCGACATTCGCCTTGATAGTGTCGATTTGCTTGGCTTCCTTCTTGAGCTTGGCTCTTTTGTCATAGAGCCGCTGCTGCTCTTCGGTCAGTCGTTCTTGTTCTGCTTGTAGAGCCTTCATTCTGGGAAGTTTTCTATCACCCTGAACGGCAAGGAGCGTACTCTTTGCTGCCTCAAAGATCACCAACTCGGCTTCATGCTTTGCCCGGAATGCGGTCTTGTCTTTGGCTTTCTGATAGGCTTCATTGACCGGCTTGAGCCGCTGATAGTTGCCGATATTTTTGATTAGCGGCTGTATCTCCCGAAGTCTGGCTTCGACACCTTTCAGATCCTTGCTGATGCTGTCATAGGAGCTGTGAATGTCCTCAGCCTTTGCTTCAAGGTCGGCATATTGGAGAAGGTTGTTCTCGGTGAGATAGTTGAGTGTTCGCGCAGCTTCTTTGAGAATTGTGAGCTTCGCTTTATGCTCGTAACCTTTGCTGCCGATGAGCTGGATGCGCTCCTGAATATCGCTGATGAGGGAGATACCACGGCGAGAGGTCTGCATCTGGCGCTTGCGGTTCCCGCGCCCCTGAATGCGCTCTTTGATCCGTTCCTCGGTGTAGTTGTCGCCGATGGTCTTTGCACGGGTAAAACGCTCCTGTCCCTCAGCACGGAAAGAGATGTATTTTCCGGTCTTGATTTCATATCCGGCTTCCTGCATGAGCTTCAAAAACTCATCGTAATCCTTCGCTGTGATGATGCAGCGGTCGATGGTCTGTTTGAGCTTTTGCTTCCAGCTCGTGCCGCGTTTGGCCTCAGTGTATTCTTTGTAGTCCATGCCCTTGCTCTGTGAGGGCGGGATTACAGAAAGCCCGTGCTCCTTGCAGATTTCGTCACTGAGCTGACGCATTTCCCGGTAGGTGCGCCGGTTACTTCGGTAGGCATGATAGTCCACAAAGTTGACGGCGTTGAAGATGATGTGATTATGGCAATGTCCCTTGTCTATGTGGGTAGCGATCACATATTCATACTTCCCTTTGAGCCATTCGTCTGCAAACTGCTTGCCGATTTCGTGCGCCTGTTCAGGCGTAACTTCTCCAACATCGAAAGACTGGATCAGGTGCCGGGCAATTACCTTCGGCATCTGCATTCCCCGCTGGACGGCGAGGTTGCGTGTCCACTCAAATTCTTTGGCCGCAGCATCGCTGGCCGCACAACCGAAGGAGGAAACATAGAGCTGGTCATCTGTCTTCTTAGGGTCAAGGATGTAAGCAAGCGCCTTATTTACAGTTCCTCGGATTGGCTTGATTTTAGTAACTGCCATATTTCCTTTTGCCTCTCTTTCAGCTCGACAACATCGTCCTCATACAGGTTCCCCTTTGAGTTTATGCGGCGACAAATCTGATTGATATTTGACGCGGCACGGCTGACTGCGGCTGCGAGCTTTTTCTGCTGAGTATAGTCAACCTTGATGATGTAGCCGTCAATCGCCATCTTCCTGAGATACGCGCCCATATTCTTTGTGCCGAGCTGAGCCATCTTCGCCTTTATGATTCTTTTTTCTTCATCAGAGACAAAGAAGAGTATCTGATTTGGCCGTGTTCTGTTTGCCATAGGCATTTCGTCCTTTCGTAAAGATAGAGGGTTTGGGAGTCTTCCCAACAAGCATATTGAAGAGTAAGGGCAGGGTTCCCTTACCCGAAAATCGCCGTGTGTATATACACCGGCTGTGCTTGCTATTCTCTCAAAATCGTACTCCCGGTGTATCTCCCCGTAAAATCCCCTTCACTTTACAACGGACAATTTTATAAGATTTGTCCACTAATCATAAAAGAAAAAGGCGCTCGAAAGCGCCTTTCCCATACTTGCATAGGTTATTTCTTCTTGCCTTTTCCGCGTTTCTCATAGTCCTCGTCAATCCGGCTTTTCCAATCCGCACTGAGCGGGGCACTGTTGCGGACGGTGGTGATTGCTTCGCTCAACACCTCATAATTAAGCTGTGTCCCAGCACTGTCAGAGTGGTAATTGACGGCTCGGTCAGCTCCGATCCCAAAGTGCCGCGCCGTTTCTACTGCGTCGATGTTTGCACCGAGGAATAGGAACTCCCAGTCATACTTTGCTTTCTGCCACTCAATCATCTGCTTTACACGGTCGCTGCTGTAAAACCGGCTCGCATTCTCCATTCCATCCGTCGTGATGATAAACAGCGTATGCTCTGGGACATCTTCCGCTCTGGCGTACTTGTGGATATTCCCGATGTGATGAATTGCGCCACCGATGGCATCCAGAAGAGCAGTACAGCCCCGAACGGTATAGTCCCTATCGGTCATCGGCTGAATATCCCGGATGTTCACGCGGTCATGGATTACCTCGCTCACATTGTCGAAGAGGACGGTAGAGACAAGCGCTTCGCCTTCTGCTTTCTTCTGCTTCTCGATCATGGAGTTAAAACCGCCGATGGTGTCTGCCTCAAGGCCGCTCATGGAGCCGCTGCGGTCAAGGATGAAAACGATCTCTGTCAAATTCTTTCTCATAATCAAAACCTCCAAATAAAAACTGTGACTGCTTTTGCTTACAGTCACAGTATAGGAGAAATCGTCTTCGGTTTGGTCGCATGGAAAGCGACATTCAGAACATATCGCGGAACAGCTCGCTCTCAATTTCAACAACATCATCCAACGGGATTTTTGTCCCGTCTGTGAGAAGCATCACCCGTTCAAACTCGTCTATCTTTTTCAGATTCCCGCTTTTCGTCATATACGCTCCACCTGACTTTTTTTCATCTGGGACAAAGAAGGTGATGGTCAACGCAGGATGGTCGCCAAGCCATTCCATGAGGATCTGTTGCTTCCTGTCCAGTGCCTCTTTTTCCTCTTCACTGAGATTTACTTTTTCATCTGTCAGACGCCCAGTTTCCTTAATAGCAGCATCATAGCCGGTCAATGCCGCAAACGGGGAAAACTGCGCTGCGCGATCCACCATTGACATCTGCGGTCGTGTTTTTGAAACATGATGCGGCAGATTGATGATGTCATCATACTGATCCTTCATGCCTTATGACCTCCAATCTGCTCATTCCTGTCTTTAGCGGTTGCACCCTCTTCCAAGTTCATGCCCTTGAGTATGGCGTTCTTGCCAAACTTCTTTTTAATCGAAAGCATTGCCTTCTGCATTCGCTTTTCACGCTCAAGCTCTGCATTTTCCTTTTCGCGCTTTGCCTCGACAGCAGCATAGTCCGTAAAAAGATCAAGCTGTTCAAAATCTCCGCCGCGCTTTGGGGCAGACGCTTCATCAATCACATGGTTTGCCACAATGTTCAACCGTCGGATAAGGAGACTCTTATCAACAATGCGGTCGTACAGTTCAGCCGTTGCGTCCATGATTTTTTTGGTAGAGGATGTGTGCCCTCCGAGATTGATTGTCCCATGCGCGTGTTTGGGTATCTGCCGCCCGTAATGGTCTTTGACAATATCCCCATGATACTTTTTCCGCCGCTCAGGATCGGTAAGATTTTCAATATCATAGCCAACCGTGATAACAAGCTGGTCGGTGACAAGCCCTTTGTCTACCAAATCCAGCACAAGGAGATCGGCCATCTCCCGCAGGACGAGTTTTGCTTTCTCCGCTTCATACGGGCAGTGTAAAACCTGACCGGAGCCTAAACTGTTTGTGCTTGGCCTGTATGCTTTGACCGCTTCGACCGTGCAGGGTTCCCAGCCCCATGCGTGGTCAATCAGCAGCTCCGCATTCTTGCCGAAGAGCTTGTAAAGCAAGTCCTCATCTGTGATGGAACGACGGGCAACATCGCCCATCGTGAACATCCCGTTCTCTTCAAGCTTCTTGGCATATCCTTTGCCTACCCGCCAGAAATCGGTGAGGGGCTGGTGTGACCAAAGCGTCTTGCGATAACTCATCTCATCCAGCTCGGCAATGCGGACTCCGTTCTTATCTGCTGGAATGTGCTTGGCGACAATATCCATCGCCACTTTGCAGAGGTAGAGGTTTGATCCGATCCCCGCTGTTGCCGTGATACCGGTTGTCGAGAGGACATCCAGAATGATCTTCATGGCGAGGTCATGGGGAGACAGCTTGTAGGTGGCGAGGTAGTCGGTGACATCCATGAACACCTCGTCGATAGAGTAGACGATGATGTCCTCCGGCGCAACATACTTCATGTAAACCTGATAGATGCGGGTGCTGTACTCCATGTAGTAAGCCATGCGCGGCGGCGCGATGATGAAGTCAATGGCAAGGGACGGGTTCTCTTGCAGCTCAGAGAAGAGATACGACGAGCCTTCCAGCTTTCGTCCCGGCGCGTCATGCTGCCGTCCGGCGTTTGCTTCCTTGACGCGCTGCTTGACTTCAAACAGCCTCCCACGCCCGGAGATACCGTAGCTCTTGAGCGAGGGCGTGACCGCAAGGCAGATGGTCTTGTCCGTCCGGCTCTCATCCGCAACGACGAGGTTTGTGTCCAGCGGGTCTAAGTTTCTTTCACGGCACTCGACCGAAGCATAAAAGCTTTTCAGGTCGATTGCGATATAGGTGCGCTGCTTCATGCTTCGGCTGCCTCCTTTCAACGGTATCAGCTTTGTTTGGCTTTTCTCTTTATCTTGGGCGCGGTTGCGTCATAGCTCATATCCAACAGCAATTTTATCTGTTCGTCCGGCACACTGCCGTCTAAGGCGACTGAGACCCAGTTCGCTTTGCTCATGTGGTAAGCCGGAAAGACACCGGGTTCTTTCCGTAGCGAGCCGATGAGGATGGGGTCGCATTTGAGGTTTACCACATCAAGAGCATCTGCGCCCTCTAATCCCAGCTTGTTCTTAGGCACATCCATCACAACCGCAAACCATTTACGGTTATTTGAATGCCGGAACACACAGAAGAGCGGATGCTTTGCGAAGAGGTATTCCTCATCAACGCCATATTCATCTGAAATGTATTGTATGAACTGTTCGCGGTTCATCTTCTATGCGTTCCTCCGTTTCAGATTAACCCGATATGATCCCCTTTCTCATGAGTGCTTTTATCTCAGGGGTGTCTTCTTGCACTTCGCCCATTACAAGGCGTAAATATGACAACAGACATTCAATATCCGATCTGACAAGCGAGACAGACAAATAGTTGTCTGTCAGCCCTTCATCCCAGAACGAGATTTTCCACTCCATATCAATATCAACAATTTCACAGCCCGGTCTGACATATAGGACCTTAGGATCAAGCCGCAAATCCTTCTTCGGGTTGAGGGCGAAATTGAAATCCGGCTCAATGCAGTTAAACTCAGTCGGAGCGTTAAGTCGGTCATTCAGGAGATCGTCCAGCGATTTTGCAAGGTCTTCGACTTCACGCGCAAGAAAAACTTCGTCATTATCTTTTCTGTAATTCAGCCATTCATCAGAGACAAACGCAAAGTCAGTCTTGCACCACACCGAATCCCAGTCATCATCGGAGACCTTGCGATAATTTCTTATCTGCATCGAAAGCTTTATACCGCTCAAATCAAGCTTTAGCCACATAGTTTCTCCTTCCTCATCGTAATGACCTTCTTTTGTGAAGGAGTAGTCATGCGATGGCAATTCACTTCTTGTTCGGATTGATTTTCCCTTTGGAAAGAACGGTGACAGCAGTACCGCCAACCATTACGACGACGCCCAGCGCCGCTTTTCCAGCTCTTTTTATTTGCTGCGCCCGCTCGCTACGGCAGTGCTCGCAGTATTTATATTTGTACCCTTCCGGTAGCGGACGCTGACACTTTTTATTTTTACAAAGTTTCTGGCTCATCTTTCTGTTCCTCCAAACGCAGTGTAGGGCTGTCGCTCGGCAGCGCCAAGATTCGATTCTCTATCTCAGGCAGCTTTTGCGTCCAATAGTTTTCCGGTGACGGATCGATCATGTCCAGCCTCTCAACGAAGCCCTTTGTTTCAAGGTAGGTTCTCTGAATGAACTTTGCGTAATACTTCAAACTCACTTTTGCCGCTTCGGATTCTCCCATTTCCTGATATGCAATGGCTTCGGCAAGAGACACCATGTTTACAGCGCATAAGCTTTCTCGTAGTTCATTCATTCGCGCATTTATCTTTTCGGGCGTTGCGCCGGATAAAATCTTGCCCCATGTAGATTCCGGCTGATTTTTAATAAACGCAGCATTTGCACTCTGACTCTGCATCAACAGATTGCGGCTGTTTTCGGCATCTGATACGAGCTGCATGAGTGCCATTTCCTTCAACCGCGGATTCTGAATGGCGGAAGCTTGGATTAGCTTTTGCTGGCAGCTATACGCCGTCGCAAGCCGATCATACTCCTGACCTTGACGGACTTCTTCAACTGCGACTTGAACAAATTGAATTTGCTCCGCAATTTGAGCCATTTGCATTTGTGTGGCGTAATTCGTCATTGCCTGTGAAAGCTCAGGAGACAGCTTGACCTTGCCGAGCGAAACGGTCGAAACAATTTTCTTCGTTTCGGGGTTGATGAGGTTTGCCATAAGCGAGCCATCTTTTTTCGTCATAAGTTTCAATGCGCCGCTCGCTATTTTTGCTTTTTGCTCATCCGTGAGGATCACCTGATAAGCTTCCTCGGGAATTACAGCCTTGACAGCACCGACAAACGCCGGAGCAGAATAAAGCATCTTTTCAATACGGTTGAGCAGCCTTCCAGCGCTTCCAATCAACGGCTTTGCGACCTCGGGAACGCTATCAAAGCACTCCACCACGCTTTCTGTGTATTCGGTTAAGTTTCCGGTTTCGCTTTGTTCTTCCGGCACATGAATGATTTCTTCCATTTGTGTTCCCCCTTGTTTCTGATTCATTAGAGGGCTTGCAAAAACCGCGAGCCGATTACGCTCCGAGCAAGCTTTGGTCAAAGGCGAACAAAGCCTCATTGATCTCGAAGACATTGTAGTTCCCGTTCTCAATGAAATACTCAATGATAATGTCAAACTTGTTGGAGTGTGAGAGGGCAAAGCCCGCCTTCATGAGCATTTCTTTCGTTTCATCCAGCGGAAGTTCCAAGGCAATCGCAAATGCAAGCGCCGTGGGCTTTGACGGTTTATACAGCTTATCCGAGCGGATCTTGGAGAAGAGCTTCCGGTCGATGTTTGCTTTCTTGTAGCACTGCGCATCGGTCATGCCTTTCTCGTCAATCTTACGAAGCAGCATCTCGGAAAAGCTCTCGTCGATCTGCGAAAGGGCATCGTCAAGGCTTTTCGCGCTTGCCGCCATTGGAGCGCCATATATTGCTTTCTCCGGTTCTTCTGAAAGCGTCTGCATCCGGCGAAGCTGCGAAGCGCGGCTATCCGTATGCTCGTCCACATAGGTGTCGTCTATGTATGCGGCAATGTCGGAGAACAGCTTCTCGCCGATCTGATATGCCTTGCGGTCGAAGATGACGATATAGACCGTCATGTCATTTTCCAGAAGAAAGTCGCTGATCGTGTCTATGGCGACTTTCAACGCCTGGTCTTTCGGGTAGCCATAGATGCCCGATGAGATTAGCGGAAAGGCAACCGTCTCACAGCCGTGCTCCTTCGCCAGTGCCAAGGAAGTGCGGTAACAGGAGACAAGCTTTTCCCGTTCTCCGTGTTTTCCGTCCCGCCAGCGCGGGCCGACGGCGTGGATCACATACTTGCAAGGCAGTCTATATCCCTTTGTGATTTTCGCGCTGCCGGTTTCGCAGCCTCCCAGCGTTTTACACTCTAAAAGCAGCTCCGGTCCTGCAGCCCGATGGATGCAGCCGTCAACACCGCCGCCTCCCAGAAGGGAACTGTTTGCCGCGTTGACGATAGCATCAACCTTCATCTTTGTGATGTCGTTTCGTACAATTTGAAGGGGCACAATTCCACCCGCCTTTCAACTTTTCAAAATCATCCATCTTCATTGTCAACTTTACAATGGGAAGTCATCAAAATAACGCTATATCTATTTTGTATTCACCATCAATCAGTATATAGTCCAGATCATTTTCTTTCGCAAGAGACAAGGTACGCGCATTATCTTTCAACACATTATCTAAAGTACAATCCTCATCATCTAAACGGTTTTCAATAACATTTGCAAATTGTTTTATGTCATCGAAATGCATTCTTATGTAGTTTTCACTCATCGCAAGGCAATAGCCTCGTATATCTTTGCGGTATTCGTCAGTAAAATCTTTTTTCCAGTCAAATGGAATGTAGCATCCCTCAATAATCAAATTTTGCCGATTTTCAATCACGGTTTTAATTATTTCCCGGACAATCGGCCATAAAAACATCGTCAATTCGGTATCATCGCTCACAGGTGTAAGCTGTGTGTTTCCACTGCGAATCATCCCCATTTTCAAATGGTCAATCGACAGATACGGATAGTTGTATTTTTCGAGGAGTTTTTGAGCCAACAGAGTTTTTCCTGTGTGAGACGCACCGGTAATCAAAATAATCACTTTTGTTTCACTGCTCCTATATAGGGCTTGCTGCTCTTTATATCAGATCTTTAGAAGAGCAAGCACGCTTATTTATTCTTGTGTTTCTACAATGCCAAAGTCGATCAGAATGTTCTTATCGGCATTCGGCGGATAAACAATGCCTGTCATCTCGTACTGATAGCGCCGCACCTTCCGAAAGTCTTTGACCGGCTCCGGTGCATAGGCCGCTGTCTCACAGTGCTCATATTCCGGCATACCGGCAAGGTCATCCGCAGCCGCTTTAATCAGGGCATCGGTTACATCGTCAATGTTCTTTCCGGTTTCAACGGCCACCAGCTCATGCTTTTTAATATCCTTATCAAGGTTTCCAAAAGAGCGATAGAGAATATATTTCATGACTCTTGTTCCTCCGCATTCTTTTCTTCGTCCAGCACATTTTCAAGAAGTACCGTCAGCGTTGCAGCGATTTTCTCAAGGTTCATCGCCTCATTTGCATCCTGCTGCATCAAATAACGGATTGCAGCCTTGAAGGCTGTTGTCCTGTCCACTTGGGTTTCGTTATCAAACCGGTCAAGGATTTCATTGATCAACTGGACAACCGCCTCTTCCTCCGGGGACAACTCCGGTATATCAAACATGGAGGCCAGTTCTTCATCCTCCATAAGCGTCTCATATTTGAGGTAGGAGCGGTATTCTTCGGACATCAACTCTTCAAAATAGTTGATCATGATATGGACACGGTACCCGCCGCCTTCTTCCGGCGTGATGCAAAGGTAGTGCGCTTTCTCACCGATGTCCTTTACAAAGGCCATATCCTCAGCATCGTCAAATTCCAGCATTCTCAGGTAGAGGTCGATGTGTGCGTCCCAATGCTCATAGTCCACAACACCGCGAATCCTACCGTGATGCCGCTGTGCATAGTCATCGCACCGGTCGAGCAGATAGTCGTAATTCTCCTTATCCTTCGGCACAACCACCTTCGGGATTGCGTCCTTTTTCTTTGTAAACTCTTCCATAAAGCCGCCGGGGGCAAAGGCTCGCTCAAATACAGCCGTTGCGCGGTCATCTTTTTCTACAATCTCATAATTGCGTTCAAATACGGTATTTCCCATTTTATATTTCTCCATGCAAATTCTATTGGTTCCGACTCACCTTGTTGGCAACGGGATGTTCAAAAGGAACATCGCAGCCAACGCCAAAATCCACGGGAGAAAAATGACAGGCAGAAGCAGGATTGCTTTGTGGTTCTCATAGTGATATTCCTCCACTGAAAACAGCTTGCGGGGATTATCCAAATAGTACAGATACAGATAAACAGGCGGTCTGGTTGGTTCTTTGAAGTAGGCGTGATATTCTCGCTCTTCACCCTGTAATTCGTAATGGTAGGTAGCGCTCCAATCGTACTTTCCAACTTCGCCTTTTGGATGCTTTTTAACAAGAGCTGCCTTAATCACATGGTCCCTGCTTCGCGCAATATCCCGCTTGCGCTCCCAGCTCAGACGGGATGAGACTTTCCCATAAAGCGGAATGGCAATAATATAACCGCCAATTAGAATCGCAAATACAATTCCCCATTTTAACCAGTTGATGGGATCATCTGAAAATACTCCGATCAGCGCTTCTTTTATACTCATCTTCACACCTCCCGATTTGCTGTCTCTTATCAATACTGAATGTCGCCTTCAAGGCATCTGGAAGTTTCGCAGTAAACTAAGGGATAAAATATTCAGATACAGGAAGCCCAGTTCTGAAATAAAATCCACATCAATTTCAATCAGCCTGTCCTGGAGCTGGTTGAAGACAAGCCTCATCAAATCCATCTCCGGCGCAGTATCAAACAGCTTTAAGCTGTGGATTGCTTTCTCAGCTTCGTCCCATGTTTGGGATGCCTCGACCTCAGCGCTGGTCATCACCGCTGTTAGAATCTCGCTCACAAGCAGCTTGCCGTCCCGCTGGTTGATCTCGTCCCTGAGTTGGGCGAGCATTTTCTTCTTGTCCCGTATCGGAAAAATGTCGCAGTTATCGTCGCATTCAATCGCAATAATCTCTGCAATGCACTCCCGCCAGACGGCATATCCGGCGTTGATCATGCCGTCTTCCTCGTTGGAATGCGCATAGCCTTCACAGTATTCGTCATAAAAGCTTTTCCCATCCAGTTCATGATGGACGCAGTAAATGTGCGCCAGCTCATGCAGGAAGATATGAAGCAGCTCAACAGGATGGTAGGGTATGTCCGTGCGGAGCAGGATGCCGTCCTTACCTCCGTTGTCCATCCCGATAAAGGAGGATGCCCGGAAATCGAAGTAGCCTTCCTCCTGATACCGGTCTTTTAGCCGGTAAGGGAAATACTGAGCGCAGAACTGCTCAAAGATTTCTTCCTGATCGTCGGTCATAAAACAGGTGAGGATGACATTATCGCGGGAAAAGTCTGCATCCATTTTGTCGTTAAAAATCTCTATGGCACGGGCAAGATAGGAGTCATAGTTCAAATCGTTCGTCGCCTCCGTCGTAAGATCTTTATTTCAGGAAGTCGCTCTTGTGTTCAATGCGCCGGAGGTCATATCCGGTTTCCGCCAGATGGGCAATTTTCAAGGCAACCAAATTGATGTCTGTTCCCATTGCCCGTGCAATCTGCTCGGATGTATAGCCGTAGTCATAGATGTACTCAAGAATCTCATCGGTGTCGAGCAGGATTTCGGCGGCAACGATGTTCGCCTCATACTCCGGCTTCGTGGTCATGTCATATAACATGAACTCCTGTATTGCGCTTCCTTTTGCCAGATTGCGGTGCAACTGGTCATGCCCAAGCTCATGAGCACAGACAATCCGCTGCATCCGCCCGCTCAGGTTTTCGTTTATGAAAATAAAACGGCTGCGCTTGATCACCCGGTACATCCCTTTCAGAGGGCCGAAGTTCTCACAGAACAGGACCTCAATGCCAAGCTGCCGTGCTATGCTAAACGGATCTCGTGTCCCGCAGCGTTTCACAAGTCTGCTGCCGACCTTCGAGAGATTTTCAGCATTCATCGTCTCACCTCCCGCTGATGGGGACATCGCAAACAGCGAATAACCTTACTGTTCGCTTGTCCCCTTACGGTATTTCTTTGGAGTGTATTTCTTGTTCTTCTCTTTGGCAATCCAATAGGCTTCGTTCAGCGCCTTCATCGCGCCATCGAGCGCTTCGTCACTGAGCCGACCACCAGCGAACATACCGGTCACTTCACTGACAAGCTCGTCTATATCTCTGGCCGCTTTAGAGCCGCCCTGTTCATGAGCTGCTACTACCAGCAAACCGTTTTGACCCAGAAGGTATTCCGGCGTAGTATTCAACACTTTTGCCAGCTTCTCCACAATATCGAGCTTTGTCGGTCTGCGGTTGCCAAGCTCATAGTTCTGGATGGTTCTCGGTGTCACAGATACTTTTTCGGCGAGCTGCACTTGCGTAAGGTTCGCTTCCAACCTTTTCTCTTTCAGCTTATCCTTGAAACTCATAAGGCACCTCTTTCTAAAAACTTTTCTGAACACGAACAGAAATTTCGTCAAAAGCATTGACACGAAAACACTGTTCATGCTATGCTGTAATCAACGCGAACGCCTCGTTCGTGATTATGATACCACACGAACAGAGTGTGTGTCAACAGAAATAGACGAGTTATGCGCGGTTTTGCGTAACTTTCAGGACAATAGGAGGTAGGCTATGACGAACACACATTGCCGTAAGGCTTATGTTTCGGTCAACTTGGATGTTGACGAAGAAGGAGTATGTCATCCTCGGTTCATCCGATGGGAAAACGGCCTGATCTTTCAGATTGACCAAATCCTGTACAAATGCCGTGCCGCCTCCAAGAAGGTAGGCGGTGGGGGCATCCGTTATACTGTGATGATCCGTGGAAGGGAGTCTTATCTCTTCCAAGAAGGCAACAAATGGTTTGTAGAAGCGAAGGAGGGAGCGAGATGATTTTATCACACAAGGAAATTGAAGAGATCGCGGTGGCGGTCACCAAGGACTTCAACGAGTTCTTTTTCGGCCCTGATACCGATGGGGCGCGTTTGCCTCGCGGTACGCCGATTGACCAGTTTGCCAGCGAATATCTCGGCCTCAATGTCTCTTTTGCAGACCTGTCTGCCGATGGAAGCATCTGTGGACTGACGGCTTATGCAGATACCGAGTACATTATTGAGAAAGACGGGATGCAATATTCCATCCCGCTGCACCGCAATCAGGTCTTGATGGATGCGAGCTTTATTCAGCCTTTCCAGATACGAAAGCTCTGCGGGAAGCGCCGTTTCACACTTGCCCATGAGTGCGCCCATCAAATCCTGTTTCAGATGGAGACGGATAAAATCCAGGAAGCCTGTCGGCGGAAATACTCTGCCCGGACAGCCTACTCGCTCCGGGAGCTAAAGACCCGCGAGGACTGGAATGAGTGGCGGGCCAATGTCTTAGGGGCGGCGATCCTGATGCCCCAGCGGGAAATCGACCTTGCCGTTGCGTACTACGCCGGAGGCCGGAAACTGGTCAGCTACGATGGAACCTTTGCCTATTGGGACAAGGTTGCCCTTGATAGGATCTGCCAGCAGTTCGGCGTTTCCAAGACAGCCGCCGTCATCCGGCTGAAACAGCTCGGCCACTTGGAAACCCGGCCATACAGTGAGTATAGCGATCCGTTGGAGGTATGGGCATGAAGAAAAGCATTCGTGTCTCAGAGCCTTCACCTGAGATGCAGGAGAAAATCCGCAGGGCGCGAAGCGCCATTGTCAACCAGAAGATGCGTATGGTGAAGTGTCCCTATTGTGGGCATAATGCTATCGCCGTATTCGAGGATTCCCGTGGTCACATACAGGCCAAGTGCAAAGCCTGTGGCCGGGAAACCGTGTTCGATGTGATCAGTATGAGACGGTTATTGCTCCACCTTCACAGAAGGTAAGGAGATAACAAATACAATTCAATATATGATAGCTGTGCTGTGGAGCCGCTGATTGGTGAGTCTTCCTAATGCCGCATGAACAGAGTTTTCTAAGCTCTGTTTTATCGGTATGGGAAGATCAACTCACCGTCATGCGGCTCTTTTTAAGTCTTGTCCATCCGCTGCTTCCTGCCAGCGGAAAGGACAAGACAATGAAAAGAATCCCCAAAACACCCGTTGAGTTCGACTATGACCTTTGGACTACCGAGGACGGCAAGTGCATGGTGCGCGTAAAGGCCACCGGCGAGACTACGGAGGTTGACCGCGAGGTCATGAAGATGCTCCGCAATGAGGAAAAGAAGCTGCGGCGATCTTACACAGTTGGTGGAGCATCTGGTAAGGAAGACGGAGAAGAAAAGCCTTCATCCACTATACTTTCGCTCGACGCAGTACCAGATGAAGATGGCAGGTCATCGTCGTGGTTGGCTGATCCGAAAAACTACTCAGAAGAAATTGTGACCAGCATAATGGTTGAAGAATTTAAGCTGACGCTTACATCACTTCAACTGAGCGTATTTGAACATTGTGTGGTGAACGGGGTAACCGTCCGTGAGTTCGCTGCGACATTTGGGATTAGCAAATCCTATGCGTCAAAAATAGAAAAAGCCGTAAAAGAAAAACTCAAAAATTTTTTTGAATTTTGAGTGGACAAATCTTATAAAATTGTCCGTTGTAAAGTGAAGGGGTCAAACAAGACCAACTTCACAGCACCTTGAAAACCGAATATCCAGTGCTGCGGATCTTTCCTCTTTTCTCGAAGCGACTTGCCTTCTGCCGCCAAGACCTTCCTACGGGAAGCGAGCGATCAACAGAGAGGCTAAACTGCCGTGTGGTGCGGCTGTTCGCCATGATGGAGAAGTTGGGTATAATGATACTTCCGTTCCCGGGTTACCGGGGGCGGCTCGGAGCGTTCCTCGGAGGGGTGAGAGTCCCATGATACCGATTCACCGTTGGTAGTCCGTAGCATTCCCGGAGCCGCAAGGCTCTTCTGGCAGGGGTGCGAGCTGCAAATATGCCGGAACACGAAACAAACCAATTAGCTACATTCAGCATACAAGTTTTCAGGATGAAAACTATGTGGCGGAGTGTCCCTAACCGGCGCTCCGCCATATCCTTTTGTCCTGAATACAAGTTCACATCATCAGGGAGGTGCTTGTAATATGATGAGCGTAGAAACCATGAGAAGCGTCAACCCGAAGACGGTTGACCGCAGTACCCTTGTCCAGCGGGACAGCATCCGGCTTGAGCCTGCGGCTGCGCAGGATGACCGGCTGCGGGATTTTATCCGACAGATCAGAAACCCGTATTGCTATCTGGACGGGAAGACCGTCGTGAAGATCAGCTTCTCGAAGACAGACACCACCTTGGAGGACTGTCTGGAACATTATCTGAGAGGACTTTGATTATGAACAAACTGAATCTTTTCGCCCGGTTCTATGGACAAGCGATTGAGCCTGTGATACAATGAAGTCAGGTCAAAAAAGAATACACGGACTAAGCCGCTGCCTTTGAGGGTCATGTGGCTTTATCGTGTTTTCCTCATACAAGAAGCAGAAGCCTTCGTCTTTCTGATTTGATGTATCACACCAAACAGAAAACGGAGGTTATTTTTATGCCCGGAAAAGTTTACCGGACGGCAATTTACTGCCGCCTGTCCCGTGAAGACGGGGACAAAGTTGAAAGCAACTCCATTGCAAGCCAAAGAGCCATTTGCGAGGACTACATTGCACGGCATGACGATCTGGAAATTGTCTGTGAGCCGTTCGTTGACGATGGTTATAGCGGTGTTTCCTTCAATCGTCCAAACTTCAAAAAGCTCGAAGATGCAATCCGCAAAGGCGCGATTGACTGCATCGTGGTCAAAGACCTCAGCCGCTTTTCGAGAAACTACATCGACGGCGGTCGGTATCTGGAAAAGATATTCCCGCAGCTCGGCATCCGCTTTATCGCGGTCAACGACGCTTACGACAGCCTGACCGGCGATCCGCAGTCGGATTCCTTTGTTATCCCGTTCAAAAACCTCATCAACGACTCCTACTGCAAGGATATATCCATGAAAATCCGATCCAGCTTGGAGGTCAAGCAAAAGAACGGTGAGTTCGTCGGGGCATTCGCGCCCTATGGCTACAAGAAATCGCCGGATAACAAAAACCAGCTCATCGTCGATGAGGCCGTCAGCGAGTATGTGCAGATGATCTTTGCCATGTACAAGGATGGCTTCTCCATCGGGCGCATTGCTGCAAGGCTGAATCAGATGGGCGTGCTTTCTCCAATGGAGTATAAGCACTCGGCGGGAGTGAAGTTCGATACCGTCTTCAAGACCGGCGACACTGCAAAGTGGACTTACAAGGCTGTCCAGCGCATCCTCACTAATGAGGTATATATCGGTGTCCTTGCCCAAGGCAAGCGCGGTACGCCAAACTACAAGGTGCGCGTTGTGCAGCCGAAAGACGAAACCGAGTGGGTCAAGGTCGAGGGGGCGCACGAAGCGCTTGTTTCCTATGAGGATTTCATGGCCGTCAAGACCATGATGAAGCGGGATATGCGCTGCTCGCCTGATCAGGATGAGGCACACCTGTTTTCCGGCTTCCTGTTCTGTGGGGACTGCCAGCAGTCTATGACACGCAAGACCGTCCCGTCGAAGACAAAGAAATACATCTACTATGTCTGCTCAACGAATAAGCATAACCGGACCTGCAGCCCACACAGCATCAGCGCAAAAGAGGTTGAGGAAAAGGTGTTCCGTGCCATCCATGACCAGATCGAGCTTGTGGTCAATCTGGAAAAAGCGCTTGAGATGATCGAGCGGCTTCCTTCTCAGAACCGCAAGGCATTCAACTATGAAGCGCAGATTGCGAAGCTCGAAGAAGAGATTGAGCGCTATCAGAAGCTCAAGCTCCGGCTCTATGAAGACCTCTCGGATGGGATCATCGACAAGTCGGAATACTTTGAGTTCCGCAACAGCTACACCAAAATCATTGAGGAAAAGCAGGAAGCTCTTCTTCGGGTGAAGAAGGAAATGAAGCAGTCGGTCGCAACCGGGGCTACGGAACGGAACTGGGTCACGCTCTTCAAGCAGTATGAAAACATTGAAGAGCTGAACCGCCGCGTCCTCATGGCGCTGGTTGACCGCATCCTGATTTATGAGGATCACGCGATAGAGATTGTCTTCAAGTACAAAGACGAGTATCAGCAGACACTTGAATATGTTCTCGGCTATGCCGACGAACTTGCCGTTGCCGGATAAAGGAGGGATGAGCGCATGGCACGAAAAAGCAGAAAAGTCGCAGCCGCAGAGCCGGTTTGCGAAGCAGCACCGCTGCAAATCTTCCCGACAGCCATTTATGCCCGTCTCTCCGTGGAGAATAGCGGCAAATCTGAGAAGGTGGATGTCATCACCAATCAGATTGAGATATGCAAGTCCTATATTGCCGGTTGCCCGTATCTCGATCTCGTCGATGTCTATGTGGATAACGGACGGACGGGGACGGTTTTCGACAGGCCTGAGTTTAACCGCCTGATGACTGACATCAAGAGCGGCAGGATCAAATGCCTTGTAGTCCGCGATCTCAGCCGTTTTGGCCGTGACTACATAGAAACCGGAACCTACCTTGAGCGCATTTTTCCACAGATTGGCTTGCGGTTTATTGCAATCAAGGAACACTACGACAACTTTGATACGGACGGCTCAAATGAGAGCCTGATGATCCCGCTGCAAAACATGATCAACGCCCTGTACTCGAAGGATATTTCACGGAAAGTCTCCACCGCTTTGAAAGCACAGATGGAGCAAGGGAACTTCCAGAAGCGCAATCTTCCGTATGGCTACCGGTGGAATGAAGACCATACAAACATGGTTATTGACGAAGAGACAGCGCCGTATGTGCGGCTCATGTTCCAGTGGAAAATCGAGGGCTGGTCAATCCCGATGATCCTTAACGAGCTTGACCGGCTGGGTGCGCCAAATACGGAGCTGCGGAAACGCCAGAACGGAACCCGCAAAGGCGACGGCTGCTCCTGCAAAGGCTGGTACAGTTCAACGCTGTACGGCATCCTGAGCAATCCGCATTATGTGGGTGATACCGTCCTTGGCCGCTCCATGAAGGCGATCTACAAGGGCATCAAATCCCATAATGTCAAGGACAAGGATAAGTGGATTGTGTTCCCGAACACGCACGAAGCGCTTATTTCCCGTGAAGACTTCCAGAAGGTGCAGGACATCCTCCAAGCGGCTTCTGAGGCTCGCCAGACGAGTATGCAGAAAACCGAGGAAATCCGGGCAACGCTCGTAAACCTTTTCGAGGGAAAAATCGTCTGCGCTGATTGCGGGAAGAAGATGTACTTCCACCGGAAACGGATCGACAAGGACAAGCGGAAGCGCTGGTATGCCTTCTATGAATGCAGTACCTCAGTAGGTCGGCGCTATGAGCATTGTACTTCCCATTATACGAGGCAGGACACGCTTGAAGCGAATGTGCTTGCAGCGATCCAGCTTCAAGTCAAGGCAGCGCTTGATTATGACAAGCTGCTGGATAAGCTCAGGGGCAGCGAGGGCGAGAAAAACATCCGAGATCAACAAAATGCCCTCATTACAAGCCTGAATCTGCGGCTCAACGGCGTTTCTAAGAAGCGGACACGCCTCTACGAGGATTATGCCGAAGGGCTTCTGGATGAAGCGGAATACTCCTTTGCCAAGAAGAGCTATGACGAACAATACGCTGACCTGTCCCGCCGTCTGGATGAGGCAGTACAGCGCCGGAGCAAGTTCGACGAAGCTATGTCGGTCGATAACAAGTGGATTACCTTGATGAAATCCGTCAGCACAGCAACGCAGCTCTCTCAGGATTTAGTAGACGAGGCTGTTGAATTGGTCAAAGTCCATGAGGGCGGCGCTGTCGAACTGGTCATGAAGTACGGTGACATCTACGAGCTGACCATTCAGAGTATCAAAGAAGTTCAGGAGGCGATGTAAATGAACAAAGACTACACAATCGGCATCTACATCCGCCTCTCTATGGCTGATGAAGATACCGGAAACGGAAGCAAGGCCGAGAGTGACAGCATCGGCAACCAGCGTATGCTCATCAACCGCTACCTTGACAACCATCCGACGCTTTCCAAATATCCGAGACTTGAGTTCGCGGATGATGGCTATACCGGGACAAATTTTCATCGTCCTCAGTTCTCGGCGATGATGGAGAAAGTCCGGCACGGGGAGATCAACCTGATCTGCGTCAAAGATTTTTCCCGCTTTTCTCGTGATTACATCGAGACGGGCAATTATCTCGAATGCACTTTCCCGTTCATGGGCGTTCGCTTTATCTCCATCAACGACGGCTATGACAGCGACGATTACAAGGGAACAACCGGTGGCCTTGAGGTTGTCATGCGCAGCATCATCTATGCCGCATACAGCAAGGATCTTTCTGTCAAAACGACAACGGCAAAAATCCAGATGATGAAGCAAGGCAAGTATGTGGGCGGCTACGCTCCTTACGGCTATGTGCTTCATCCCGAAATCCGCAACAAGCTCAAGCTTGACCCGGAGGCCGCAGAGGTCGTGCGCAGGGTCTTCGATGAAGCCCTTGAAGGCAGGAATACCTCACAGATTGCTCTCAGTCTGAACGATGATAATATCCCGACGCCCGGGCAATATTTCAAAGGCAAACATCCTGACAAGAAGAAGTATAGCCGCATGAGCGAAAAGATAAGCTGGACGGCCTCTATGGTCTACAAGATCCTGACGAGCTATGTTTACACAGGGGCAACGGTCGGCCACAAGCGAAAATCCGGCGGCGTAGGTTCTCGGAAAACTATTTCTCAAAAGAAAGAGGAATGGATCATCGTCGAAGGGATGCACGAAGCCATTGTCAGCAAGGAAGAGTTTGAGCTGGCTCAGGCAGTCATCCGGGGCGGCGAGAAGAATCCTAAACGGAATCTGCGCTATTATCCCCTCAAGGGTCTTGTGTGCTGCGGCAACTGTAAACGCGCCCTTACCCGGCGAAAGCTCCGAAATGAGGGTGGATATTTCTATCAGTGTACTTACTCAACACATGACCGCGATACGGAGTGCCCGGTTGGTGAAAGATACAGCGAGGCATGGATTGAGGACACCGCTTACAAAGCGATTGGGCAAATGCTCACACTGGTCGAAAAGAAAGCTGTTAAAGAGCATGAGATCAGCAAGCGCAGGAAATCTGCCATCACAGAATGCGCGGATGCAATCCGCGATTTGCAGAAGCAGTACGAACAGCTCAAGGCAGTGAAGCTCCGGCTGTATGAGAAATACACTTCCGGCAGCATCACAAAGGCTGAATATCTCAAGCGGAAAGCAGAAACAGACGCGAAGATGTCTGAGAATGAAGAAGCAATCCAGCAAGGTCATCAGCGGATGCAGGAGCTTGATTCTGAACATCCCTGTTCGGATGAAAGGCTTGATGCGGTGCTCGGCGAATACCAGAAAGGCGCAGGGCTTACATACGAGCTTGCTCATGCTCTAATCTCCGCTATCTATATTCATGGGCATGACAGCATCGAAATCGTCTGGCAGTTCAAAGACATCTTTGAGGATGCAGAAATCTAATAGGCTGAATGTTACAAGCCGTTCACGGGTGGTCATCCACCTATGAACGGTTTGTAAAATCTCAAAAATTTTTTAGTTCCTACTTGACACAAGAAGATTTATCGAGGTTGGGTCGAAATTACTTGCAGACCGGCACACTGATCGAGGACTTCTTCCCCCGTCACGGCGTTCGCTATATCGCCATGAATGACGGTATCGACACCATGCGGGACAACAACGACATTGCGC
>ENA-ORMS01000222-ORMS01000222.1-human-gut-metagenome-genome-assembly--contig:-NODE-222-length-62851-cov-6.981559_pt1 | contig 62851 bp, 62 predicted proteins | sample MGYA00242104_ERZ508997 | MGnify/ENA primary metagenome ERZ508997 (study PRJEB26280, sample SAMEA2338704) | human gut metagenome | biome: human gut; feature: human-associated habitat; material: faeces...
TAATAATATAATATTATTATTTATAATAGTTTGAAAAAGTTTAAAAATGAGTGATAAAATAAAAATGCTAGTAATACCTAGTGATAGGGAAGGTGGAATCGGAAAGTTCCGTTCAATTGACCCTCATGTTTTGATTGCAAACAAGTATAGGGATGAATTTGACATTGATATTGTTTTCGACATGCCTCATGGTGATTTGGAATCATTCTTCAAACAGTATGATTTAATACATATTCATAAACAATTGGATGAAAACTGCCAAGTGATGGATATGATTAAATTTCTAGGTATTCCAGTAATTGTAGATATTGATGATTATTTCTATCTCGGAAATGACCATCCTATGTCTATTAGTGCAAAGAAGGGAAAATGGCATGTTCCAGTAATAAATCACTTAAAGAAAGCTGATTATGTTACAACAACCACTCCTATCTTTGCAAAAGAACTAAGAAAAATAAACAAGAACGTAGCTGTATTTCCTAATGCGATAAGCTTGGAAGATAGACAGTTCAGTACATTGAAGACAAAGGGAGACGGAAGGCTTAGAGTCGGAATCATATGCGGTTCAACCCATTTAAAGGACTTGGAACTACTTAATGGAATCGCAAAGCAAGTTGATAAGGATAAAGTCCAATTCGTGCTATGCGGTTTTGATACAAGGGGTAGAAAAACCATTTTTGACGAAAACGGAAACAGCAGAATAGAGCCTATCAAGCCTCAAGAGAGTGTTTGGTGTGATTTTGAGAGGATTTTTACTGATAATTACGCTAACGTATCAAAGGAGCATAAGATTTTCCTCGACAGATTCGTTCAGACTGATGACCCATTCACATCAGAGCCATACAGAAGAATGTGGACTAGGAACATCAAGCTATACGGAACCCACTATGCTAACGTTGATGTCTTGATTGCTCCTTTGAAAGAGAATGATTTCAATAAATTCAAGTCAGAGCTTAAAGAAGTTGAATGTGGATTTACGAACACTGCGTTTATTGCTCAAGATTTCGGTGCTTATACATTGAATCTTAAGCCTATGATTGAAAAAGGTGGAAAAATAAACGAAGACGGAACAGCATTGTTAGTCCCATCATCAAAGAATCATAAATTGTGGGCTAAATATATCAACAAATTGGCTGATGACAGAGAAATGCTTTCAAAGCTTCAGAAAAATCTACATGATTTTGTAGTAGATAATTATTCATTGGAGAAAATCTGTGAAGAAAGAGTTAAATTATATAAGGAAATTGCTAAAAAGCATTAATTAACATAATTTCTATTTTATTGTTTTTATATGGGGATGTTCGAAAGAATAGTCCCCATATTTTTTTGTTTTTAACATATTTTTTATATCTTTGCATTGAAATTAAAAAAAATATTAAAAAAATGGTTACTTCTATTGATGTAAATTATGGTTTGTTTTTAAAAAAACTTAGCCAAATTGGTGTTAATACTGATTTATTAGATGAAAAATATGGTGAAAAAATTAAAAATGGTACGTTCACTAATACTAACGAATACGGAATGGCATATGAAGGTTCGCTACTAGAAATAGTACTTAGGACATTGACTCCTTATGCTGTTAAGTTGAATGCATTATTTCCAGAGGAATATAGAATTGATAGAGATAAGCTTGTAAAGGTATGTTTGCTCCATCACATAGCGAAGAGCATACGTTTAACAAAAAATGACAACACATGGGAGGTTGAGAAAAGAGGGTTAGTGTACAAATATAGCGAAAATAATCCTTCAATTCGAAACGGATTACAATCAATGATGATGGCTATTGAATGCGGAATCAGTTTCGATACTGATGAAGTTGAGGCAATGACATCAATTGACAGAGACTTGAGTGATATGCAGTCTAGATTCCACTCTAGCTTGTTTTCTATTATTATCAGACAAGCGAATGAACTAACATACGCAGAATTTAAAACAAAGAAAAACGCAGAATAATGGATAAAGAGAAAAATTGGAAATATATGGTTAATGAAGCCATTGGTTTAGAACCAATTGAGATAAAAATCAAAAAAATGTCAGAAAATGCTGTAATTCCTAAATACGCAATTGACGGAGATGTAGGTATGGATTTGACTGCAATAGATGTTGAGTACGATGAAGAAAAAGATATGTATATCTATCACACAGGAATATCTATTGAATCTCCAAAACATTATGGTGTCTTAATTTTTCCACGTTCTTCAAATAGGGATACAGATGCATATATATGTAATCATGTTCCAGTAATTGATACTGCTGTTTATAGAGGTGAAATCATGATTTGTTTTAAAAATAGGGATTCTTTAAATCAAATTGCTTTAAAAGAAGAAATGGATGAGCTGTTGACTTCTTTGCAAGTATATAAAGACCCATCTGATGCAGTAGAAGAAGCTTACAAGGCATATTATAAAGCAAAAGAAGACCCTATGAAATATGCCCCATACAAGGTTGGAGATAGGATATGCCAGATGGTATTAATACCTTATCCAAATGTTTTGTTCAAAGAAGCTGATGAATTGAGCAAGACTGAAAGAGGTGAAAAAGGGTTTGGTTCAACTGGAAAATAATAAGTAAAAAAATAATTGAATGACATTATTTCAAATATTCTTTTGGTTTTTAAAATTCAATGATGTTAGTTACGAACTCAGGTCATTATATAATTCAAACCCACAATACGATTATAAAGACTATTATTCTAATAATAACAACAATTTATTTATAAAAATAAAACCATTGAATGACTTCTTTAATGAAAGGGTAAATGAATATCAGTGGGGACCTAGTCAAATTCAATGGATATTTGATGATATATTAGGATATCATCACTCGATGTGTTCGCCAAAACTAATAAAAGCCATTAATAAATGGCCTCGTTTCATAAAAAATAATATAAAGTTAGACCTAAACGTAGGAGATACAGTAGAACTTCCAACGCATTATGTTTATGATTATAACGTAGGAAAAGATGGTTTTATAAAAAGTATATCTGAAGATAGAAGATTTATAAATGTTGAGCTTTCAAATAAAGTTATTAAAAGAATGTCTATTTTTGATGTAAAAAGCGTAAACGGAGAAGAACCTTTATATTATATAAAATTTAATAAAAAAATTTATAATGGTGCTGATTAGAAATAAAATATATTATACATATAAAGATGTGACAATAGTTCCATCAATATTGTCTTCTATTGAACACAGAAGTGAATGTAATCCGTACTACGAAAACGGATTACTTCCTTTATTCACGTCACCAATGGACACAGTTGTTAATGAAAAAAATTATTCAATGTTCCATAATCAATCAATCATACCTATACTTCCTAGGACAATAGATATTAATAAGAGGTTGGAAAAATCAGTAAACGGTGATTGGGCTGCATATTCATTGAAAGAGTTTGAAAGAGTTTTCTGCAATGGTGACAAAATAATATACTCAGATAATATACTAGTCCTAATCGATGTTGCAAACGGTCATATGGAGAGAATTATAGAATTGGTTAAGATTGCAAAGAAGATATATGGAGAAAAAATAGTAATTATGGCTGGAAATATAGCAAATCCACAAACATACATCAAATATGCTGAAGCAGGAATTGATTACTGTCGCTGCGGAATCGGAGGCGGAAACTGTTGTATTACAGCGACCCAGTTGGGAGTTTTTTATCCTATGGCTACATTGATTAACGACATTTATAAAACAAAGATAGAACTAATAAAGAATGGTAATTTTACAAAACTTCCAAAAATAGTCGCTGACGGAGGTGTCAGGAATTATGATGACATAATAAAGGCATTGGCGTTAGGTGCTGATTTTGTTATGTGTGGAAGTATTTTTGCAAGAGCACTCGAATCTGCTGCTGAAAAAAAATGTAAGAATCATTCTGAGGATTTCATTCTCGAAAACTACAAGAATTTGAAGTTTCAAAACGGAAAATGGAGTGGAGAGTATTCTGACAAAACAATAAGTGAATTAGGTTGTGAAGATTTAAAAGGAAAACCAATTGATTTGGGATGTATAAGTGCAACCTACTATGGAATGGCATCACAGCAGGGTCAAGTTGCTCTAAATGGGAGCAAAACGAAAACTAGCGAAGGTAACATGAAGATATTTGATGTTACGTATACTATACATGGCTGGTCTACAAATTTCAAAGATTACTTATGTTCTGCAATGTCTTATATGGGTTGTAGAAATATAAAAGAAATAGCAGAAAATGCTAATGTTATTGTTAATTCAAAAAATGCATCAGAATCAATAAACAAATAAATATGATAAACCGTAGAAAGTGTTTTGCTTTCTACGGTTTTTTTATATATTTTATTTAAATAATATTTTATATAATAATGTCTAAAAGCAAAAATGATGAACTAACGGTTGTTTTCTGCACAAGGGAAACTGACCATGAAAATAAAGAGGAATTCATGAACATGTTACAGAATACCGCAGGATGTGAAATCACAATATCAATGGTTTCAAACCCAGATGGAATATCTTTATCACAAGTTTATGGAGATATTCTAGAATCAGAATACATTAAGAGTGATATTGTGGTATTCGTGCATGATGATATTGAATTTTTGAGAGACGGATGGGGTAAGGAAGTAATACGCTTATTCAAAGACAATAAGAAATATGGAATTATAGGAGTTGCAGGTTCTGCACAATTTGACCAGAACGGAGCTTGGTGGAATTACGAGAAAAAATACGGTCAAGTTCTTCACAGACATGAAGGAAAAACTTGGTTAAGTACATTCTCTCCATTATTAACCAAGGATTTAGAAGAAGTTGCTGTAATTGATGGAGTTTTCATTGCTATTGATAAAAAAAGAATAACACAGAACTTTGTTAGTAAACTTGAATCAAAACACATGTATGATATTGCGTTCTGTTTAGCAAACATTACTGACAAAAAGAATAAATATAAGATAGGAGTAACAACCAATATTCGTATTGCTCATAATTCATTAGGAAAAGTAGATGACTCTTGGTACAAGGCTAGAGATACAGTCAATGAAATGTTTGGTGAATTTTATCCTATTGATGTTTCAGCTAAAAAATAAATAACAAATTTGGCACGGTTTTTGTAATGACTAAATTAGAAGATTTAACACTTAACACACTTATATCCTTATATACAATTGTAAGTGATATATTTGGCAATTACGCAAAATTTACAGATAATTATTCTTTATCGACTGGAGATAAATTATTCGAGAATATGCCTAAAGATATCATCGAATTAACTAAGACTAGACAGAGATTCTTTGCGTATAAGCTTAAGATAATGGAAGTTATAAAAAATAAGATTGACAAATCATTCGAAACAAATGAGTTTGAAGAATAAACTACTTAACATATTATATTCGCTACCATTTGGGTTAAAGGGAGCTGATTCTGAAATATTCGGTTCAAAGACCAACTCAGAAAACGGTACGGAAATATCCCAAGAAGTATCAGATGAAAGACTAGGAAGACATCTTCTTAAAGGAGAAGTGACGCAATCTGTCGAAGAATTGAGATACAAGACATATAAGGTTGCAAATGAATCAAAAAACTACAATTTCATAGGAAACGGAAATGCAATAAAGGAAGAAAAGCCTAAGAAAATATTAGGAAAAATAAAGTTTACGCAAGATAACTGTAATCTTTGCAAATCAGTACTGCAAACATTACAGCAAGTTGACAAGAAAGGTGGAGGAGGACCAGAATTATATCGTTTTGAATTCGGATATGAGGATATTCCTAGATTTAGAATAGAAAAATATGCAACATCGGTAGATGTATACATAGATGATAAAAAAGGTGATATATTTACAACACTGCATTTCAATGTTAATCCAAATCCATATGATGTTACCTCAAAACAGTTTACAAATGAGTTATTGAAACTGAACGGAATCAAGAATGACAGTTATGCGTTGTCAAAAAATGCAATAACATCATCATTCATTTCATTGTCATTTTCAACATATAAGGCTACAAACGAAGACGATTTCACAAATTACTGCTTTATCGGAGAAAAGACGCTTATATCAGTCGAAACCGATACACATGAAGTTAGGCTGAAATACAAATGGGAATCATACTTGTCACTACCTCTTAATTTAGAGGAAAAATATTATTCAAAGACAATGGATGAAAAATACAAGAACAAGGAAAAGAAAGAGAATGTGATTCCAATCACAGATGTCGAAAGAAAGAGATATTGCAGCGTATGTGGAAAAGAAATGTCAGTATATGACGGAGATATACAAGAAGCAGATAATCAAGCAGTTATTTGCAGCGATTGCCTAAAAAAAGCTTTGAAATAACCGCTATATTTATATATTTTTAATCAAATGATTACAATAGGAATTGAGTTGAATCATGTCTTGAGAGACATTAACAAGCAAATAATAAAATATTACTCTAAGGAATTCGACCCATCAATAGATATTGACGAAATAGATGCGACAAGCGACGTACTAAAGGATGTATGCAAGTTCGAAAGCAAGCACGCTAGAAATTCTTTTCTATATATAGATTATCCTTATGAGATATTCGGATGTGCAAATACAGCAGAAAAGAAACTATCAACAAAAATGACTTCTTGGCTTTCAGAAATCGAAAACATAGAGGATGAGGACATCAGAATAGTATTCTACAGCTTAAATGAGGAAGCACTTACAATACAGTCAACATATTTCTTCTTGAGTAAAATCGGAACAAGGGTAAGAAAAGTATTCTTCCCTAAAGATATATCTGAGATTTGGAGCGAGTGTGACATTGCTGTTACAGCAAACAAGGACGTTGTTGATTATGCAAGAGATAATGATAAGAAAGTTGTATTGGTAAGACGTAAAATCAATGACGGATGCGAATGCAAACTATCATATGATAATCTAAGCGACATAATCGATGATAAGGAATTTTTTGAAAAAATAAAATAAAATGGAATTCAATAAAGACTTGGTTTTTGACATCAATAGTATTACAGACTTTGTTTTCGGTAATCCTAATGACAGAACTAGTGAAGTTGAAATCATTGAATCATACGATTACGACAAAGATGAGAAGAAAATGATTCCTTCAACTAGACAAGTAAAGGAAGTGAAAGTTAATGACTATACAGGACAGAACTCACTTCGTTATGACATAATTAAATCCCTTATGGATAAGCTAGACACAGTTGAAGACTTAGATACCATGACATTAGGAGAGACAATAGCACTGAATACAATGGAGCATAACGGTTTTATAATTGATACTACTGAAAATGAGTAACAAGAAAGATATTATATTAGCCAATATTAAGGCTGAAATTGATAAAATAGAAAATAAGAAAAACAGAATATATTTCTTCGTTATTGACACGAAGGGAGCGCCAAGCGGAAGCTTGGAGTACATCTACAATCTAGCTTTGATTCTTAAGGAAGACGGATATAATGTCAGTATGCTTCACACTGAAGATGAGTTCGTAGGTGTCGAGTCATGGCTTGGTAAGGAATATGCAGAATTGCCACACTTTAATGTCAATAAAGGAGATATTGGAACATCACCATCGGATATTTTATTTATTCCTGAGATTTTCTCTCAAGTAATGAATCAGACAAGAAACCTACCTTGCAAGAGAATTGCAATATTGCAGAATTACGATTATGTAATTGAGCAAATGCCTTATTCAGCACAGTGGGGTGATTTCAAAATCCTTGAAGGAATCACAAATTCAGATTATCAAGCAACCAAGCTTAAAGAGGTATTCCCATATGTCAATCTGACAAAGATATCACCATTCGTTTCAGACAAATTCGGTACAACAGACGAACCAAAGAAGATGGTTGTTAACGTAATCTGCAAAGACCAAGGTGACATCAAGAAAATTGTAAAGCCGTTTTATTGGAAATATCCTATGTTTAAGTGGGTATCATTCAAAGAGTTGAGGAATATTAACAAGGACGATTTCGCTAAGGCTCTCAGAGAGGCTGCAATCACAATTGTGGTAGATGATACTGCAAGCGTATGTTACAACGCCTTAGAAGCCATGAAAAGCGGCTCTATCGTAATGTGCAAGATACCTTCAACAGAATTGGATTGGGCAACAAGCGAAGACGAAACAATGCCTAACTGCTGTGTATGGTTCAACGACTTCTCAACACTGCACAAACAAATTGCTAGCGTTGTACGTTCTTGGATTACAGATAAAGTACCTAACGTATTAAAGGAGGAATCAGAAAAGACTCTCTCACAATTCTCAAGAGAAAAGACAAAGAACGAAATAATTGATTTCGTAGGAAGTGTTTTGGAAAAGAGAAAACATGACATGACAGAACTTATGACACAAGTAAATTCAGGCGAAATTAATGGCTAAAAAAATGAACTACAATATAACAGTAATCATTCCGTTGAATGATTTGGGAAACCTAGAGTTACTAGATAAGGCAATTGCATCAGTACCTAAAGGAATCGATGTGATTATTTCTTGCAAGAAAGATACTGACGTGTCTCAAATAAGTAATAAAGGAAATGTGATAACAGAATCACTTGGTGATACATTCCAAGAATTAGTAAACGCAGGAGTTGAGGCTGTAAAGACAGATTGGTTCTCAATCCTAGAATTTGATGACACATATACTGATATTTGGTTTGATAATGTAAGGAAGGAGATTGAATATAAGCCAGATGTTACAATGTTCATGCCACTTGAAGACATAACAGACTTCAACAATGGAAAATATATTGGTTTCGGAAATGAAGCTCCTTGGGCATCAGCATTTTCAAATGAAATCGGTTATATAGACCTTGAATGCTTGCAGTCATATTTCGATTTCTATGTAACAGGTAGCGTTTTCAATGTCAAGGATTGGAATGAAATTGGAGGCTTAAAACCTCATATTAAAGTAACTTTTTGGTATGAATGGATGCTACGAGCTGCCAACAAGCCTAAGAAAATATATGTTGTTCCTAAGGTAGGATATAATCATACATTGGGTAGAAACGGTTCTCTTACAGAAGCATACAAGAAAGAAATTACGGAAGATGAAATCAAATGGTGGTTTGACCTTGCAAAGAGAGATTACTTCTTCAAGGATGAAAAGGAACCTTCTTATTATGTATATAAGAAACAAGAAGATGATAACGAAGAATAATAGATAATGATTGCATAAATGGCATCAATGTCAGATATTGATGTTGATGTCATTTATTTTTTATATATAATATGACACAATGTGAATTCATTGAAAAATTAAAGAAAGTTCACGGAAACAAATATGATTATTCACTAACATATATAGGAAGCAAAGAAAACAATTACAAAACGACTGCAATATGTAAGATACATGGTGAATTCTCAATAAACATGTACAATTTTTTAAATGGTCAAGGATGTGGAGAATGTGCAAAAATTAAACGTTCAAAGTCAAAAGAAATAACAAAGGAGGAATGTTTGAAAAGATGCGAAATCACACATGGAAAGAAATATAGTTATGATTTGTCAGATTATCATGGCTCACATAGCAAAATTTCAATATATTGCGACAAGCATGGTTGGTTTTCGCAGATGGCTTCAAAACATTGGAACGGAGAAGGATGCAAATTATGCAACAAACCTGTTTATGATACAGAATCATTCATAAAAGAAGCAAAGAAACGCTTTACCGAAAATGAATTTAAATATGACAAAGTAAACTATATAGATTCACATACAAAAGTTGATATATATTGTAATAATTGCAATGATTATTTTTCAATAAGACCGAATGACCATCTAAATATGCATGGTTGTCCTAATTGTAATAAAAGCTCACTAGAAAGAGAAGTAGAAAAGTTATTAACAGAAAATTCAATAACCTTCATAAAGCAATATTCAAATGATGATTTAGGAAGATTAAAATTAGATTTCTATCTTCCAAATCTAAACATCGGAATCGAATGTCAAGGTCGACAGCATTTTAGACCTTATTCTTTCTTCGGAGGTGAAGAAACGTTTAAAAAAATAAGAGAACGAGACTTGCGCAAGAAACAAGCTTGTATTAAAAACGGAATTAATCTTCTATATTATTCACATGATAATGAAGATACATTCTTAGATGAAAAAACAATAAATGATATTAATAAGTTAAAAAACATATTACACCAACATAATGGCTAAGAGAGGCAGAAAACCGAAGTCAAAGAATTATTTCGCAGAAGAACAAGAAAAGGCTGTTGCAGATTACATAACAACAGATAACGAAGAGGAAAGAAATAGAATCTTCAACACGATACTTAAGCCAGCATTTACAACAATGATAGAATCAATTATAAGAAGATATTCATTGTATGTACAAGAAGAAGAATTTCAAGAAACATTTGATGATACAATGTCATTCTTGATGACGAAGATATATTCATTCAAACCTGAAAAGAATTTCAAAGCATACTCATACTGTGGTACTATCTGTAAAAATTATTTAATCTACAAAATCAACCAATTCAACAAGCATCAGCAGCGTTATGATTCTGTTGACAACCCAAACAGTTCTGCACAGAATACGATAAGTGATAATATTCAATATTCTTATACAGACAGTTCAAATTCAGAGAACTTCATAAAGGATTTGACAAGCAAGACAGTTTCTGACATATCAACAACGATTAGCAAAAAAGATGACTTATCAATTACTGAGAATGATATTAAGATTGGGAAAGCATTATCAGAATTAATAAAGAACTGGGAAAATTTATTTGCTCAAATGGGTAGTAATAAATTCAACAAAAGTTCTGCCATTATGTATTTAAAGGAAACGACTAGACTTTCGTCTAAAGAAGTAAGGGAATCACTGAAGAAATTCAAAAACCGTTACTATGAAGTTAAATTTAATTTATTAAATAGTTAGAATGGCAAAGCTTAAAATTGAGATTAATGACGTTAATAACATAAGGGATTTATTGCAGAATGCATACAATCTAGCTGACGAACAGATTGTACAAGCCCAGAACGAGATTAACAAGCTATCAACATCATCAAACTTAGTTGATGAACCGATGGATGCTAGGGCAAAGTATGCAAAGGCTATCAATGATTACCTTTCCATGAAAGATAAGGCAATATCAAAGAAAATAGATATCGCAAAAGTATTGACTGAAATATACCACCATAATGGTGATGTTGGAGGAGCATTGAATGATGACAGCATGAAGAATATATCATTCGACTTCAAGGATATCAGGAAGATGGTAGATGAATCAATGGCTGACAAAGAAAAGACTAAAACAATCGAATTAAAGAAGAAATAATGGCAAGTAAGAAAGATATGCAGTCTGAAGTCATGGCGTTAATTGACATGGGAAAAGCCATGATGGACAAGGTGTTATCGATTCTGCCGTTCTTGCTATCTTCACCTTCTTTTTCTGCAAATTTTTCAACTAATCCATTTGGTCTCCTTATGCAATTATTGAAGCATTTAGGAGTAGGTTATGATGATTTGGAGAATTGGTTAACACGAATGCTGATATTGGTTGTTCCTTTGTTAGAAATTGCAACAAAAGCCATATTACTAACGAATCTGAAGCATATGGTAAGCTGTTCAGTTGACCCAAGAATTCCAGAGAAATATAGAAAAAAGTATAAGCAATCAGGTAACCCAGAAACATCACAAGAAAGAGGAATAGATATTGACATTGAAAGTATAGACTATCTTGACAAGCTTTCAATGAGTCCATTAAGTGATAGTGGCAAATATTCATATTTTGGATTAGACGGAATTACAGATTCATATAAATTTGCAAGGGCAGATGATTTTGATGCATTTTTATGGTTCGTAATACATAAAGGAAAGTTTCCTAATTCAGCAATAGCTACTGTTGGAGATGAAGGAAAGTTAGGATTTCACACTAGCGGTTCAAGAACAAATGGTGCTTCATTGTTAGAAACATTGGAAGTTAGTTTCGAAGGCGGCAAAGGAAATCAATCTACAATACTCCTTGGTAATACGTTCATGTATAGAAACGGAAGAACCATATCAATGTGTATCGACAACAAATATGGAGAAAACGGACAAGTATTAAAAAGCACAATAGTTCCTACAACAGACAATTGGAACAGCGTTAATTGGTACGGAAGAAGAGCTTATGATTTAGGTAAGAATTTAGGCTTACATATGGGTATAAATAACGTCACAAATAACACAAAATACAACGGTAAGCCTAGAGATTATTCAAAAGAATTTGGAATATGTAATTTACAGTATATTGACCAAGCATCAACTGATTCTCCAATTATCGGAACAGTAAACAACAAGCTTAAATTTACCATACTCCCAAAGCCATATGTGCATATGTTTAAGAAGGTATTATTCAACGGAAAAGGAGAATTGGATTCAAGCGGAAAATACTCTTTGAGTGAAAATGATGCTAAAAGTATCTTGGACTTTAGTGGAAATAAGATAAAAATAAAAAGTGGAATAACAAAGAAAGACATACTTCCTAAGTTATTTGAGTGTTATCCAGGACTTACAGTCTACGAATTCAATTATGACTTTGTCATGAGCATGAAGCTATTCGATGCTAGAGTAATAGCTTCTACACTTCTTGATTCGCTTCAACAGACACAAATAGGAATAAGCCTAGGAATTTCGCATCAGCATCAAGAACCTAGTGACATGATTGCTGAAATAGTTAAGAATATCATTAACAGTGATGATTCAGAGGTTGAAGATTGCTTCTATAAATTCAGTAATGAGAAATATGAAAAACTTTTATCAAATGCAGCAAATAAACGTTTGAATAAAACTGATAAATTTTACAGTGCAAAGGAGATATTATCATCTCCAACAAACGGAGATTTGGTTAAGGAAGAGGAGATATTGCATAGAGCATTAACAAATGCAAAGGTGACTATTACTGAAGGAGTAGAAGAAAAGGACAAATACGGAATAGCCCAGAACTTTATATTCGATTTGATTGAGAAGTTGGTAGAAGCCATTGTAAAAGCAGTTCTTTCGCCTAAGGTATTACTTCTGTTTACAGTAAACCAGAAAATCATGGGAGGAAAATGGGAGGAATTCACATTCCTTGACATGATGAAGGCTATGATTAATATTATATATAGTTTGGTCAAGGAAATTAGAGATATGATATTGCAAGAGCTATTCAAGCTTGTTATGGAAATGCTATCTCCAATACTTGCGTTATTGAGTAATGCCTTAGTTCTTGAGCAGTTGGATAATTATGCAGAAGCAATACGAGATATCATTAGGAACTGTCCATTCATATGGTTTAAGTTCAAGAATCAATTACGAGATACACATATTGATAATGTTGACTATGCAGACATAGATATTCCTCCAGAGGAAGAAAAAGATAAACCTAATACTAATAATTGTTAATATAAAATGAGTATAAAACAGATATGTGATGCGATAACAAAGCTTTTTACAAACGCTTTACCGCCATTTCCACAAATACCGAGAACATTGTTGGTATGTTCTGCCATAAAACGTCCTGGTCTTTCAGCAATACGTTCAACAGCCAATATTGTGAAGAGCTTAAGCAAATTGGGTATTCCTACTGGTTCTATGCCAGATGGAAGCCCAAATCTTACTGTTGCTTTTGTATTCTCAAACACAAAGGAAAACCAAAGGGCTGTAAAGAATGACGCTAGTGTACAAGTAGGAACGGCAGCTAGTTCAATGGTATTCAGAGGAAGTGGAGCAAATGCAGGAGGTCCTGTTGAAATATTTGGAACAAATATGAACTGTGGTAATTCATTTGGAAAAATATCATAAAAAATGGATAATAACATTGATTTCTCAAAATTGTCAAACTCCGAGATAAACATAAAAATGAAGAGTTACGACAATGAGTATAACGTAAAGAAATCCAAGATAATATCATTGGTAAGTGAACTTCAAGATTTGGACTATCTTTACATGAAGGCTAAAAAGGAATTATCGAAAAGGGGAGTTTTAGATGGGTAATATTACAATGGTAATCGGAACAGTAAGGGAAGTCGAAGGTACTTATTCTAATGATTCGCATGACGGTCTACGTTTAAGAGTAGAATTGCCTAATGATTATCCTTCAAAATTAGAAGATATACCTTGGGCTTTCCCTCTTATGCCTAAAGTGTTCCAAGCTGCACCTAAAGTTGGAGAGGCAGTTCTTGTATTCAAGGAAGAGTCACCTAATGCACAGAGAATGTACCTAGGTCCGATTATTTCACAACCACAGTTTAACACCTATTGTGCAGCAAACAATGCAACGACACTTCTTGAATCAAAGGACAGAAAACCGCTAGAAAAAATATCAAATCTAGATGATACTAGAGGCTCATTTCCTTCACAAGGTGATGTTGCCGTAGTTGGAAGAGGTGCAGAAGACATAATATTAAAATACAAAGAAGATACGCATACTAGTGAGGTTGATATTAGAGCAGGAATCAGAGGCGAAGCTACCAATACTGATAACAAGAACATGATAGGAAATATCATTTTCAACGAAAAAGACCCTGCATACATACAACTTAAGCGTAAACACGGAATTGCCAAAAAGCAACAAAATGCAGCAAATTCAGTTGCAAACGTAGTAGCAAACAGAATTAATATTATGAGCAACAAAGATGACTCTATTGCACACAATTTAGGTGACAAGGATTCTTTGGTTAACGAAAGTAAAATGGATGACATTATGGATAATTTGCACCAAGTACCTAAAGGTGACAAATTGGTCGAATTACTTAATATCATGAAAGGCTGCATACTTCACCATGTACACCCTTGGGCTGGAATGGAGCAGTGTGGAGACTGGAGCGGTTACATTAACAGACTGAATGATTACAATATCGATTCAATTCTTTCTGACTATGTAAGAATATCATAAAATAGAAAAGAGCAATCGTTTGAATGATTGCTCTTTTTTTATTTCTTAATTTTCAAATCTTTCCAAAATCTTAGAAATAAGAGGGTTTCTAACTATATCTTCTTTCTTGAATTCAGTTATTGCAGTTTCTTCCATATCAGACAATTTTTCAGCTGCAAATGTAAGACCGCATACTTCCTTGCTCTTTAATAGACTGTTACGGTTTATCTGGGCACTATCTCCAGTTATTATTAGCTTACTTCCTTCACCAAGCCTAGTCAATATGAGCCTCATATCATCTTTCGTATACTGTTCTGCCTCGTTAACCAATATCAGCGAATGGTCAAATGTCTTTCCCAACATGAAGTTTATAAACTCATACTGTATTGCTCCACCCTCAATAAGTCTGCTAGCATAGAACTTAGCTTCCAAGTTTCCACTCATTTTCAGAATCTTCTCTACAGTATATCTATCAACATCCTTGAAAGGCTGTGACTTCTCATCTAGCGTTCCCTTCAAGTAGCCGAATCCCATATCCTTTCCGCTAGCTTGTGCAGTAGGAACAACCATTATAATATGGTCATATTTGCCTTCTTTTAGAGCTTTTAGGGAATAGGCTAAGGAGATGAATGATTTACCTGTACCAGCAGCACCTACTCCAAAGCATATATCTTTGTCGTCATCCTTCAATGAATTTAGGAATTCCTTCTGTCTTTCATTTTTACATTTTATTTCTATTTTGTATCCAAAATCCTTTAAACATGTCTTAAGACCTTCTGACGTTAGATAGTTAAGCGCACTATCCTTCTTCATTTTCTCTTCGATGAATTCCATTTCTAAATCATCGATGCTAGATTTTAAATTCTTCTTCTTGCTCATGTTGAGTTTTAGTTTTTAAATTCACAATTATGTGAGTTAGTATTGTTCTGTTCTCCTTTCTCTTTATAAATAATAAGAGATTCAAAACTTAACCAAAGCATAAATATTTTTTACAAAAAAAGTGGAGAAAAAATTCTCCACTCATTAATTATGCATATCTGTTATTCAAGTCGTCAACTATATTAAAAGACAATACATCATGATGTATTATAGAATTCATGCCATATTGTATCCTAACGTCAACATAATATCTATTAGGTATCAATATATTCGTATCCAATACGTAATAGTTCTCGCTAAACGTCTTGTTTATCTTATCCCAAGATATTACATCAATTTCCATAGTCCCATCTTTTACATACAGTCTGAAATCCATTGAATCCATCAACTGTATCGTATTGTTAGTATACGAAGGCTTTGATTTTATGACTAGTTTCCTTATGTCACCCCTCTTGATTTCCTCTTTTTCTTGTATTCCGCTTATCGTCGGACTGAACGTTACATTTGAAACGGAAGTAGAATTCCCTATATTAAAAAAGTTAACAGTATCTTTAAGCGTAAATTCGAGCTCTACGGCGTTTAAATTAGTTCCGTGATAACTTATACCATCCCATGTATCATAGAGCATTGTACCACCCTTAAAATGCGTCTGAGGGAATTTTACGTCAACATAGTATATTCCTCTGAACTGTCTCGTTGATTTTATGTTGTCTAATATGATTTCATCATCATTATTGCGTATGGTTACTGTAGGGCATTCATCCAAATCGTCTAGATGGTCTCCTATCGTACAGTACAAATATAATCTGTTGTCTTTATTTAATACAAAGTTACTTCTATCATCTGAAACTGCATCATCATATATTGTCTCAACATACGGTTCAAAGAACGTATTTGTTTTATCAGTAAGCAAACCGACATAATTCTCATAGCTGCTATCAGTAATCTCTAGCATAGGTGAGAATGCAATTCCGATTCCATAATTATCCAATTCACCTTTTATGAATTTGTTTACAGTATCAGTTATATCGATTTCTATTGATTCATTTCCAATATCAAATCTTTGCCTTCCTATTACCAATGATTCTTCATTCGCAGCAAACTTGTCATATTCCTTTGACAATGTTTCATTTGAATATATTCCCTCTTCATCCCAAGGTGTTGCGGTTCTTCGATTAAACCAGTTGCAAGCGTCAGTAGATATAAGTCTGTCTTTATCTGTTGATGAGGAATAGAACCCAGAATTGAAATAATTCTTAGTATAATCAAATCCCTTTCCTCTATCCCACTCGTTAGGTATCAAGAAGAATATCAAATCAAATGACGCAGCTCTTATCTTAGTATTGTCGTTGATTGAGCTTGTTTCACACTGATGCACTTGTGTGAAGTCAAGAGAACCAGCGTTCGTTATGTGCAATATATGTTTCATGTTATCCATATTGCACATCGTACCGTTATCAATCAGTTCCTTTATCTTCAAGTGGTCAAAATATATAAGTGCCCTTGACACTATATTGTCCTTTCCATAGACCAACTCTGAGATAGGATTAATTCCAGTATTTATTTTACTATTACTTATAATTGTATTAAACTTGGATATATATGTCTTATAAACCATTCGATTCAGTTTACTAATAAATATAAAAATGGCTAGGATAATTCTCCTAGCCATTAAAATAATAAGTTTATTCGAAATCAAATAAATCTAAATCTGAAACATTTACAATGCTAGAACTAGAAGTACTCTTTGATTCGTTCATGTTAGGCTCAACGCTTGTTACTTCAACATCGTTTTTAACAAGATTCGCCATGGCAGCTTCCAATTCTTGAACCCTACGCTCTAAATCACCAATTATGCTATTCTTGGATACATATAGAGAATTGTTGTCGACTATAAGAGCATTATCATCATGTGTTGTATTAACTATTACAGAGCCGCTTAGTTTCCTGTCATTCATTACTAATGACATTGCGCCACTTGTTGATTCTGATACAGTAAACGTATTATCCAAAGCACTCATATCTCCTTCAACGGTGTTTGATACACCATTCACAATATATGTGATTGTAAGCTTCTTGTATGCTGGATTATATGATACTGTAGGTATTGAAGAAACAGACTTCAAATATATTGGTAACGTCTTTGCATTGTTTACAAATGTAAGTATATTCCTTTCACCATCATATTCCAAATCAGCAACAGAGAATAATCCGTCAGTTTCTACAGATATGTTGTTGGCATATTTAGTATCCTTTGACTTTGCGCTAACGTTAACACCGATTTTAGGATTTACAACATCAGCGCTATCAACAGCAATTGATGCGTCCTTAGCTACTACTGTCTTTACTAAAACAGAAGTTTCATTCTTTAGAGATTCAATTTTCTCACTTAGCTCATTGTCAGAAGTTTCCCTAGTTGTCCTTTCATCTGCTAACGCACTTTCTCTTGCAGTTGCCTCGTTTGCTATAAGATTTTCAGCAGAAGTCTTATTCTCATCAACCTTTGCTGACAACTCATTTAATGCATCAATTGTAGCTTTCTTTGACAATTCTGTATCTACATGTTCAGTTGAAGCTTTCGTATCAACTACATTTGACAATTCACTCAACTCCTCATTGGTAGCCTTCTTTGATAACTCATCATCAACATATGTCTTATCAGCCTTCTTTCCGAGTTCTGTGTTAACGTATTCACTTGCAGCCTTGGTATCTACGACTTCTGTAAGTTTGTTTAATGCATCATTTGTTGCCTTCTTAGCAAGTTCTTCATCAACATATGTCTTATCAGCTTTTAGCTCAACATTTGCATTTGTATCTGATATTCTGTTGTTTACATCAGTAATACCTTGTTCCCTATTTGTTGTTTCTGTTTCAATCTTTTTGTTGAGTTCGCCAATTCTTTTGCTAGTTTTATTAAACTTTGCGTTTATTCCACTTAATTTGACACCATTCTTAGAAACTGTAAGATATTCTTCACTAGAGTCATCTATCTTTACCTTTACACGTATAACACCATCTTCAGAAACACCGCTTAGACCATCTTGGAATTCTGATTCTATAAGCAACTGCTCTACGTCTAGAGTAATATTCTTTTCAGTACCGTCTTCTAGGATATATGTGAATACTAGGCACTTCTTGTTGTCGACTTCTTGTAATTCAACATTCATCAAAGAAGAATCTTTGTATATGTCTATTGTCTGCTCTAGTTCTGTATTGTCTGATTTTACGAATTTATAGCGTTCTCTTATTGTAGCTGGTAGATTATCACTAACTTTTATGACATTTACTACATTAGATTTATTCTTATCTGACAATCCATCGATTTTACTTGTTATAGTTACAATGTCCCCTTTTATCTTATTATCCTCTTCTTCCCTCTTTGATTCCTCAGCAGATAAAAGGTTCCTTATTTCATTGTCAGCATTTTCTCTATCTGTCTTTTCAGTGTTAATAGCCTCTGTCCTAGCTTCAGTCTCTGAAGTAATTAATTCCTTTATTTTGGTATCCTCTTCTTCTCTTTTATCTGCTTCTGCTTTTATAAGCTCAACTATTGATGTATTTCCGCTTGTAATTGAAGAAGTAATGTCACCTATAATATTCTTTATCTCATCATCACTGGCGATTCTGTCTTCACTTTCTTTAGTAATAAGAGCTCTTATCTCTTCGTCACTGTCTTCTGTTGATTGTCTCAAATTAGAAATAATATCTTTTATTTCATTATCACCATTCTCTCTACCTGCGGTTTCAGCAGCCAACAGCTCCTTTATGGAATTATCTTCATTTTCTCTATCCTCAGTTTCCTTTGCAATCAATTCGGCAATTGTTGTATTTCCACTAGTTACAGAAGATGACAAATCGCCAATAATACCCTTAATTTCATCATCAGCACTTTTTCTGTTCTTTGTTTCTGCCTCTAGCATTGTAAGTAAACCTTGGTCAGCATTCTTTCTATCTGAGATTTCCTTATCAATCTTACCACTGATTAAAGGTATCTTGTCCAACTCTTCCTTGATTCCGCTTATCTTTATTCCGTCTTTTGAGACTGTAAGATAGCCATCGCCTGTATTGTCTATTTTTACCTTCACAGAATCATTATCCTTCTCCAATCCGTCATTGAACGATACGGTTGGAACCAACCCATCAACATCAAGAGAAACTTTATCCTTGTTTTCAAATATAATGTCAATTGTATTGGTATCTCTGTTATAAGATGCAGATTCAATCAGTTTAGAAAACTTTACATCATACATCTTAGCTGTTCCAACTGGAGAACCGTTCATGTTCATAAACGTAAAGCTCTCCAAGTCGTCCTTATATTCAACACTAAAGAAAGCTTTATTCGCAATATCATTACAGTCACACTTTCCTATACTAGAAATAGCGTTTGAAAGCATGTTTGCTTCACTAGTATACTCATTCATGTCCCTATATCCATAAGGCTGTTGTATTCTATTCTTCTTAGCCATTCAAATATTTAACGTTTTTAAAAATTATCCTTGAATTTTTGATATCTTATCACTTAGCTTGTCAATCATCGTCTTGAATGTATCTAGCCTAGCGTTAATAATATCAATTCTATTGCTTGTGTTTGCTTGAAAATCAATAACACCCTGCATTATTCCATTATACTGTATTGTCATACTATCTTTAAATGCTGCTACATCATCTTTAATTTTATTGATACTATCAACCGATGCATACTTAGAATCAGCTTCATCAGCTGAAACATATCCATTTTCTAAAACCCACTCCTTTGATGCGAATTTATCATCAGATGCTTTTTCAAATGCGTTGATTTCATCTTTAGTATATACATCCTTTTTCTTAGCGTATATTGATGCAGCATCATCATTACCTAATTTACTGTTTATTGCATTTAGCAAATTCTCTTTTGATTCACTTAATGATAGGATTTTGTCATTTAACATGGTTATGTCTTTACTATGCTTTTCTGACAGTTTTTCAATCTTATTACTAGATTCACTCCCACTTTCAGTATTGCTTGAAACCTTTCTAGAAAGTTCTGAAATCTTTTCTGACACATTAGTTATATTGTTTGAGAGTATATTAAACTTGTCACCTATTGTATTTAATCCTTCTCCCAACACTTTGTTTATTTTATTCTGCTTTGAAGCAAAAAGATTTAAGCTGTCATTCAAGTTTATAATGTCATTTATGTCAGCTTTAGAATTCATCAATTCAGACAGTGAAGATATACTCTTATCTTGCTCTGAATTAACCTTTTCCAAATTGTCAATGTCATTCAATGTAGATGACGACATTGTTTTATAATTATTCTGGTCACGGTATCCGTAAAATTCCAATTTTCTTGTCTTTGCCATTATGTCTTAATATTATATATTATGCTGAAAACTCAGATTTATCTACTGGGTTTGCTGTTATACTTCTATAGAAAGGTTTTACCCCAAACATAGTATGATTATTGTCATAGTTGTTCTTTCCGTCATTATTCACACAGAAAAACTCCATATGCTCCTCAGTTACTTGAATTCCAATATAATCGCCTTTCGATATATCAACTCCTAATTCATCAAGAGTTGCTTGATAGACACCAATTTTAAGCTTTCCTGTCTTCATGTATGTTCCTAGGTTCTTTGACTTGTCATATGATTTCAATTCTGGGTCTTCTATCTCATAAACGCAAGGAATCTCAACTGGTGTCTTATATGCTATATTACCAGGGTTAGTCTCTCCATACACACTGTCACTCTGTAGATTATTCGTATCTACTTGATACAAGACAACAGTCTGACCCATATCCATCTCAACATACTGTTTTCCCATATCTACCTCATACATATATGACTGCTCGTCATAAAATAGACTGTTTCTTGTTATTGGAACTCTCTTTACCTTATTATCATTAAATGTTATATTAGTCATTTACTTGTAATATTTGTTATAAACATCATTACTAAGACCGCTATCGATAACGACAATCATTGGTATTCCGTTCCTATTTACGATGCCGAAATTTTCAGTACTAGTTATATCACACAGATGTGTCTTTCTCACTAGGTCAAGTAATTCGCTAAACCATTCGTTATTCCTTATCTTTTGCTCCATTTCTTCATTATAAGGACATGTTCCTTCAGCATAATGCTGTACTATATATGCTATTAGATTTAAAACGTAATTATTTGAAAAATCAGCTTCTCCATAGTCTTTCAAATTATCAAAATATTTATCGTAACCTACTTCCATGTCACCACCATTTCTAGAGAACGGATTTTTTTGTTTTATAGTATGCTGACCCCATCTTCCCCATATACTCATTCCTAATATCTTCTCAAAATCAGCATTATCAGCAGGAATTACATTCTCGCAAACAATATATTCAAAATTATCACTATGGTCATATACAACAGGAAGAAGCTTGGATTTTGTTTCTTCATAACGTTCATATTCTAGGCGATTTTGTGCCATTCCTGCTTCTTTTTTTATTCCAAATGCTAACTTTAAGACTATATTGTCACTCAACATGAAAACCAATCTAGAAGAACCACTTCCACATGGCTCGCCTAAATGCTTTAAACAATAATCATACATGCCATTTAAATTAAGTCTATCTAGTTCAGAAAAAGAAAATTCTCCGTCATAAGCCTCAAATAATCTTTTCTTCTGAGATTCATTTATAAAAATCACCTTCATTTTATGTTTAATATTTATAATACTTGTTAAAAATATCCTTATTGAATCCACTGTCAATTACAACGATGAAAGGTTTACCGTTCCTATTAACTATTCCGAAGTTATTTATTACATCCAAATCACACATCTGTTCATTTTCAATTAACTTTCCTAATTCCTTAAACCAAGGAATTTTATTAATTATTTCATCATAATATTCATCAGGTTCATCAGTTTTAAGAACAAATCTTCTCTCAAGATATGCAATTATATCAGATGCAGTAGGTTCATCCCAACCATCATCTTCATGTTTGATGTTATCGAAATATTTATTATAACCGATTTCAACATCTCCACCATATATATTAAAATAACTCTTCTCTTTCGCACTGTCTTGTTTCCATGAGCCTTTATACGGTATATCCAATATCTTTTCGAAATCAACATCATCTGCTGGAACTACATTCTCACAGACAATATATTCAAAATTCTTGCCATTGTCATAGACAATAGGAAATAATTTTGATTTTGTTTTGTCATAACGTTCAAATTCTAGTTTGTTCTGTTCGATACCAGCTTTGTTATAAGCTAATTTAAGAACAAAGTTATCACTTAACATATATACTACTCTAGAAGAACCTTCTGCAAAAGAGTTACCAAGATGTTTATAACAATAAAAGTCCATGTTACATAAATCTCCTTGTTTATCAAGCTCAGCAAATGAAAACTTTCCATCGTAAGCTTCAAACAATCGTTTTTTCTGAGATTCATTTATATTGATTATTTTCATTTATCTATAGAATTTATTGTATATTTCTTTATTGAAACCTGCGTCAACAATAACAATTGATGGAGTCCCATTTCTGTTAACTATACCAAAGTTATTTATACTATCCAAATCACTTATCTGTTCTTCATATATCAATTTTCTAAGTTCACTAAGCCACGGTATGATATTTATAACACTAGACAATTCTTCATCATAAGGAGCAGTCTTGAATACCAACCTATCTTCAAGATAGAAGATGCATTCAGAAATGCTAGGTAATACCCATTTTTCGTTATGTTTTTTCAAATCATCAAAATATATGTCATATCCTACCTCTTTATCACCTTTTGATTTACTCCATACATTTGGTGTTTTTTCCGTATTCTGCACCCATGCACTTCCGTATGGAACACCTAATATCTTTTCAAAATCAACATAAGTTGCAGGAACTACATTCTCGCAAACCAAGTATTCAAAATTATCACTATGGTCATATATGATAGGCAATAATTTAGATTTAGAATTTTCATATCTTTCGAATTCTACTTTATTTTGCTCTATTCCAGCAGAAACATAATCATAAGCTAATTTTAAAACGAAATTATCACTTAACATAAAAACAATTCTAGACGACCCTTTGGCAAATGGGGCTCCTAAATGATTAATGCAATAATTATACATGCAACTTAAATCTCCTTGTTTGTCAAGTTCGTCAAATGAAAACTTTCCATCGTAAGCTTCAAATAACCGTTTCTTTTGAGACTCGTTTATATTGATTATTTTCATTATTTCTTTTAGAGAATTATATTTTATATATAAATATTTATCTACCTTTATTAATAGCTTTGTTCACTGATAATATTTATTATATTTTAACATGTTATTAACTGTTAAAATATAATAAATCACAAATGGCAATTTCATTGACTAAGATTGAAAAAGCCTACAAATTGTTAGGTGAATATAAAGGAAACAACCCTTTCATATGTAGGGTGAAAAATACTGTAATAGCCTATAAAACAAGAGCTATGAATGATTTTGAAGCAGAATACATATTATCAAATTACAATACAGAACCTAAGTTACTCAATAAGATAGTTAAAGTCGCCGACTGGTGGGGTGAAACGAAGAAAGACGAGTGGAATACTGAATTCATCCCACAAAAGATAATGATAACTTGGCTTATCGGAGAAACTGATACAATATACCATTTTTATTGCATATACAGAAGGTCACAGACACAAGCAGTAGAAGTGTTTGCTTCAAAGAAAGCAATACTAACGTCACTAGAAGATGATTCTTGGAGAGACTTGGCTATTGATTTCAAAAAATACAATTCAATGTGCGGAAGAATACTGTATCCTCACCAAGAAGAAGGTGTAAGATTCCTAGTAAACAAGAGAAAGGCTATATTAGCACATGGAATGGGTCTAGGAAAGTCACTTACTGCAATAGTTGCATCAATGGTTGGTGAATACAAGAAGATATTGGTAATATGCCCAGCATCACTGAAAGAAAATTGGAAAAGGGAAATATCATTTTTCAATGACGAAAACGATACAACCATTGTTGAAGGAAGCAAATGGGATGAGAACAAATATACAATCATAAATTATGATATATTAAAAAACTTCTATGAAGTTCCTACTGAAACCGTAAAGAGAAGAGAATTAAACTTAGATAAAGATGGAAATTATGTAAAGGTAGAAAAGGAAAAAGAAGTAATTTCAAGAAAGAAAGATGTTATATCAGAAGCCATGAAGAATAGCCAACTGTTCACATCCGATTTCGATTTGATTATAATTGATGAAGCACATAGATTATCAAATACATCTAGCGGAATATTCAAGATTGTATCAGACCTCATAATGAGAAGTAACCCAAAAGGTATATTCGCCTTGACAGGAACGCCAATAACCAACCACCCAATAAATTTCTTCAATATACTTAAAATCATTGGAGCACCACTTGCAAAGGATTGGAAGTATTACGTTGAAAGATACTGTGACGGAAAGACCTTCTACAACAAGAAGGAAAAGGCTGCATATTCTAAGATGTTCTTCAATATGAAGCACAAATACGGATGGAATGATTTAACGCATGACGAACAAGTTGAGTATTATGAGTTTCTAGACAAGAAATGTAAAAAAATCTGGGTTACAAACGGAGCATCCCATCTTGATGAACTGCAAGAGATTGTAAAGCCTTATTATCTAAGAAGAGTAAAGGAAGAATTGGGAACGTTACCGACAAAGACGATAAAGACAATAAACTACGATTTAACTCTTGATGAAAAAGAGGAATACGATTCACTGTGGGATAAGTTCATAAAGGCAAAAGGTGATGACAAGGATATAGCAGAGATTGAAAAATTCAAGAAACTGACAGAAGGCGTGATGTGCAGACAATGGCTTTCAGATACAATGACATCAAGAACAATAGACTTAGCTAGGAAGCTTATAAACGAAGGACATAAGGTTGTAATATTCTGCTCGTTTGACAGTGAATTGTATAAAATACAAGAAGCATTCAAGGATGAATGCGTAATACATAACGGAAAACTGAACGGAATCAAGAAACAGAAATCTGTTGACAGCTTTCAAAATGACCCAAACATAAAGGTATTTGTGGGTAACATACAATCTGCTGGAGTTGGAATAACCCTAATATCAAGCGATACAGTGATATTTAATTCGATGGATTATGTTCCAGGAAATAACCAACAATGTGAAGACCGTGTCTACAGAATCGGACAAAACAAAGACGTAACAATATACTATCAGCTCTTCAATGATACTTATATGGAAAAAATATCAAATATACTTGAAGTGAAGGATACGAACATTAACAAGATAATAATAAATGAAAATGATAAATGATTGAAGTAGATGACATGATGGATGACAATGACAAGAAAGTATATCTAGGATTCATAAAGCTGATTGGAGAAGAAAATGATGGGTATTACCGTTATGAATTCATATTCACTGACAGTATAGATGAATTCTGGGGTGAGGATTTTTCAGTCAAACCATGCTGCTTATCTAATAATATTGCCCCATCAGACGAATATATAACAGAAATACATATCGTAAAGATGAAAATCAAACTAGACTTGGCACAAGACTCTTGCTGCTTCTGTTACCAAGATTGTATAGATGACTGCGTGGCGTTGGCTTCTGAGAATTTGGACGAATATGACGACTACCCAGAAGATGGAAGATTGGTATTCCACTTCGGAGAAGAGTTTGACGACGTGTCGAGAAAACTAGCAATGAAAAACATAATAATACTATAACAAACAATAAAGGGAATAGAAAACTCAAATTCTATTCCCTTATTTATTTTACGTCTAAGACGTTATTTTTCAAAAAACATATAAGTTATCATCCAAGCCAAGAAAGTTTCTTAGAACGCATTTAAATTGTGTTTTTAGGCACATTTCAATTATTATCAACTCTGTCTTCCATCGTTGTCAAGTTGAAAACGTGTGTTTCACCATCTTCACTACTAGTATATTCTATTTTATCTTTATCAAAGAAATTGAAATAGTCACCGTTTAACGTAAGCTTTAAGTCAAAGTTGCTCTTTCCAAATATATACAGCTCTGAGTAGTCAGTGTATATGCATATATATTCACCGAAGAATGAGATATCAGTACAATCTTCATCAAACTCCATATTATTTTTATTTAAATTATATATAAAGACTTTCTCATCATCATTCACAAACATGAACTTACTATTATCATCATTGAACGTAGATTCAAAATACAGTCTATTGTCGTCGTTTATGTACTCATAGAATTTACTATTAGGCAAAGCGAAAATACAACTTCCATCCTTGCTACTCGTTGATGTAATGATACAATCCTCTGTTTCATATCTGATGGATGGAAACTCTATACGAGGAAGACCTTCTATTATATTTCCATCTGGGTCACACACCTTGTACTCAGCATATAAGTCATTGATACATTTCAATCCCCAATATCCACCATCATAGATGTCATCACCGATTGGGAACTTACTAGCATTAACTTCCAATGAAATACCATTATCCTTATACCACTTTATAGCACCTTCGCTCATCATGCTTTCCTCAATCGTAAGTGGTTCATCATGTCTATCCATGTAATCTTCAGTCAATGGAGCATATTGGAATATCTCACCGTCTTTCTTTCTAACATTCACATACAAGTGATTTCCATTCTCAGTATAATGGTCAAAATAATATTGTCCACCACTGCCTTGTGCAGCTGTACACCATTCAGAACCTCCTAGCATATGCCAAACCAAATATCTAGACGCATTGTATGTATATGGGATATATATAATCCATTCGTTATCCTCATAAACCTTCTCTATCTGACTTCTAATATCTTCCTTGTTAAAAATAGTGCCATTGTTGGTATTATAGCAATTCGTTAAATCACTAGGAGTCATTCTCATGATGTCCTTGTATTCATTATCTAGCAATGACTTATGAGAGTCGTACCATTGAAGCAAGCTAGAAATGTTAGAATTGAGGTTTATCTCTCCTTTTAGATAATACTTTATCAGCCAAGGCAAGTACTTTCCCTTGTTGTCTCCCTTGCTAGTTGGGTCAACATCATTCAAAGCCTTGAAATCCTCCTTGCTTATCTTACCATTGTAGTACTTTTCGTAAATGTCCCAAATATTAGAGCCCTCACTAAGCATGAACCTAACAATAGCTTCCTCAAGCAAATTACCAAATGTGAATATAGATTCGTTAGTATTATAATCCTTAAAATAAGGATTTTTCTTAACAATTTCACCGCTATTTAAGTCACATAGATTACATTCTTTATCAAGCAAAAACATTTGACCATCTGTTAATCTTACTTTGTAGAATGATTCATATTTGTAACTATAGCCTGTTGGTGATTGTTTTTTCATCTGCTTGTTTTGTATGCCTAAAAGTTCACTAATAGACCAAGGAGCATATTTCTCGTATGTATGCTTAGAATAGGCATATGTAATGCCATCAGAATGTCTTATAAACGTAAAGCCTCCATCATAAAATGGCGTATATTGTGCATCTGAAGTTTTTGTATTGCTAGTATCAATATCTGAAACTACAATTTCTCCATTCGAATTCATAATCCCACGCTTTTTGTCCTTGCTTGTGATAGAATAAAAACCGTTTCCGATTTCAGAAATTCCTCCATTGAACCATTCTTTAAAAAGGTACGAACCATCCTTCAAGAGAATATTTACCGTTTTATTTTTTGCATAGACAATAGCAATAGCACCATATCCTAAATTACGATGGGTAAAAAATACATTTGAATAAACATCATTGGTTAAATATGACATTTTATCAGTATCCACAATTACTTTTACGCCTTTTCTTCCATAAAGAGTTCCTACAGCAAAGTTACTCATCATATAAAATTCACTATCGAAATCGAACAAGTCGTTTACTATAATAGAATTTTTTTCTGTATTAATCAATATGCATGGAGGTTCATCTTCACTAATATCGCTGTTATCCTTAAAACCTGCATAAGCAACTACGCTCGCGTCACCACTAATATCATTTATATCGTCCTTGCTTTCTAACGCTTCCTTATATTCATTTTCGTATTCTGTTACATAACCACCTTCATCTTCATCATAATATGCATCTTTATACTCATCGTATGAATTATTGAAGTGACGTTCAATATCTATCATTTCACTTATATCCCATGCAACATAATCTTGATATAATTTAAACAAGCTATTGCATTTTTTTGCTTTCCTTTCAGCAAGTTCCTCTTCAGTATAAGGCAAAAATGTTTCATAGAAATTCTTTCCTATTATATTTGACAATTCTTTTGGAGTCATTATGCTGTCATTGCCGCCATTTTTATGGTTCCACCTACAAGTTATGGTATTGCAGCTTCCATCCATATCAACTGATACTGCTATCATTGACAATCCGTAATCATCCAATGGACAGCCTTCACTTGGCTCTCTTTCCACTTGTTTAAAGTCTTCCCTTAAACAGAAATAAAACTTACAAAGCCCACCTTGAGTATAACTGTCGAACATCTTTTCATCTTGAGTAACACACCATTCTGTATAATCTCCATATTTAGAAGATTCCTCAAAACTATCTATCGGTACAATATTATATTCATATATTGATTTAAAATCTTGCAAAGACATCATATCCTTTTCTGATTCTAAATCTTGCGATGCAACAGTACCGAATCTCTCATCAATCTCCTCCAAAGACATATTATTCAAATTCTGGTCATATTCATTAATATGTGCATTTGAAGCAATATATCTAAGATATTTGTTAATAAGCCTTATGCTTTGATAATCAGAAAGCTGACCATCGCAAAACATCCTAGTAACACCTAAAATAAACTTACATTTAGCTAATCTAACATTAGGTATGTCTGTCTTTATAGCACCAATCGTCTTCATGGCTTGCTCTTCATTCATTCCTCTCTTGTCATATAGATAATGCTTTGCCAAACCCATGTTTCTAGATTCTGCTCCTTCTGTTATAATATTCTTATATATATTATGTAAACTGAATTTCATTAGAAAACCTCACTATTATATCTTCCTTCATTAATTATGGAATCCATTTCCTCCTTCTCTTTGTCATCACAAAGTTCATAGAACTTCTGGTAATTTAACTGAAGGTTCCATTTTTCACAGTCTTTCAAGACATTAAACATCTTTCCATAATAATATTTAAAGTGCATATAACCCTTGTTATCACACTTGTCATATACACCCATATCACCACATTTCCTATTGATTATATAATCGCCTTTCTTGAATTTCTCTTCGCATACAATCATTATTCATCTTTTATTACAATATATAAGTCCTCACGAATCGGCATATTTAACACACCGTTAGGATATGAATACATATCATTCTTTATTATGCCGTCGAAAGTGATTGAGAAATGCCCCAAATACACTCCTGGAGCTCGTGTATCACGCTCTTTCCACTCATAGCATATAAGATACTGTTCCTCGCAAGAATCGCTCTCACGGAGCTTTATTTTAGCCTTTGCGTTAGATATCTTTGGAACCTTCGTATTAGCATCTACCATAGTAAATGTAACATCAGCAGACTGTATGCATTCATGGAATTTGTGAAAATCATTCCTACCATCATCTATAAGCTCCATCTGCAATATAGGCAGAGTAGAACCTTTAGTCATATAAAATGTCATTATTTATATATTATTAATATAAAACTCGTTATTTAACCTTTACTCTAGCCTTGAAATCAGCAAGACAAGACTTCATGTCGTATGCAACCCTATTAGCAGTGGCATTATCATCACCACATTCTTTCTTTACATATTCGTCGTCATCCTTTCTGTTTCCTAACGCTATTTTTTCCTTTCTATTGAAAGTATTTCCTTTTGTAGGGATATATCCTCTAAACTTGCTTCCATCCCAATATATGAAAAATAAAATAGGAATCTCCCAATCTCCACCAAAATGTCCCTTGACATAAGTGAGACCATTTGAACTTTCAATATCACCAATTGAGTCACAATTCTCACCGTCATGTTCTATCTTGCTCAAATCATCATTCATCGTTTCCAAACAAGATGGTTTATCATTACTCCAATAATGACAGAATGTATTGACAAATCCTCCAACTGTAAATTTCTTGTCATCTCCATTCGATAAATTGTAATCATCATATATCTTCTTCATCTTATCCTTGAATTCACTTGGAGAAATTCTAGCAGCCATCCTTCCACTTGATGGTAACGGAACGTTCATGTTTATATGGTATCTCTTATATCCTCCCTCAGTAATAAGCTTAAATTGGGATTCTGTAATTAACAGTTTTTTCATTTATTTAATAATAATCTAATAACAATAAATATAAAAATTATCATATAAAAACAAAACGAGTTGACAGTAAATAAAACCATCAACTCGTTCACAATACAATTATAATATCACATTATCAAGTCTATTGAACATCTCATGTATAGCCTTCTTCTGATTCTTTATCTTGTTCTCCAATTCGACTTCCCTTTCCTTTGACTGATTGTATGCCTCAACTGCTTCGCCACCTAGCATGTTTGCAATATCAGCTCCTGTTAGATGAATACTTTCCTTAATCATCTTCTTGTTCGTCTTCTTCACTCTCATTATTAAGTTGCTTCAATATTTCGTTAGTTATATATGTTGCAGCATAGGCTACAGTGTCAAAAACAGCAGACGCATTTTTCTTGTCACCACCCCATATGCTTATATAATTCAAACTTGTGTCACTGTTCAAGTTTAACTCCTTTAATACTATAAGTGCCGTAAGTTCTGCTTGCTGTTCAACAAGACCTCTACCTTGTGATGTTCCTACAAAATAGTCCTTAACATCATCATTCTTTGATTTCAAATATGCGAAATGCAGAAACTCATGGGCAGTTTCATGAATAACTGTATTTAACATTCCAATATTCTGCGGAGCATTCTTGATGAGAACAATCTCTCCAGAGCTTGTGGCATATCCCTTTGCGCCACCAAGTTCACCCTCTTCACGATATGATACATTCAGACCTACTTTCTTTGCAACGTTTACAGCTGCATTGATTAATTCTCCCATGTATTCATTCTCATCAGCATCATAGTCGTTCCACTTTATATTTTTCACAGCATTCCTATCGCCAATCAGAACTTCCTTTCCGTCCATCTGCTTTGTAAAACGGACATCGCACCAATAAGGGGCAAACTTGAATCCTTGCTGCGCATCATTCTGACCCAATAGAATCCTAAGACGTTCCTTTTCTCCTGGAGTTAATTCATTCTTACTACTCTTACCACAACTGTCAAGAAACTCCTTAGTCTTACGTTGTCTCTCTTCCTTGTTCTTATAGACGGAATTTCCCCTAGGAACAAACATTGAAATCATCTTTGCATTAGGCAAAACCTCACGATTCATCTTTTCCCAATTACTCTTTGACCTTACATCTGTTGCTTGTGGGTCTTGAATGTAAATCAATAAGGTATTCTTGAGTGAGAAATGATAACCACTAGCAGCCCTTAATTTAAGAATTGGAGCAATCTTTCTCAAGAATTCGTCTGATGACATTGAAGATATTATATCTTCCTTAATACTGTCAAGCTTCTTGTTTATCTCTTCCTTTGTCATGCCATGTGTCTCATTCATGTCTATAACGTCATCAACATCATTTGCATTAGCCAAATCAATCTTTAACCTATCAATGATATTCAAGAAATCACGCATCTTTCCACCCTTTTCTGAAGGTTGTTCAACAGATGTCAAAAACTCAATAGCTGGCTTTATAACTTCATCAATCTTTGGGTCATCAGGTCCGTTTAGCCACCATACCCAAGCTCCCTTTCTTCCAATCTTTGGAGAATACATGGCTCCGAACTCATTCTTCAACTTATCCTTGTATTTGTATGTATTTTCACTACTAGAAGCATCAATGTATGCTATAAGACGTTTCTTACCCTTGTTGGTTGTATAATATCCAGTCTTGTAATTAAAAACCTCGTTTATAAGCTTTCTCATTAAATAAAAAAACAATATTATATTATAAATATTAATTGTTATAATATAATTTCAGATATTCGTCTCTTGATATATTATGTTTTTTCCTCAAATGCATTTCCAATGCACCACTCTTATTATCAACGTCTATTGTCTTCCAATCACAATATGGGCATTTCTTTGTTTCCTTATTCTCTACTTCCTTTATGGTGAACCACTGTTCCCACCATTCTTTTCCGTTTTCCAACCTATATTTTTTTCTATAATATAAAGACGGAACGTCAACTCCATAATATTTTCTGATATGCGTTGTAAGAATGCCTCTTTTATTAAGATAATCTAAAGTCTCGAAATTTGCCTTCTTGTCAATTGCAACAAAATGAAAACCTTCTCTTGGTTTAATATCATTAAATTTCTTTTCCATGAGACCACCTTTGTTTCTTGGTTTCATTCCATATTTTGACATTATCTTTATTATTTTGCGTAAACCGATATTATATTTTGATTTTAAATCTAATAATGTGCATCCATTTTTATAATCATCACATAATTGTTTCTCAAACTCATAATCAACGTTGAAAATCTTTTCAATATCATCAATCCATCCTTCTCTTACTGACTTAATATATGCACCACAATATTTCCTTATAAATTCTTTCTTGTTCTTACATTCCTTTGCTGCATTTAAACATTTGTCTTTACAATCCCAATAGGTTATTTTGTCCCTTATCCCAAATTCATCAAACCAACCATTCTTCAGACATGTAAAATAACAACTATAATTAGCTTTCCTTAAATCACTCTTATATTCATAATTTTCACAGAACTCCTTACATTTGTCATAAGTCCATATCTTAATGGAACCTAGGGAACCGCTAGATTCTCCAGTTTTTGCAATATTCAAAGTATTCCATCCATCATCGATGTATTTTTTAACCCAATAATCCTCCTTAATTAAACTATCCTTTGCATTCAATTTTTCTTCCAATATCTTGGGCTTTGGAATGTCTATATTATTTGTTTCACAGTGAACATATAAGCCATCATATGTTATCCTATCATCACTATGTTTCCTTCCTCTTCTGTGACTCAAATCTCTATTATGCAGATTAACTGTTCTACCAACATAGAAACTATGCGTCTCAGTTATTTCATAAACATAAACGCAATGTATTTTACTAACTAAATCAAAATATGATTTGTTACTTTTTTTATAATTCTTACATATATCGTCTAATATTCCTTGCCTTTGCGCTGCCCTATAAGCAGATGCGCATCCATTCAGAAAGTCAACCTTGCAATTATATTTATCCGCTTCATCTTGTAGATGATTCCTATCATTCCAATAACCGAATGGCTTTGATGTGTTATTTACAATATTAGCATTATCCATTATCTTTTTTATTTCCTTTGAAAACATTTTTTATTATTTCTTGCCACTTATTTCTCCTTATGGCGTTGTACGCACCACCGTACTTACTAAACAAGTCTTTCATTCCATTACATTCTGACGCAGCCATCTTACAATTCTCGATATTATCCCAATAACCGTCACTTCTCTTAGCCAACTTTGGAAAGAACTCAATAAGCCAACCATTCCGATAAGACGAATTGTATGCGCTAGGGCTTCCTTTCTTCATTCCTTCCCTAGATTTATACTTCCTTGATTCTTCAAGACATCTATCATGAGTCCACTTGATAACAGAACCTAAAGACCCAATACCTACACCAACAGAACCTTTGTTCAAGACATTCCATCCTCTGTCCTTGTACTCAGTAAGCCATCTTTCTTCCTCGGCTTGACTCTCAACAGCAGTAAGGCCACTAGATAATATCTTATATGTAGGAATATCTATTCCATTTCCTTCACAGAAATCATATAAAGTATCATATTCCCTAACTCCATGTCTAAGCACACCATTCCTATGCTGTCTATCTCTAACACTTATTCTGCTAGTTCTACCAACATAGCAAGAATTAAGACTCTCAATCTCATAGACATATACGCAATGTATCGGCTCAGTGAAGTCGTTATATCTAGCATCATTGGAACAATCCTTGAAGAACTCATCTAACCAACCATTCTTAAGTGCTGAATGGTATGCTCCGTAAGACTTCCTCTCGAAATCAAACTTGCAGCTGTATTTCTTTGATTCAGCTAAGCATCTTTCTTTGTCATTCCAATAGCCATATTCTTTATGCTCATCTTGTCTTCCACCTCCACATCTCAAGTGCAAATCTGGGGTTATCCAAAATCTTCTACCATTCTCCTTATTCACAATCTCAACCTTTGTCCTAGCATTAACATATCTCACATTGCTGTAATCATACAAATCTCCCCATTTCTCAATTGCTTTCCTTATAAAGCATTCCTTTCTTTCATCAATTGTCATTATAAGCAAATATATAAAAAAATAATGAATTAACAAAATTTAATAAAACAAAAAAAGCTCCGAATGCATGAAGCACTCGAAGCTTTATATAATTGTTTTAGATATTTTTTACCTAAATTCGCTGATTGACCAATGTACAAGACCATCAACACGAATATGTCCATAGTATCTATTATTAACCATCTTCTTAGCATAACGTGTCATGATACCCTTAATAGGCGCAAAGTTCATTGGATTGTACATCGTCGGAGTTAATTGCATTGGCACATATGGTGCATAGATGTAACCTGTGTCGAGCAAGCTATTACCCTTGTGACCGATGATGATAGACCAGTGTGGAGAATATGGGTCACGGTATACAGTATAACGACCGCTTAATGAACCAATCTTCTCGATACCCATGTTGTACTGGTCGCTCTCAGCTGATGCGTCAGAAACGTGGAAGAACTCCAAGTTATCGAACAGTGCTGAAATCTCAGAACTTACAACGATGAAGTTAGCACCACCACGGAGTGTAGACTTGTGAATCTGTGCAGAAATCTGGTTAATCTTTGTCATCAACTCCTGATTCCAATCCTTCTGTGTATAGTTTGTAGAGAAAGCAGCCATTCTTCTCCAACCGTTAACATCCCAACGAGCTTGCCAAGGTGCTCCCTTACGCAAATCACGGAGAATCTCACGGTCAATCTCAGCAGCAATCTGCTCTGACAAGATAGCTGTCAACTCAGCCTCTGCGTCGATATTATGGAATGCGCTAACATCTTGTGCCAACTCTGGAGACCATGTAGCTCTCAACTTTCTTTCCTCAACAGAAACTGTTACAGAATCCAACTTGAAAGAAACCTCACCGATTTCAGTCTCAAGCTCAAGAGAGTCATACTGTGCCCAAGCAATCTTGAACAAGTTCTTCAATTCTGTCTTTGTTGCCTCTGCGTCATCCTTTGTAATAGCTGCATCCAACTGTGCTGCATCAACACCGATGTAACCATCGATAGTACCTGCTTGCTGAACAACTGGTTTAGCCAAATCCAACTCAATGTACATCTTACCATCTGCATCGCAAGCTGAACCGTATTCTACGATACCCTTACCATACTTCTGAGTAACTACACGGAATGGGACAGACTCATACTTAGCGAAAGCTGATGTTGCTACATTACCTTCACCAACCTTTGCGCTTTTGATTTCCTTCTGTGTGATAACCTTGAGAGATGCGAGGAATGCCTCAGTATCCATCTCGTTACCATCAGGACCTGTCAACTTACCAGCGTTGAAAGAAGAGAAACCATCAATCTCCAAGATTACGTTTCTAACAGTACCGTCGAAACCGCTCTTGAAATATGTATTCAAGTTAGCTCCACCGAAAGGCTTGATACCTGCTGGAGTCAACATCACTGGAATTGCTTCACCAACCTTGATAGTAACCTTACCCTTAGAGTTGTCATACAAGAAATCGTTGTAGAACAAGTCATAGAGTGACTTCTCGAAGTACTGAGTTACCTCTGGACCTGCTTGCCTCAAAGCAGCAGCAGTAAGACCCTTAGCCTCGGCAGCAGCAAGAGCAGCTGCATAAGTAGTTGCATCAGCAACAGTCTGATTCAAAGCTGGAACATACCACTTGTCCTTCTCCAAGCCATTTACAACCTCATCTGGCAAGTAGTATCTTGGTTCAACCCTACCATCCTTGTTACGGTTTGTACGGTCATAACCCATAAGACCCTTGTGACGACCAGTTGTACCATCTACGATATCACCAGCTTCACCACCAGCAGGAACTTCCCACTCTCTCTCAGATGTAACAGGCAAGATGAAGAACAGCTTACCAACTGGAAGGTTCATAGCCTGTACTGAAACGATATCATTAGCAAGCAACTTGCTGAATACCCTACGGATGATAGGGAATACAACAGTCTCGAATGAACCGCTATTATCAGAAGCTGTAGCCTCGTAAATCAAGTGCTTAGCCTCGTTCTCATACAATGTTGCTACATTCTCCTTGATACCCTCTGGAAGACCCTCAGTGAAACCCAACTGCTCCCAACGGTTCTGAATGCTTTCACGTATCTGTTTTTGTGCGTTATATTCAATGTTACCTACAACGCCGCTTGACAAAAATTCTTTCATATAGATAAATGAAAATTTAGTTAAATGTTATTTTCTTAATTATAAATATAACATAGGTTGAAAAAGTTTTTTACTTCATCATTCTATGCATCAAGTCTAGTGACTCCATCAAGTCTTGTGACTTGTAGATTGGTGTCTCGTTGACTTTCTTTGAGCCTTCTGCTGTCAATGACCTATCCTCAGTTATGTTCATCTTCCTTGACCTCTTCAAGTCTGAGTTTATTGATTCATAGAGTTTCTTAGAGTCTTTGATTGTCCTAGCCTCGTTTGAGAAACGCTTAATGATTTCCATCTTCTCGTCTTGAGATGTCGTGTTCTCTGAGATGAGTTTTATAATCTGAGCCAAGTTGTGATTTGTAACGGCAGCTTCCTTTAGTGACTTCATCACTCCAGTTAAGGTGGACTTGAGTTCCTTGTTCTCAGAGAGTGCATTATTTACTCTCCTTAGAATTGACTCGTCAACACCGCCACTGTAAGGATTGTTTGCTGTACCTCTTACTTGACCTCCTTGAGCTGTGTGGAAGTTACGTGCCTTGCGTCTGCGTGGGTTATTAGGACCATCTGTTCTAGATGTACTTCCAATATTTGCAGTGTGCTCAGCATTTGTCTTCAGTTCGTTTACCTGCTCGTCTCCACCCATGTCTCCTTGTGGTTCTTCCATTTCCTCATCAACTTGCTTGCCTTTTGCAGCATTGAATGGGTTATCTGACTTTTTGCTCTTTTTTGACCAAGGCTTCTCTGTTCCATGAGGAACACCAGCGTCCCAGTCATTTACGTTTTTACCTGGCTCTGACATACCTGGATTTGTCATTACATCCTTATTCTGATAATTGTCAGTGTAGCCGACATTCGAGTTGTATTCCAAAACAAGCTCGAACATTCTCTCTGTAGATTCGTTCATATCGTCATACTCGTTATCTTCTGCACCGAAATCATCCGCACCTTCATCGTATGATGGTTCATCATGTGCTCCCATGTCGATTAGGTACTCAGCTCCAGTTTCATTGTCTTGAATGCTAACCTTATTGTCATCATCTTTGTGAACCAAAATCTGGTCATCATTCTTCATAAGTTTGTAAACCTTTACGATTTCCTCGTCTTCTGCGTCTGAGAAGTCATACTCATCATCTGATACCTTGTATTTATCAAATTCAGCCCACTCATCATCGCCATCGCCGTCTTCATCCTTTGTCACAGTTATCTCCTCCTCGCTAGAAGGCTCGTCTGCCTCATCGTCTGAAGACTGCTCCATATCAGCGTCAGCTGTGTCATCATCATCGCTTGAGAACTCATCCTCATTTGATGTATCATCATCAGCTGAATCATCTAGGCTTTCATTTGCAGCATCAGAATTGGTATCATCCACTTCATCCTCTGAATAGTCCTTGTCATCGTCCTCTGACAATAACTTGGCATATGTATCACGAACAGCCTCGTCCAATAATGAACGGACTGCAATATCTGTGTTTTCCTTCAAAGAGTTCGCTAGAGTGTCATAATCCAATAGAGATTCCCTTACAACCTTGCTCCTAAAATCTTTGCTCATTTACCGAAAAAAACAAATTAAATAGATTATTTTTTAATAATAAATATAACATAAAAATAATTTTGCATTATAAATATGTGATTTATATTTATTATAAGTATATATTATATGAATTTATTTATAAAAAGTTAAATAAAAATCTTAGAGATACGACAATGGCTAAGAAAAACGAATTGGTTGAAATTAAAAAAAACGGTGTCGGATACGGTCTTCTCATTGAGAATGACGGATATGTTAAGATGTCGAAGAAAAGCATAAAGGAAGCACTAGGTGATGACGGAGGGGAATGGAATGTACCTTATCCGTTTATTGTTGATGCTGTGTTTCAGAAATATGGAATAAAGAACGCAAACGGAAGAGTATATCCAGAGGGCGTACTAAAGAAGCAAGTTGAGCTATACCAACAGAAGATAAACGAACACAGGGCAATAGGTGAATGCAATCACCCATCAGAGAGTGTCATTGACTTGGGAAGAGTATCACACAATATCATAGAACTCCATTGGGAAGGGCACACCCTAGTAGGAAAGATGGAACTTAACGTGTCAATGGGTTTCGTAAAGCACGGAATATGCTCAACTCTCGGAGATACTGTTGCAAACCTTCTGATGAATGGATACAAGATTGGCGTTTCTTCAAGAGGAATAGGAAGCGTCGAACAGAGGCTAGGACAGACAATCGTTGGAGATGATTACGAACTTATTTGCTGGGATGTCGTAAGTGACCCATCAACGCCAAACGCTTGGATTGGAAACAGTGAGGAATTGCAGCAATACGTAGAGGATACTGAAAAACACGGTAATACAATCAATGAAGTCTCAACAACTGAGGATAAAATTGACAAGATAAGAAACATATTGAGAAACTAAACTAACATAAACTTACATGAAGCATAATGAGTAAATTTGACGAATACGGATATAATGTTTCTGAATTCGAATCTTTCAATGATTTCGAGAGTTTGGAGAATGAAAAACGCTCTTGGAGAATTAAAATTGAAAATAAGATTGATAATGCAGAAACACGTATAAAAAAGAACACCAATAATGCAAAAGATGAAATAAATAATAATATTTCATCATCAACTAATGAAATCAAATCAGGAATTTTAAAGAACAAGGGAGAGATAACAAATAAGATAAATTCTTCTTCAACTGAGACAAACAGCAAGATAGCTGATGTGAATTCAACAGTAAAGAATAACGAAAGTTATTTAAAGAAAATCCTCAACTACTTGAAAATTGATTTTTAATTAGATAAAAAAAGCGAGACCACTTCAAATTAAAAGTGAATCTCGCTTTTTTGTTATTAAACTAATAGTAGATATAAAAATTATTTGTCATATTCAATCGGTTCGTCATAATATTCTTCCGAATCATAATCCTCTGAATCGAAATCATCGTCATCATCATATTCTTCTGAATCATATTCATCTTGGTCGTAGTCATCAGAATCGTATTCTGTTGGGTCGATATTATCCTCACCGCTTACTCCCCAATCATGTGAATCTAAATCATCACCCTCTTGGTCTTCAAACGGTTCATAATTGTTTAGCACGTCATCATCTTCTCTTTCTTGCCAATTATCACCTAGAACGTCCTCGTTCATAATGTTTGCCAATGATTTCTTTATCATGCTTGACAAATCTTGTTCAGTCAATCTTATTATTTTTTCCATTACTTACGCTCCATAAGTCCTTTTTGCTCTTATTAACCCTCAGTCCATGCTTCTCCATCTCACCTACGATTGATGATGCCATATCCAATATGTCATCAATTATAAGACCCATTGCAGAACGTATGTGCATTGAGGGATTCTTTTCCTTAAAATAAATATCAAATTCCATGAATCTTCTCTCATTCGGCTTCATCTTCTGCTTCGGAACCTCTGATATGACTATCATGTTCCTTGAGAACTCATCATGGCTCTTTATAATCTCCTTAGACCTTGACTTGAAATAATCCTCTATCTTTCCAAACAGCTTGTCGCAAGAGAAGTCCGATTCTGACAGAACCCAACATTTCCCACTAAGATGGTATACACCGCTAGTGTTTGACTTGAAGGCATTAGCTTCAATGACAAATGAATTACCAAAGTAATATCTGTAATATCTTTTTTCCCTTCCCATTAAATTGTTTTTTTTCTATATAAAATATAGAAAAAAAGTATTAAAAAACAAGTATTACTTGCATATTTTTTTCTCTAATTTTGATAATTCCTCAATTATCTTATTAGCCATTACGATATTGATATTGTTCTTTGAATAATTGTCACCCATCATTCCATCAATAAGGTCATGCATCGTTGTAATGCATGACCTTATCTTCTTACAGTTTTCCGTATTCATTGTTCTTGTTAATCATCCATCAAGATATCCCTAATCTCAAGTAGCTTTGCTATATCCTTGACAATTGAGTTCTTGTTGAATTTCTGTTCCTCAATCTGTTTTCTCAACGATGAAAGTTCTTCATTCTTAGGTTCCTTTGAAAGCATCTCGTCAATCTTCGAAATGCACTCGTTCTTGAACTTGTTGAATAGCCTCTCCTTTCTCTGTTCTGCTATAGGTGTCTTGAAGTCAGTTATGCTCTTTACAAAAGACATCTCTGATTCCGTAAGCTTATCCTTTAGCGATGACTCATAATTGCTAATCTCGTCTATAGGGTTAACCTTTGAAACCGCATCCTTCTTGTGCCTTCTAGCATATCCCACAACAGTATCCAAATCGTCATTGTACGATGCAGCATTCTTTATTGACTGCGCATTCTCCAACAACCTTGTTGATGCCTTGTAGAACGTTTTCATTTCATCGCTTATATGTTCACTCGGTATTACGTTGTTTTCAATGAGTGTCTTTCTGAATTTCTTGTTCGACTTAAGAGATTCATTTAAATTCATTGACTTTCTCATTGAATCGGCATACTCCTTTACAAGCGACTCTACGTTCACGTTCCTATCATCCAAAGATGATATTGTCTCATTTATGTTCTTGATTGTATTGTAATACTTGAACTCACTCGAAAGTGTCTTGTCTTCCTTAATCAGCTTTAATACGTCCTTTACTGCCTTCTTGTTCGTTTTAATAAGCCTTGGAAGTTCTTGTTCGAATATATGGTTCAGTATTCCGAAATTGCAAGTGTTGAGCTCATTTCTCAATGACTTGCTTTCCTTCATGTCACACACAACCTCATCAAGCATAGACTTTACAGTATCATATGCCTTGAAGTCATCCCTTTTCAGCGCCTCATTCATTAGCGAGGTGTAGTTTGATATTTCCTCTGCGTATTTGGATTTTATATTCTCTTTCATTACCTTATTTGATTTTTTCCCCTCGTAAGGGTATATAATTGACCTATATTGGGCTATCGTCATATTACCTAGGTCTTTGTACCTATCGTTAGATTCGTCGTCTCCTACGTCATTTAATTGCCTTATAATGGAACCTATCTTCTTGTCGATTGCTATAGGCTTGATTGAATCCTCTTCACTATCCTTCTCTATTGAGCTGTCATTCATGTATTCTCTCAATGTAACTGATTCTGTCATTCCGTCAGAATCATACACAATCTCACAAGTGTCGTAATCCAACTTCAGCCTTCTTGCGACTGTCTTTAGTATGTCATTCGTTGGCGGTATCCAAAACGAAACTACATTCACATTGCTCCAATATCTTCCCCTTCCGTATCCTTTGGAATATACTTGGTTGATTATGAACTGCCTATAATCATATGACACCATATCTTTCGCCTTTCCGATTATATTGTCAGCAGCTTCAGTAGCTATGCTTATGTGTGTACTCCCACCTTCACCGATAAATAGTTTGTAGTGTCCGTCCAAATCAGTAGGTAGGAATATGAAAGGGATTGCATCATCACTTTTCCAATTGAAGCTTTTTCCACTATCATTGTCATATATTACATCACCGCTACCCTCATATGATTCATCCATTACACCAACTGATTCCTTTGATTCATAAGGATGGATGATTGAATTGTATTGTGCAATCGTCATCTTACCTAGTTTCTTTGACAGTTCCTCTTGCTTTGATGAACTAGTGTTGTAATACTCTATTTTCTCCAAGTCCTTTTGTGTAATCATGCTCATTATCCTACCTTCATTCGAGGCAACGTCAAAACCGTCCATGTCATGTTCTATATATTCCTCCATATTATAAACGTCCCTATCCTCACCTACGATTAAGGTATATTTTGACAAATCACTTATTCCCAATTTACTAGCCAAATCAGAAACAGCACTTGATGATACATCATCGTAAAACGCAATTACATTGTATGAAACCCAGAGTCTGCCTCTAATGGAACTGTATAGAGTTATTCCATCTATAATCCTTGAAACATTCTTCTCGCTTATATGCCTCTTCGCATTTCCAAGCATCATGTCACATGCCTTTTCTGCCAATTTCGTATGTATGACATTACTTCCCTTGATAAACTTGAAGTCGTGAATCCTCTTGTTGCTATCGATGCGTGTAGGGAACCAAGCAAATGCAATACAGTTGTCTTTCCAACCTACAGTCCTTCCGTTGACAACAATCTCATCTGGGCTTCCATATACTCCGTCTCCAAACCCACCATACATCTCGTCTATGTTTCTTTTCATTAATTTTCTTAAGGGATTCTTTTTATTATATAAATATAAAAAGCAAAAAAATGACATGGATAAGATAATATTATAATCCATGCCATTTCATAAACCTATTCATTGTCATTCTTTACGAATTTGCCCAACGATGAAATCATCTTGTCGAATTCCTCATTCATCAACAATGAATTACTGTCATATATGTCAACTCTCTTTGTCTCTGTATCATTAGTTAAGCCTTTCTTTGACTCTGTTATCTTTGAGAGATATTCATCAAACATGGAATCAAGAGACTTTCTTCCTTCTGTCAGAAGAGGCTTCTTTGCTCTTGATAAAGACTCAGTTGGCATATCTTGTGTAGGTACTGTTCCTTCTTGACCTGAAATGTCACCTTGGTCATTAGCTCCTGGTGCTCCAAGACCTTCCAAATCTCCTCCGATGTCTCCTTCCATATCACCGCCTCCCATATCTGGTGGTGGAGCCATTCCTCCGCCTCCACCCATGTCGCCACCTTGGGCATCTCCCATGCCTCCTTGCTGGTCGTCCATGTATTCAGCTCCTGGTTCTCCATATATCCTATCAACAGTATCAAAGATTCCTGTCTTCTTAATAATCTGTGTCGTCTTCTCCAATTCAGCAGCAATGCCCTTCTCAAGACGAATCTCTTCAAAGTTCTCCTTTATGTCCTTATCCGACCACTTCATGATTTGCCTCAATGCACGTGTTGTTGACATAACTGGAAGACCGTTTCCTGGGTCACTCACAGCATCCCTCACAGCGTCAATCTTCTTCTGTGTCGTCTCAATCTCCAACTGCTCTGCTTGTGTCGAAGGATTCTTCATTGATAATGTAAAGTTATTCAGCTCATCATCAAATCCCAATAAGAACAAGTGAATTGAAGCAACCTTTGTCAATTCCATCAAGAACGCTTGCTGAATCCTATTAACTGTACGAGTAAAACGGATATCCATTAAGGCAAGATTCTTTCCATCTCCTGCTGTTTCCTCAAAATTCAAGAATGACTTAGGAATCCTTAATGCAGTCAATACCTTGTTCTGAACGAACTTAATGTCATCAAGAGCAGTCATGTTCTGACCAGCAGACAATGTGTCAATAGGAGTTGCAGCATTCTCATCCCTAACTGGAATGAACAAATCCTGATCAATTCCCAATATGTTCTTCCTTAAGTCCAATTGACCTGTCATTGGGTCAATTATCGGAGTCCTCTTAAACTCATTCGCAATCTGCTCAACATATGCACCAACATCAGCATCATCAATAGCACCGACAAATATCTTATAAACCCTTCTTTCAACAGAACGCTCAAGACGATATATCAACATCATGTCCTCCATTAATGACAACATTCTCCAATGCCGCCTTGCTGCATTTAGGTAACTTACGCCATACGGCAAGTAAAGCGAGTTTGTTATCAGCCTAAAATGCGCAATCTGCCAATCACGGAAAGGAATCTGTGAGTTGTTGTCATCAAGCCATATGAACTGCGTCGATAAGTCTGCATTGTCGATATTTACACCATTTACAGCAATTGATGCTCCAGCTCCATAAGGGTTCTGAATTCCGTTCTCTATTCTCTCGACATTGAACACAGGTAATTGCTTCCATCCCTTAACTCCGTTCTTATGGTCAATATCCAACAGCATGAATTGGTTTCCATACTTGCACATCGCCCTAATAACCATCTGTGCAGTTAATTGAAGATTAAGCCTATTTACGAACAAATCCTCTAATATTGACTTAACACGCTCAGACTTTGATTGTACCGTTACTATTGAACCCAATGAATCAGCCAATGCAGATTCCTCTGATACAATGTCAAGTGCAGCACCAATCTCTGGAAACGCATCCATCAAATCCGCATCCCTATACATGAGCTTCACGTTGTTGAGTCCAGCAAAAGCAGTGACAGACATATTGACATTAGCCTTTACCCATCTCTCCTTCAAAAACCTATTCTGCTGCAACTCCAACTTCTTCTGCTCATAGTCATCCTTGTTGGTCGTCTTGTATATTACATTGCTTCCCTTGCTTGTCATGTCATATGAATTGGTATGGGTTGTAGGTGCTGACACACTTCCCCAATTTCCACTTATGGCACTGTCTAACGCTTGGAAAACAGTTCTCTTCTTTGCCATTTATTAAAAATAATATATTATTATAATAAATAAATTATAAAACAATAAATTGTTATCTAAAGATTTTTTAACTAAAAAGATTGTTTTTAAAATAAAAAATAAAGCAACAAGTGTAGCTATCATCATAAATAAACAGCTCTACTTGTTGCTTCAATTATATTATTCCTCTGTTTCGTATCTTCCGTTCTTGTACTTGGTCTTTCCGTTATACCAATCACCTAATTCCTTATTACCTTTGTTCATTCTACCTTTCTCATATGGTGTAGGCAATCCTTTTTTTGCTGTATTTAAAATTTCTCTGTTATGGTCATCATCTACATCTTTAATAAGCCTTAAAGCAAAATCATAATCAGGATGCCACTCTCTCTGCTTCTTGAATTCGCCATTACTGTCCCAAACGCCATACTCATTTCCATAACTATCATATCTATCTCCATCAATACGCTTATTTGTATAAGAATCAGGATATACTCTTTCACCATAATCTAAATGTATACTAGGATTATATTCAAAACCATTCTTGCTCTTATAGCCTAATCGGTCTTTAACCGCTTTGTTTGCAGCTGAAACAAATCTCCTTGACCTATCATTTTCTTTATCTGCAAGATTTAAAAACTTATCTTGACGTTTCCTAGCCATTGAAGGAAGAATAGAATCATACCATTTTTTCTTCTTTGACTTTTCTTTATAATCTTTTTGTCTTTCTGCTGACTTGTTAGCAGCGTTGGCATATGTCCTCCAATCAAGCTCTTGTATAATGTTATTTACAGATTTCCTAATAATATTGTGTAAATCACCTTCTGTAAGTCTTACAATTTTCTTCATTGTTAATTTATATATTATTATATAAATATATTTTTTATTTTAAAATTCCACCAAACAGCCATAGATAAGCACCGTTAATTCCGTTTGCCTTCCTATTGCCACCCATCTTTCCATATAAAGGAAGCCTATTGCCACTAGGAGATATCGGCTTGCCATCTTGAAGCCTAGGTCTTCCGCTACTGATTGCATTGGATACCATGTAGGCTTTAAGTATAGCCTTGTCCTTGCTGACAGTCTTCTCAATCCTATTGTAAGAATAACGCATGACGAAAAGACCCATAGCTAAAGAGGTAAGGGTATCATCGTGTGCTCCGCTCATATGGTCCATCCTACCTGTTCCTTCCTTGAATATCCAAGTGTCTAGTTCATTTATCACTCTAGCTGAACGGATTTTGAATTCATTGTTTCGAACCATTCCTGCGAAACCAGCAAGAACTGGGTATCTGTTTCCTTGAAAATGGAAACCTGGAAGTTTATCCGTATATCCATCATAGTTCTTAGTTGAGTTCTGTACCGTATATGTTTTCTGGTTCGAATCCTCGTAGTATATGTTCTTGTATCCAAGATTCAGCATCGTCAATATGGCAGCATCTCCCTGTCCACCTGTACAATCAACCACAACATATGCTTGATTGTACAGATTTGCGTACTGCACCACCATTGCTCCTATGTCATCACCAAGTTTCTTTCCGACATATTCTGCTACTTGTTCAATTATAGGCATTCCGTTCTCGTCTTGTCCGTCCATGTCGATAATCTCAATCGCTGTCCTATCTGCGGAAGTTCCTCGACTTGGGTCACAATTTCCAACAGCAATGTGGTTGCAGACATATGAGTGACTGTCTGATTCAGTCTCATAATTATATACTTTTCCAGTATACTTGTATTTTTTTACATCATCAACCTTGATATATATCTTTGACAAGTCATCAGAAAAATAGATATACCTTTTAGCACCATTATACTCATATTTTGAGTTGTTTAAGTAGTTCATAAATGTTTTTGTTGATTCTTTGGCTATTTGTATAACATATGATTCCCTAAAATGAGAGATAACACCTTTTTTAAATTCTCTATCACCTTCTTTACTACCTATTTTAACAGCTGACACAATTCCGAGTGATAATAATATATCTTGGAAATCATTAATTAAATTCTTTGATACGCTTTTACAAAACATAGAGTCGTTGTAATAATTACCATCTCCTTGAAAATACCCATAAAAAAGTTGTAATTTAAATTCATCTGGAATCATCTTAACCCATTGTGATATATATTTACCATAAGAAAATCCACCAAATGTATCTTTGAGAAAATGATATAATCCCTTATGGTTAAAATAAACATCACATGCATTGCAGTCAAGTCTATTATATTTATTTATTTTTCTATCAAATATCAATGATAATTTTTCAATTATTTTATCTTGTATTGAAACTTCATTTATATGATGAACTGTCGTTATTCTGTTTGTCTTATTTCTGCAATATCCCTCTGCAAGCCACATTCCGCAATACCACCAAAAATATTTGTCAGTCAAAGGACAAGTCTTATCGCTTGAAGATGAGTATTTATTCCACTTTTCCTTAAGCTCTTCTTCTGAAATCGTATTTTTTCTAAAAACATTTGGTAACTCAATCCAAGAGTTTTTATTTAATAAATCAGCATTGTTCTTTTTAAATGAATGCTTATATTCGTATCCACAATATTTTCTATTAACCCTTTTTTGTGTTAATTTGCTGTCCAATGAAGACCATATAGGATGATTCCAAGTGAACTGTACTGCGTCAATGAAATTGTGGAGCTTTATCTCTACAACTTCCTCATCCTTCACCTCTCTGTATTTCCTATGCTTTATCTTGGTGAACTCACCTTCCTTTGTAACTAGCAAGTCATCTGACTTGACATCCTCAACGTTGACGAGTCCCCTATTTGTCAGCACTTTCTCTCCTTTCGGTAGGCAAGCACATATGTATCTGTGACCTTCAATAGGCTTCTTCCAAAACCAAGTCTCTTCGACTAATGGGTCTTTGAAATCCTCAAGAGGTTCCCTTACGTTCAGCTTGTTCTGCTGTTCTATGAACTCTGGAGCAACAACGTTGTCCGAAGAACCCATGAACGACACATCCAACTCTTGTGCAATCTTCATCGAGTCATTGTTGAATGATTTGCACATCGTCTGATACCACGGACTAATAGGAGACCAGCCTTCTCTCTCTAGCTTTCTCCACCGCTCTTCATCGTACTTTACAGCTCCTGTCTCATCCAAGGTATCTTCTACAATCCATTTCACTTCTCCTGTCTTGTCATTCTTCTTGTACCATTTGAGGAATTTATTATACCTCAGGTCTTGATACCACTTGAACTCTACGGCATTGAAGTTGTTCTCATGGGACAAAGCTTGCCTGTATGTCTTGTAGTAAAGTTCATCCTTACCGTTAGGAGTGGAAACCATGATAATCTTAGCCCTATCGCCATAAGATGAAGTGGCTGCAACAGCTGATGAATATACAGCAGGACCGTTCTCGATGAATGCCGCCTCATCAAATACTAATATTGAGACGGCTGAAATTCCACGAGCAGCATTCTCGCCACTTGAGCGTGCGTAGACTGAGCATCCGTTGAAGAGTTGCAGTTCTGATTTACTGTTCTTCACGAATATATCTTTCTTGTTCTTGTCTGATTTTGGGTCTGTTGAGTAGTATTCATCTCCCCAATACCATCTTGGCACTTGCATTAGGAATTCCCTAATCTTTGTTACGAGTTGGTTTGCTAGGTCGAGTTTGTTACCGATGCACAATACCGTTTCTGGTCTCTCTGGGTCAGCCAATGCTATCTGTCCTGCAATCCATGCACTTGAGACGGTAGTAATTCCTGCCTGTCGATGTTTAATAGCAATTGACCTACCATGTTCTGCGATGCTGTGCAAGAATGCCTTCTGTCTTGGGAAAAGCATGAACGGAGTCCTCTTTCCCTTGTCTGCGTTGAATGTAGATAGGTATTTCTCTATGAAGTATATTCTAGTCTTGTCTGAGTATGCTTTGGCATATTCCTCAGCTATTGTTCTCATATCTATCATTAATTTCCTTTATTGATAAATTTCTTTCATTTAAATATAATTTCATATAAAATATATGGGAAAACGTCTGAAAATCAAGTTTTTAAGTATAAAAAATATGGTCAGAGCATCAAAAATGTTTTGAGTCTGACCATATAATCAAATATATATTAGAAAAATCAATTATCCTCTTCTATAACATCATCATCAGCATCATCATTGTCTAGTGACAGTGCGCTTAGGTCTGCTACGGTGAAGTAGCTGTCTGCTAGTACTGTCTTTGAAAGGTTCTTGGTATTTATCCTATCCTTGAATGCTTGGTATCCTCTGTCATATTCGCATTTTCCAATCATTTTTGACACTATCATTTCTCCCTTCCTTGTCTTTGACAATATCTCCTTTATTCCAACCATGAATCTCCTTGGAGGAAGCTTTACCAATTCAGTGAATGCGTATGGAGCCATTTTCGTGCTCTCTAAGGCGTTAAAAATCTCTCTCCATAGAATTACTCCAAATCTCAAATCCCAAGGCTCTGCGCTCAAATAATCAGCCTTAGAGACGATATATTTTGCTGTATCCATATCGCTTGGAAGACCGTGTGATGAAAACAGCTCGAAAAGTCCCTTTATCGTGTCTTGCAATAGTAATGGGAATATCATCCCTTGCGCTTCTATAAGAGTTTTGAGTCCGTTGTATCCTAGATGTACCTCTACGTATGCTCCTTGCTTCGGATTCTTGTCCGTTATGTCATCTTTCTTTGTAAAGAGTAGATAATCGTTTATCGCCGTTATCTTATCGTATAGCGGAATGAGTCTCTTATCCAATGAATCTATGTCTTCCTCATAAACGTCAGTCATATTTGAATGGATATATGCCGAACCGATGATTAGTGAGTCAATCAGTCTTCTCTTCTCTATTTCTTCTTGTATATATCTTATTTCATCTGTATCATTGAATTGGTATGATGAATCATTGTCGTCGCTAGGCTCTACATTTGCTTTCTTTCCTCTTAGGTCAACCTTTCCGACTAACTTGCAAGAGAATTCAATCATGTCTTTTGGTATTGCAAATAGTCTGTTCACTGCATTCGTACATATCGTCTCTAATTGATTTCTTATAGGTTTCTCAATCTTCATGCATTCCTTAACCATTGATGATAATGCATTTGCTATGCCATCAATGTCTTCAAGGTCTTCAAAGCCCAATTTCTCCATTCTCTCACATACCTCAGAATATCTTTCCTTTAGTATAGAGTAATCATACGGATATTTTGTGCTTGTCGGAAATGCATCACAGTCACCCAATGACGTATTGTGCTCCTTTACCTTCTTGAACAAGAATTGAGGAAGCAACCTTCCTTTTACCAAGCTTTCCAATGAATTCTCCTTCAGATAAATCTTCCTCATTTGTTTCTGTTTTTTATTATTAAATTGATTTTAGGAATGATGTCAATGATTTCTTTGTAAAAGGTATTGAATTTTCCCTCAAGTTCGCAAGTCTTTCCTTTAATGACTCGTTAGCTTGGTCTTGTGAGTCTGTACTGTTCGTATCCTTTGTGAATTCAATCTCCATATCATCATTTGACTGGTTCCTTATCATACTCTGTGCTGATGACAGCTGTGAACCCTTTGCGTCAACTGGAACTTGCAGTTTCATTCCCTCTCCGCTGCTTGAGTCGGAAGAACCGTCAAGTTTTCCTGCGTCAGCTGATGCTGCATTTACATTTGGATTCTTTGACATAAGCTGCTTTGCCTTCATCTGTGCTGCTTGTATTCCGTTTGCAGAACCAAGATTTGCATCAACGTCCTCACTCAACCTCAACTCTGATTTTCTATATGGAACTCCTTCTACAAGTCTATTATTTCTCTTTGTGAAAACTCTCATTATCGTATAATATATTATATAATAAATATAATTTATTTTAAAGTATAAATATAATATTTATAAAATATAAATAAATGCATCATAATGATAAATAAGACGCTTATTGAAGAAGTAAAATATATAACAAAACTCATGGGTATTTCCGAAGAAAAATGTTATTTGATAACTGAAAATGCAAAAAATAATAACATGAAACCAGCTAGGAAATACCTTGAGGAGAAACTAGGTTGGGACAACGAACAAATAATGGACTTCTTTGGAAAAATGCAGCATGATATTCCTAACGTTAGAATGAATAACTGTAAATACTTTCTTGGCGTTACAAGAATGATTATGGAAAAGCAACTGACAAACGGAGAAAGTATAATGAAGTTAAACTCAATCTTGAAATATATCAATAACGATGAATCACTAAATAGCTCATTTGATAGAAACCTAAACGGTCTTACGTTTGAAAAACTATCAGAACAGATGAGTGAAGGTATGGAACAAGCGTATAAATCAGAAAGAGAACGTCTTGGCTCAACTGACTTCGGAGAGAGGAACACTAGTTATAACATTGTAAAAATTAACGACTTCGAAGAGGCAAGTGAATATAGTAAGTTCACTTCTTGGTGTGTGACACATGACGATGAAGCTTTTGACAGTTACACAAATAACGGTATTTGTGTGTTTTATTTCTGTTTAAAGGATGGTTTTGAGAGTATCCCAGAAAAAATTGGAGAGAATTGTCCTTTGGATGAATATGGCTTATCAATGTTAGCAGTTTGTGTTGATGAGAACGGAGAGTGTAATAGCATTACTTGTAGGTGGAATGACAATAACGGAGGAAATGGCAACATTATGTCAACTGAAGAATTATCAAGATTGTTAGGCGTTAATTTTTACGAAGTGTTCAAACCATCCACATTGTTTAAGGAGAAATTGGAAAAAGCATTGTCTTTAGCTGAGAAAGGCGATTTTAGCGGATTTGATAATATAGATAACTTTGATAAAAATGGTCTTGCTAAAGTTGAGTTGAATAATAAATGGAATTTTATTGACACAAATGGTAATTTACTTTCTAAACAGTGGTTTGACTATATAAGTTATTTTGAAAATGGTTTTGCTAAAGTTATGTTAAATAACAAATACAATTTCATTGATGTAAATTGTAATTTGATTTCTAAACAGTGGTTTTATATTGTATATGACTTTAATGAATATGATATTTCTAAAGTTAAATTAAATAACAAATGGAATTTCATTGACACAAATGGTAATTTACTTTCTCAACAATGGTTTGATAATGTATATAATTTTAATGAATATGGTATTTCTATAGTTGTGTTAAATAAAAAATGTAATTTGATTGACACAAATGGTAATTTACTTTCTCAACAATGGTTTGATAATATATTTAGTTTTAATAAAAATGGTATTGCTCAAGTTGAGTTAAATAGGAAATGGAATTTGATTGACAAAAATGGTAAATTACTTTCCAAACAGTGGTTTGATTCTTATGATGATGCATACTATTTTATGAGAGAATTACTAAAGTGAAATACTCCAACCTAAAGGAGTGAGCTTCTTGCTTTTCTTATAGAAATATAAAACAAAAAGGGATATCATTAAGTTGATATCCCTTTATATTGTTTTGCCTAATAAATTTAGAAATTACTCATATGGTGATTTGAATGGGCTCTTGAATCCCTTGTATTCCTTTGGAAGTTTCTGCATCCTTTCTTCCTCGTCATCGTCGTCATCATATAGATAAGAGCTTATTGTCTCATCTATAACTGGCTTGATACTTCTGTACCTTGATTCCATAGGCATACTATCATTTGAGCTGTTGTCACTTGAGTCATCTACCATGCTCTTTGCATATTTCTCGACAGCTGCCTTATCCTCAATTGAGAGACTGTTGATGATATTCATTATCTCGTCATCATCTTGGTCTTGACCTTGTTGTGGCATATCGTCCATGCTTCCATCATCTCCCATGCTCTGGTCTGCTCCCATTGCACTAGGGTCTTGTGTTGGGTCTTCTCCCATAGGTGGCATTGAATTCATGTCCCCACCCATGCTAGGGTCTTCCATTCCCATTGAATCATCCATTGGAGGAATAGAATCCATTCCAATACCTCCTCTGTTTGGTATCTCTAATTTTGTAGGTCTCTTCTTTTTACCTTCGATTAGATTTTTTTTTTAAACGGTCGAAAGCCTCTGATATTGCATTATCAATTGTCTCTGGTGCAATTTCAAATGGAGCACTATCACCTATCTTTTCGCCATATGGATTCTCATTTCTGACGGAATCATCGTTCATGTCATAATATCCAGGGAATTCTTGCATATTGCTATTTGGCAATGTCATTACCTTTTTCTGATATGCAGGGTGTTTTCCGAAATCATCAAGCTTGTTCATGTTTCCTCTAGGAACCCTACCGTTATCCTTGAATGCCATAGGACCTTCCTCATTCATTCTTCTTCTCATAGCATTTCTGAATGACCTTGTCTCATAAATCTGAGTACCTCTTCCGTATCTCCTAGACTCCATTGGCATGTCCATGTCTGTCTCGTCATTGAGCTCATCCTCAGAATCGTCATCGTCACCAATCTCTACGTCATATACGTCTTCCTCATCATCAGAATCATCGTCTGAGAACAAGTCATCATCATCGTATGTTGAATCATCAACATCGTCACTGACACCTAACTTTTCTGCAATCTTTGAAAGCAAGTCTTCTACAGAATTCATCCTTGATTCCATGTCATCCTCATAGACACCAACTTCCTCGTCGTCATCGTCGTTCTCAAAGTCATCATCATCGATTGGTTCGTCATCAATTTCAAGGTCATCTCCGTCAATTGATTCATCGTTATCTGTTAGGTCATCGTTTTCCAAATCCTCATCCTCTTCAACTGGTGCCACATCTGATGTATCATCCATTTCCTCAGTAATCTTCTTTCCCTTCTTACCGTTGAATGGATTGCTCTTTCCTACATTACCTACGCCTACTCTTGGAGTATTCTGGCAATCGCTGTCGTGCATTGACTCGCCTTCCTCAACAACATCTCCGTCTGTAATCTGCTTTCCTTTCTTTTCGTCGAATGGAGCACTAGAGCCGATTTCTGTACCTTTAGACTTATCCAAGTAAGTATCACCCTTTGGATTGCCGTTACTGTCATGCCATGCTAGGACTTCCTTGCCCTCTTGCATTTCCTTTGGAAGTTCTGGATTCTCATAATCCATTGCCTTCTTTGCATCACCAGTCTTTGGCTTTTCACTCTTGATATTGTCCTTCTGTGTATTAGCAATCTCACAGTCAATTCCTTCGCATCCCTTCTTTTCTTGGATGTTTGCAGTATTCCTCATAATCTGGCGTTCACGAAGAATCTCACTCTTCATCTTGTCAGTTGCCTCAGTAACAATCTTCTCCTTCTTGTTCAAGTCCCAAGACTCAACAGAGAAGTCCTTCTTGTTTGTTGCTTCCTTCAATGACATCATCTTCAAGTCAAACTGCTTCTGTGCGAGTGCGAAGTTTGAATATTCGTTATCTTTCCTATTCCTAAAGCCACCGATGTAGTCGAAGCTTTCCTTTACCAAGTTCTTCTTGTTAGGGGCAGTCTTGATATAGTATTTCGTACCTTCACGAACAATACCATATACCTTACCGTCAGCAGCCAATTTCTGATACTCAACTGAGCTGTATTGAACATCCTTACCTTCAGTCTTCAAACCGTATGTCATCAAAGACTTCATTCTAGCAAGCTGCTCGTTTTCGTTGATTTTATTTTTCATTGTTAAGATTAATCTTTATTTGAATTGAAAAATTATTTTATAATAAATAGTATGATAGAAAGAAAAAATATTTATTTCTTCTTCTTAGCCTTATTTCTTCTAGATGCTTCCAAATCTTTTATTATCTTTCCTCCATGACCTCTGAGCTTTTCCCAAACTATCGTAAGCTTTTCACTGTTTTCTCCATTCTCTTGTCTAGTACGGTAGCAGAAGTTACATTTCCTGCATTCGCAAGGGCACATGTAATAAGGCTGACCGTCTTCCATATACTTTATCTTCAAATCTTCAGTCATGTCAATTCCCATTTCATTGAAAGTCTTCAAGTCTCTAGCATAGAAATACCTGTCTGCACCTATTACTTTTTCATTTGATGCATTTACGATAAGTTCATTACCGCTGAAATCAAATGGCTGTGCAGTATAAACAACTGTATCAATATTGTATTTCTTCTTCAAGTGAGCTGCTAATTTCTTTGCAATGTCAACTTGCTGCTGGGTCGAAAAGTCTCCACTCTCTGATACCCTTATTCTCTTTATCCTCATAGGTGCATATTCAATATACATCTCTATGAGCTTAAGGAATTCCTTAATGGTTATATGCTTAAGCATGAATTGGTTTCTGAGTCCAATAAGAGCAGGGTTTATATTCTTATTATCTCCAGCCTTTGCATAGCATGTGTCAAAGAACTTGCATAGCTTGCTAGGACAGTTCATGGCTGTTGTTAGGTTGAATATCATTGTATTCCTAGGTAGCTTCTTGTTTCCATACGAGAATACGCTTCCTCTGACAGAAGTGTCAAGCCATCCCTTTTTAAGATTGACATCATTTGCCTTACAAGTATTTGCTTTGTCTGACCATTTTGCAAACGTATCATTTCCGATTGCCTTATATCTTCCTAGATTATTGAATTCCCTATAATAGTCCTTTATAGGTTGCTGTGTCGTATTTGACCTCTGTCTTATACTCTGTGTTAACTCCCTCTGATAATCATCTATTTCTCCTTGTCGTATTGGTTCTTTAAATGCATTATCCGAACCATCTGGAGCATTCCTATACGCTTCATCTGATACATCTCCGACTTGAAACGGATTGACCTTCTCGTAATCCTTCTTTTCCCAAGGTCTAATTGCATTTGTCTCATTAACCAAGAAATTTCCTACAGCATTCGAAATACATTCCTCAATGAATTTCTGTTTGTCGTATACTGACTTCTTTTTCTTCAAACATTCATTGATTGCTTCCTTTATGTATTTTGTTATCATTATCTTATATCGTCATTTGTTCCGTATTCGTTATCTTTTCCTCTTGCATCGAAGTTAGCATTGAATCTCCTGTTTGTAAATTTGTCCAATGCCCTTACGTATATTGTACTGCTAGGTTTCATCTTTACTTCATCCCACTGTATGCATATGCAATAATTAACGCCTATCATCTGTGATAACATGGTATCATAATATACCTTGTATTCCTTTCCGTTTTCCTTGCTTGTCATTACCTTTCCGTAATTACATAGGAAATCCTTCAACAGCTGTCTTTCTTTTCTCCATCTCTTTGCATATGGGTTATGTTCTGAGTTTCCGTCAGCTACAACTTCCTCATTCAAGCTGAATCTCTTTATACTGTCGAGATATTGCTTTATATTGCTTCTATTGAATACTTCATATGTGATGTTGTATGACTTAGGTATATCTCTTGCCACATATGACTTAAATTCTCCGTTGTCTGTATAGAAATGTTTTCTTGGCTGAGGAACAATACCGTTCTTTGAATAGAGTATTTGCTTTCTGTACTGACCAAGATTTGTTGAAGCCCAATTTGCTATTTCACTAGGTTTACCGCTGTACAGAACTTGTCCGTCCAAGCCATAAACTTCATAATCATCATAGACACCGTAACCTTGTTTGATTGGAATGAAGTCATGGGCATATGGTCCCCAAAAGATAACTTGATGCTCTTCGTCTCCGAAATGATATACCAATACGCCGCTTGTTCTAAATATTACAGCTTCATCTCCATATTTAGATAAATCGACATTCCTATCATTAACTAAATATGCAAAATTATATCCAACGCCCATGTTGTCTCTCCTACCTGTTATACCTAGTTTTTCAATGTTATCAGTACCGCTAGTAAAGCCGTTCTCTGCTATTGATTGACTGTCATTACCGAAATGTATACACCATTCATTCTTGACAACCCTACAATACATTTCATGACACCAAGACGGCAAATCTTGGTCATCGGCATTACGTTCACAATATCTGATAAATTCCTCATACATGTCATAATCTGCAAGAACCTCAGCAAACGCATCAACATCATACTCATCTATATCATCATCAATGTCATATTCGTTCATGAAATCTTGTATAAGATAATCAAAGTTGTAAGCCAAATCAATTGCTTTATCCTCGTCTGACATTTTGTTGGCATTCTTAAAATAATTGACCAATGGTGCATTGTAGTTCTTGTCAAGATATTCCTTGATTATGACACCCTCGTCAATTGAATTGACCTTGTCATACGTTATTGACATTAAATCAAACAGCTTGTCTATGTATCCTTCCCTTCTGAGTAACTTGTATACGATGTTCCCATTTCCGCTCTCACCATGCTTGTCAAGGCTCTTCTTTCTCATCGACTTTATCTTCTTCCAAAGATATGAAGCATCATCTCCAATAACCTCAATATTGTGCTTATCATCAGTCGAAGACAATGCGTCATACATATCGTCAATGATTGTCATAATGTCGGCAGCTTTATCCTTTATTGGATATTTGTTCAGCTCAATAGGCTTTATCGCATCATGGCTAGGTTTCTTTATCCATTCGTTGGATTCTAGGTCATATATTCCATTTGATTCAGCCTCTTCGCCTATATCTTGCACATACAGCTCAACCTTATATCCCCTTATTTCCAACTGATTGTGCATGTCGTTCCATTCATTCTTCTTTGAATCCAAGTATGTTCTGACAAACTCTGTCTTGTCATCAATTTCATGGAAATCTGCAATCAAGTGAAGGTCAATGTCTGAATATGAAGACCAGTTGTAATTGCAGATTGAGCCTGTCAATATTATGCCATATGGCTTAACCCATTTTATATTGACAAAATCCCAAAAGTCATCAGCTATATCCAGTAATTTAAGCCTTACCCTAGAATCAAGCTTTCCGTCATCATCCCATAATCTTGAAGTAAGCTTGTCTTGCTTCTTGAATGATGATAAATCAATATCTGAAGCATTAACCTCAAGCTCTACGTTCTCATCAACGTCACTTCCACAGACATGAGAATAGGAGCCGCCTATCGGAGCTGATTTCTCACTTCCGATTGTATATTTGTCACTCTCTACATCTTCCTTCAATGGTATCAAGTGCCTTTCACTAATTTCTATTATTTTTCCCATGCTGTTATATACTTCTTATGTAATATTATTCAGTACAAGGACATGTAGGTTTCCTTAAATCAGTATAGTCTGCCCCATCCTCAGATATGAATGATGAAATCTCTGTAGGTGCATACGTCTTCTCAGTATCTATTGGTTTATCGTTTGATAGCTGACCGCTCTGTGTCAATGTTGTCATACCTTGCTCTCCCTCATCACCTATCCATCCGTCAAACGGATTACGTTCTGTATTATTGTTCATTGCAATCATATTATTGAATTATATAATGATAAATAGATAATAAATAAAAAAAATAGATGATGCTAATCTTGCTTAACATCATCTATCCAATATCAATATTCTGCAAAGAAACCGTTATTGACACCTTCTTGATTAACCAAATCAATAATATCACTAATCGGAACCTTTATTGTCATGTCATCTCTTCCCCATTTCTTTCTCTGATAAGGTACGAAATATTCCTTAGGCTTATTGTATACAACCTTCTTGTCTTTTGCCTTTTCCTCAGCATACTTGCATAATACATCTCTCTTTATGTAAATGATACGCTTGAATGTCTTGAAGGCTATGTAGTCCTCCTTGCCGTAAAGCCATCCTGGATTACCATAGTTGTTTCTTAATTCCAACCATGCGAAGCTGTCGTCATATTCTCCTTTTTCATTCTTTCTGATTCCCTTAACATCGACTCCAATTCTTCCACCCTTTGGGGAATTCCACCAGAAGTCAACATGCTTACATTTATCTTCATTAACCGTAGATTTTTCAACAGTACCTCCAAATGTGTCCTTTGTTATCTCCATAACCAAGTATTCATCCTTGCAGTACTTCTTCATGTATTCATCAATCTTTTTCTGTAACTTTAACGAGACACCTCCCATTAATATAATATATTTTATATATAAAGTTAGTATTGTATTGGTTTGTTATCCTACATTTAATGGGAACTTAATCTTGGAGTCAGACTCATATCCGATAATCTTGAAATCATCAAACTTAAAGTCATCAATACTATTATGCTCACCACTTATCTCCAACCTAGGAAGATTCTCATAACCCTCCCTAGAAAGCTGCTCAAGAGCCCCATCAATATGATTCATGTAAACATGACAGTCGCCGAAAGAACCGATAAGCTCACTTGGAACCATATTCACAACACTAGCTATCATATGGGTAAGCAAGGCGTAAGATGCGATATTGATCGGAACACCAACACAATAATCGCAAGACCTCTGGCTCCACATGCAGCTCAATGCATACTTAGGGATATTATTCTTTTCCAATTCCTCATTCAGCGGTTCCCTTTTTTGTGGCGATAGCCAACTGTTCGTGGCATTCTTGTACGTCAAGTCTTCACCTACTCTTTTCTTATACTCTTCCCATCTTTCATCCAAAGACAGTTCTCTTGTATAGAACTGTGACATTACGTGACAAGGTGGAAGAGCCATGTTGTCAATTTCACCTACATTGTATGCTGAAATGATTAGTCTCCTGTCAGTAGGGTTTGTCTTTAATTTGTTGATAAGAATCTGAACTTGGTCAATACTCTCACCATTAGGTGTCTTCCAATCTCTCCACTGTGCTCCGTATACTCTTCCTAGATTTCCGAACTTGTATTTCTTGTTACTTCCATCTAATAGTCTTATTTCAACATCTTCGATTACGAATTTCAAGAAAAACTCCTTAGGCATTGCAACAAGCCATTCGTATTCCTTATCCATACCATCATCCTTATTCCAATACTCACGTGCGTTTGAGGTTTCAGAATAGAACTCATATGAATCAGTAGGAAGACTCTTTAGGTTCTTGTCAATCCATTCATGATACCACCTGAATGCATCATCATCCCAAATATGTACATTGCTCTCAACAAGATACTTAATGTTCATAAATCCTTCGTTTGAAGATATTGCATCCTTGTTCAAGAACCAAAGAAGTTCATGTATTGCTCCTCTTGTAAATATCTTCTTTGTGGTCAAGAGAGGGAAACCTTCTGTTAAGTCTATTCTGAGCTGTTTTCCGAATAATGACTTGGCTTTTCCTGCTCTTGTATCTCTTTCATTTCCGTTTTCTATAATGTCATTTAGAATTGACAGATAGTCAAAATCTAACTTATTCTTTGCTTTTATCTCCACTTGATATAATATTTTCAATATATTTTAGTATCTTATTGCTATTATAGATATATTCACCTCTATTTAGCATCTTATGCTTATAGACATTCTCGCTTTCTATTGAATCTATACGGCTTACATCTTTAGTGAAATTCATATCCAAATTTCTGATAACGTCAAACGGTGCTCGTGCCTTAACTTGATTTTCTATGAATTCCATCCTACGTTCCTCTGAAGGATAGAATAAATCAAAATCAATCTTTGATTCAATAAGTTTATCTATTACACCATTACTAGAACCGACAAATAGAATATCACTATCATCAGATAAGTCGTTCACCTTATTGATAAATTCATCATCTATTTCAATGTCAGAAATATCATCAATCTTTATCTTATCAGAATATTCATTAATCAGTTCATCCTTACCACATCCAAGAGTTGAACTAATTATCACTCCCATTATTATTAATTCTTTTCAATAAACGAATTAGTTTTTTATCTTTTTCTATCTGAAATTTTTCGTATCCTCCATAAATTAGAGACAATTGCTCAACCATTATAGAAACATCAGCTAATTCGGTCAAGACATCGTCACTTGAACAGCGAGAACGATTGAATTTATTTATTGCAGATAACAACTCTCCACATTCTTCCGTGAGCATTCCGATTTGTGCTCCTACGCCATACTTTTCAAGTGCTGCTTTATATATCTCACATTTTTGTTTATCCATTTATTCCTTCTCCAATTTCTCTACCTTTACATGATGGCCTATAGCCTCCATAGTTCCAACTAATGGTTCAACGGTTGACTCATAAGTAAATTCTCCTTCCTTTGTATATACGACCGCATCTTTCGAATCCAATACCATTAATTCGTTTGAGTTATACTTCACATAGTATCCACCCCTAGACCTAAATAGAAGTTCATCATCCAATGCTGACATATCAACATTACCAAGCTTACTGTACTCATATCCTTTTGACTTGATATACTTACCCAAAGCCTTTCCTTGAGACATATCTTCCCTAAACATAAGATAGTCATTCACATCAACACCACGATATTCATACTGCGAACCGTTATTGAATACAACCTTCAAAGTCTTCAATGAATTCTCCTTGTCAATACACTCACTATACTTTATGTTTGAACTATCATACCATGTATGGTCAACATCATTTGCATAGTAATTAAACATTTTTGCCATTATATAATATATTTTTATTTAAATTAAAATATAATAATAAATTATATTAATGCAAATATATATAAAATATATTAAAATAATAAATATTATTATTTTATCTATAGATTCAATTTTATTATTATTACTATCTGACATTATTTATCACCCACATTATTCTCTAAATTTTGTATTACACTCTAGTTTATATAATTCATTTTCCTTTACTTGAGAAATATCTAATTTATCAAAATTTTTATTAGCTTCTATATAATATTTACCATCAAAAACCTTCAAACTTACTACTTTTTCTTCATCAAACAAAACACAATAATACAACTTCTTTCCAGTTAAATCTAAGCTAGTACTGTCCTCTGAATATATATATTGCGTTGGCCTGTCAAATAACTTATTTTCTGTTCTCTTATCCTCTGATTTGTTATAAATTGTATTAACATTGTTCAAAAAAGTATTTTTCTTAGAATTTTTGTATAACTTGGAGACTTTTGGTACTGCATACATTATTAAAATTATTAATATAAGTACAACACCAATTAATTCAACTAATGTAAAACCTTTATTATCCATTTCTACACTCCTATATTATATTAATATTTTAACATATTTTAATTATTATTCAATACATTATAGTTCATTTGATATCTTGATAAAATCATCTATACTTAAACTTTCAGCTCTATTTGTTAAATTTTTTCCTATACCATTTAATATTTTCTCTAATTTTATTAAGTCATATCCCTTAAGATTATTTTTCAAATTTTTTCTTTTTTGCTTAAAAGAATCTCGAACAAAATTATAAAATTTATTCTCATCTTTTACATAGTATTTGTTATGTTTTTTTAACTTAATAACAATACTATCAACTCTAGGAATAGGTTCGAAGCAATTTTTACTAACATCACAAACCTTCATAATATCAAAGTTATATTGTAAGTATATAGATAGAGAATTATATTTTTTTGAATGTGGTTTGGCCATAAATCTATCAGCCACTTCTTTCTGTACCATTATAATAATTTCATCAGCATGGCCATAGTCTATTATTTTATTTATTATGGCTGTGGTGATATAGTATGGTAAGTTTCCTACAAATATAATTCTTTTATATTTTTTATTATCTATAT
>ENA-ORMS01000235-ORMS01000235.1-human-gut-metagenome-genome-assembly--contig:-NODE-235-length-61474-cov-4.492486_pt1 | contig 61474 bp, 55 predicted proteins | sample MGYA00242104_ERZ508997 | MGnify/ENA primary metagenome ERZ508997 (study PRJEB26280, sample SAMEA2338704) | human gut metagenome | biome: human gut; feature: human-associated habitat; material: faeces...
ATGAGGATAAAAATTTTTGTACAAAAGCGGATATTTGGATTTGTGCAAAGACAAATGTCAAAACAAAATAGCCCCATCGGGGCGATTTTTTGTTGCTTTCGTATATTCCGATTGACTTTCCGGAGACGATACGATACAATCAAGGTGACAATTATATTCAGGAGGAAAGACAATGATGATAATCGCACCACCAGATTTTATCGTTGACGACGACGTTTACGACAAAATCGACATCTATGATTACATAATGAAAAACATACAAAAAGTAAATGTATCCGTCGACCAAAATTTCAAAGATACGTTTTGCAAATACTATGGGCTCAACGGTTTCACAGACTTGAGTTTTCAAAATGACTTCTTCGACTATATGGAACGAATCAAAAGCAATAATCCGTTGCCGTCTTACAGGGATGTGATGGAACAACTTTGGAAGCGGACAAAGCGCGTCGATTATTCTTTTTCAAGCAAGCTGTTGCACACGTTGAATCCCGGTTCGCCGATCCTTGACAGGCACGTTCTCCGTCTTCTCGGCTTTGAGAAAAAAGGCAGCGGAAAACCAGAGAGCAGGATAGACTATTACTCGGATGTCTACGAGAGGGTGAAAGCCGAGTACGCTCAGATCACTGAAGCCTTGAAAAATGGGTGCACAAGCAAAATATGCAATGCTCTGCGTGCCCTCGATAGCAAATATCCGAAAGGAAGTTATCTTTCAACCGCAAGAAAAATCGACTGTCTGTTGTTCCGTCTCAGAAACTGCCGCGGCATATCAATGCTGACGCTCTGAAATTTGCCGGAGTTATCATATACAAATACAAAAAATCTTCCGAAAAGCACGGAAGATTTTTTAATATCAAAATTCAATTCCTGATTTTGCCTTCTTTGCGTCCGAGAGGAATTTTCTTATCGTGGCGGAGGGAATGGCATAATTCATTGCCATGGCGTCTTCTCTTCCTCCCGTCACAACCCCGATGAAGTCGCCCGATGAATTGAACACCGGTCCGCCCGAATAACCCATTGTCACGGGGGCGGAGATCATCATAAGACTGCGATGACCGATTTTTCTCTGCGTATCGCTGATGATTCCGTCAACAACGCTCAGTCCTTCCCCTTTGCCGTTTCCGATGACGCAGATTTTTTCTCCTGTCTTGACTTCGCACCGTGAGAGCACAAGAGGCTTTGCGCCGACGGCGTCACTGCAATAAAGCAGTGCAAGATCCATGAGCGGATCACTGTATATCGGTTCTGCTTTGAAAAGCGTTTCCTGCGGACGTCTGCCGGCGATTATCATATCGCAGAAGTTTTTCACGCCGTCTTTCTCCGGCATGCTCTTGCCGATGATATGATAATTCGTCACAACATATCCGCGCGACGAAATAATCACGCCGGTGCCGCAAAGCTCTTCCCCGTCCGTAATCCCGCTTATTTCAAGAATGCTTTCGATTGACGACTTATATATATCCGCCGTCGATTTTATGCGCGGCTTTTCTTCTTTCCATGAAAAAACGGAATCACAACAGTTGCAGCGATATGTCCTTTTTGACAGTTCAATTACGTTTTCCCCGCCGCACACAGGGCATGACAGATGTCCCATTACCCAGCCTCCTTTGCAAGAAGGATTGTCGACCCATCCGGCATCCAGCCTTCTCCGTAGCCTTCCGGAATTTCATCCCCGTAAACATAAAATGTCATCGCGCCGCAACCGGCAAAAGCGTCGGACTCAACGACCACTTTGCCCGGAATATAGACATATTTGAGCTTTTCACAGCCCATAAATGCCACGCCTCGGATAAGTCTGACGGTAGTCGGAATACGTATTTCTTCGAGCGAACCGCAACAGCGGAAGCCGTCCAGAAGCTTGATTCCCTCCGGAAGCTCAACATAGCTGAGATTGCTGCAATCTAAAAATACGTTGTCAAAATTGTTGTAATTTCCGCCGAGCACGGCGCGTTTGAGAGATGTACAGTGCATAAACACGCAGTTTCCCATCTCCGTAACGGAATCCGGAACAACAACTTCTTCAAGAGAAGAACAATAAGCAAAAGCGGAGTGCATAATCGATTTCACCCCGTCCGGAATGGTTATTTCCTTGAGAAAGGTGCAATAATGAAACGCGCTCTGTCCTATTTCGATGAGCGTTTCCGGCAGACGCACCTTTTCGAGAGAAACGCAACTGAAAAACGCTCCCTCTTCAAGGCGGCACACAACATAGCCGTCTATTTCGTCCGGAATATAGACCTCAGCGGCGTCTCCGGTGTATTTTTCTATAATGCACCTGCCGCCCGCAATGCGGACTTTCATATCGTTATATTCAAATTCATCGCCTTCTGAATGTTCTTTTGTCGGCTTTGAAGAGGTTGCGGCAGGCTCTGTATGCTTTTCGGTCGTTGTCGCAGACGCCGACGTTGTGACGACAGGCTCGGCTTTTGTTGATGTCGATACAGAAGTTTCTTTATCGGTCGATACTCCGGTCGGCACGACAGTCATCTGCGGGGTCGTCTCAGAAGACGACTCAAACGGTGGGTCTGTTCGCTTTTCTCCCGTTCCGATTTTGCTCATCATAAGCGAAATCACCGCCCCCACGGCAAAACAGATAACAGCCCCCGAAACAATTTTCCATACGGGAGAAATGCCGCGCTTCTGCAGCGTGTATGTAACGGGCGTGTCACTGTTTCTTAAAATAATATTGTTTACGTTCACACCCGAAATTCCGAGCCCGAGAGCAGAAAGCTCCCCACCCGCGCAAAGCCCGTCATAAATTGCCCGGCTTACAGGCTCCGCGCAAGACTTTATATCCGAAGAATATACCCTGTCGCCCGCCGCATATTTACGGAGAACCTCCTCGCCGACCTTTTTTATTATCGGCAAAGTTGCCGCTCTGAGCTTTTTCGTCCCGTCCTTACCGGAAAAACGGCGACGGAAAACATCATTGTTTTTTATACTCAGCGTATACGTTCCGCTGAGCCCGAGGAACACCTCTTCTTTCGGCGCTCCCTCTTCTTCCCTCATCTGAACGCGTACGTTTCCGAAGCCGAATGAAAACTCCGGCAAAGCGGAAGGGATATTCTGTTTATCACTCATCTTCCGTATCCTTCCCGTGTCTGAATATCAGATCGCTTATTTCATCGAGCACATTGTCCGAAATATCGTCCTGGGCGATTGCCATGATAACCCTCTGCTTCTTTTCGGCAAAGTCCGTAAGGTTTATCTTGACGGTATCGCTCGAAGCGAACATTGCCGTGCGCAGCTTTTCAAGGTCGATCTGCGAGAGCGGATACGATTTTGAAAGCAGCTTTTCCATATCCGTCGGGATGTTGCGCTTCCCGCTTTCTATCGCGGAAAGATACGAAGGGGAAAAGCCGAGCTTTCTTGCCATTTCCCTTGACGAATCCCCCGAGTTTATTCTGATTATTCTTAAAAGTTTACCGAATTCCGTAAGCATATGAAATTCCTCCGTTGGTTTATACGGCTATAATTATACATCCTTGTTTACAAAAAGTCAATATTCGACACAAGGAAAAAACAATATTTACACGGAGAAAATCCAAAAATATTTTATGCAGGCAAAAAAACGCGCCCGCGGAAAAAACCGCGGGTGCATAATTACATTTTTCTGCAAGCGTGGGACTTTGCAAGAGATGTTTTTCTTGGTGGTTTATTGAAAGACAACAATGTCACATATGAATAAGTCCGCCGTGGCGCAGGCAAAAAAACAGAAAACCGCCGCGAAAGCGGCGGTTTTCATGTTTTTCCATGTCATTTTGGGACAAAATCACGTACTATTTCGCATTTTCGGCAAAGTTTTTTCGTTTTTTCGCAAAAAATATCGCAAAATCATTGACTTTTATGTTATACTCCTGTATAATACAAACGTACATTTTTTCAGTCGCAGGTGCGCATTTTTGATTTCAGTTAGGAGTGAACTTTTCAGTGAAAAAGCTTCCGGATACAGAATTTGACGTAATGAAGGTCGTTTGGGACAATACCCCTCCCGTCACAACGACGATGATAATGGAGCAGCTCGGCACGGAACGCGGCTGGCCGGTTCCTGCCCTCATAACAATGCTCACACGCCTTGCCGAAAAGGGCTTTGTCTATTCCGAAAAGAAGGGCAAAATGCGTTATTATTATCCGCTCATCAAAAAAGCGGATTACATAGAATTCGTCACCAAAGACTTCATGACAAAATATCACGGCGACTCGTTCACCAGCTTCTATTCGACCTATTACGACGTGCGCATGATAAGCGATGAAGCGCTTGACGCTTTTGTCGCGTGGGTCAAACGCAGAAGAAGCGAATTCCGTCGCTATCACAGCGACAACTGACGGCTCAGGCGTTATATTTTACGTCCTTTGAAAAGCCGTGAACAAATCCCGAACTGTCGGCGGAGCATATGTCTCCGCCTATTATTTTGCTCCTGTAAACCAGAAGGTTTATATAGACCTCGCCCTCATAGCCTTCGTAATTTGTGATCTTATATGTATACCTTGTAACTTCCTTGCCCTTATAGGGCGCAAGGCTGAGTCCCTGCTCCTTCTGCATTTCGTTATAGCCCGCATAGACCGTGTCAAACTCGGCGGGGACGGTCACCTGAACCTCTTCAATCGGATTTTCATCAACCTTCCAGCCGAGGGCGGAAATGAAGGCTATTCTGTCGCTGTTTGAATATACCCCGGAATAATTTGTGCCCTTTGCCGACGCGGAAACGTCATATGTCGGGATGAGTGCGACGAGGGTTATCATCGCGCCGATGGCAAGCACCACGGCGGCTATGAATTTTATCGTCTGCGCGCGCATTGTGTATACGAACATAATATCTCCTCCTTTGAGTTTCTCACGGAATGTTTATTCCGCGGGAGCCTTTTTTATTACTTCAAATGACGTTATATCGAATATTTTTCCGTCCTTTTCCGCGCGGCACGGCAAAAGCGAGCCGGCTTCGATATAAAGGCTTCCCTCCTCCGAGCGGCATATATAAACGTCCGCCCCGCCGACGGTCGCCCGTTCGATTTTCCATGTGCTTTCGGTATCAAACGAAAATACGGCGATCGCCGTTACGATTGAGGGCGGCAGTGTTGCAAGCTCCGTTTTCATTCCGCAGAGCATGAGTGTCGCGCCGTTTTCCGTCGGGACGTACACCGCGCCGCCGACAGAAACTTCCGTTTTCCCGCCGGATCTTCCGACGGTGTATTCCCTGCCGTCATCCGCGCGGAGCACAGCGGAAAAGTCCGCGCTCTGATATGAAAGCAATCCCATCATGTCCGGAGTCTGCGCGCATGACGCAAAAAAGAGCATGATAACCGCAAGCAAAAGCAAAAAAACGGTTTTCTTCAAAATATCACCCCCCGGTAAAGTTCTGATTATCATTATGCAATAAATCATTATAATATTCTCACTTGAAAAATCCTTTCGCATATGATACAATACGTATTACACCCGAAAAATATCTTTACGGAGGTTTTGTTATGACCCTTGTCATACTCGCAGCAGGAATGGGAAGTCGCTTCGGCGGCATAAAACAGCTCACCCCGCTCACGGAAAACGGAGAATTTGTCATCGACTTTACGGTGTTCGACGCGGTTCGCGCCGGCTTTGACCGCGTGGTATTTATAATAAGAAAAGAACATGAGGAAATTTTTGAAGAAACGATAGGTTCGAGAATACGCGGAAGCGGAATCAAGGTCGAATATGTTTATCAGACGTTCGACCTGCCGCAGGGCTTCACCTTCCCGGAAGGCAGAAAGAAGCCATGGGGCACGGCGCAGGCAATCATGTGCGCGGGCGACGTCGGCGATAATTTCGGCGTTGTCAACGCGGACGATTTTTACGGTTTTGAGACCTTCCGCATACTTGCGGACTTCCTCAGAACGGCAAAGGACGACGAAAAAGCGCATTACTGCTCCGTCGCATATAAACTGAAAAACACTCTCAGCGAAAACGGCACCGTTTCAAGAGGCATATGCAAAACGGAAGGGGGCTACCTCGTTTCGCTCGACGAAAAGACGAAAATTGCGCGCGAAGGCGACGTCGCCGTAAACACCGAGGACGACGGCTCAAAGACCGTTCTCCCTCTCGACTGCACTGTTTCGATGAACTGCTTCGGCTTCACCCCTTCGTTTACGGGCAAACTGGAGGCACAATTTGAGGAATTCCTCCGCAAAAACGAAAGCGACCTTTCAAAATGCGAATTCTATCTTCCCACAGCCGTTCAGACGCTCATCGAAAGCGGCGAATGCGACGTCAGACTTTTTGAAACGCCTTCAAAATGGATGGGCGTTACATATCGCGACGACAGCGAGGCGTTCTCGCGCTTCATAAAGGAGCAGCGCGCCATCGGAAACTATCCCGCAAGTCTTTGGAAATGATTGTATAAGCAAGTATCGTCCCCCTGCAAAAAGACTTTGCAGAGGGACGATTTTTGTATGAAACGCAACAAAATATTCTCAAAATATTATCAATTTGACGATTGCATTTATATGCATGACTGTGATATAATTATTCAGACTTTATAAAAGAGTTTTATAATACAGGAGGAAAGCACTATGCTTAAAAAAGCATTATCGGTTATCGTTGCTGTCGCATTCGTGCTCTGCGCGGCGTTTATGACGGTTTCCGCGGCAGACGCCATGGCGGAATACAACTATACCGAAATCAAAAGCGGGTATGAGGGCTACAAGCCTATTCCGCTTCTCGTATTAGTCATCAATTTCGACGCCGACGGCGACGGAAAAGACGCTTACGAAGAAGGCAAAAACACAACGGTAAAAACATCGGACGCATTCAAGGAGCAATGGGCTCATTCGGAGGAATCCTATTGGGCGAACTCTCTGTTCGGCGACGAAGGCAACACAATGAAAAACTATTTCAAGAAAATGTCGAAGGACAACTTCTGGTGGGAGCCTGTCGAGGAAACATACGGCGAGGAAAATAACGGCGTTGTTTACGTAACGCTCGAAATGCAGCACCCCGGTGCAATCAGCGGTCAGCCCGCTTCGATAGGCGCGGCAAGAATTCCCGCTCTCCAGGCGGCAGCGGAATACGTTGATTTTGCAAAATACGATACCGACGGCAACGGCGGCCTCAGCTGGGAAGAGCTCACGGTTGTCTATATCTGCGGCGGACGCAGCACGAAAATCGACTATTCCCCCACAGGCTATAACATCTGGGGTGTGCACAGCTTCCAGAGCCCCGGCACAGACTGGTACGCGTCCATAAACGGAGTGCGCGTTATGGCTCGTCAGGACGAAGCGAAATATTGTGCTGTCGGCGAAATGAGCTATGACGGCAAGCCCATCGGCTTCGGAACAATTGCTCATGAGCTCGGTCACGTTCTCGGCGCAAACGACCTCTACACAAGAGGAACAAACGCCGTATGGTGCGGCGGTCCCGGCGATATCGCGCTTCAGGGCGGCGGATCGGCGCTCGGAAAGCTCAAGGGCGTAAGAGATGGTGAAGCGCCCGCGGCGATCGACCCTTATTATCTCCTCCAGTACGGCTTTGAGAAAGCCGAGGTTGCGCAGGACGGCACCTACACCCTTTATTCACGCGAAAGCGACAAGGGCGAATACAACATAATCAAGATAAGCACGGCAAACCCGAAGGAATATTATCTGATAGAAAACAGATACACAAAGGACGCGTCGAGCTATGACGCCATCCCCGGCGCCGCAAAGGGTATTCAGATATGGCACGTCGACGAATCGATTATGAATTCATTTACGGTTCCGAACTGCTATACAAACGGTTCGCCCCATGCCCCGGGTCTGACGCCGCTTTATCCGAGCGGCGACACAGGCGGCAAAAATTATGACACATGGAGCAGCAAGGAAGGCAAAAATCTCTTTGACAGTCACGGTTTCAAATTCGTAGGCTCCGACACATGGTATACTCTTCTCACCGAAGAGCAGGCGGCGCAGTTCAATCTCAAGATCGAAATGCTCTCCGAGGTCGGAAACGAAATGCGGATAAAGGTCACAGGCACGGTAGCCGTTCCCGTTGACTTCAAGTTCTCATATGACACAACAGTCAATTCGGCGTCCATATCCGGTAAGATAACGGATCTCAACGCCGGCACTCTCAACATGATAACGGCAGTTGTCTCAAAGAAGTCCGACTATTCGAGCCCCGTTGAAACGCTTTATGCAAAGCCCGAGGAAAACGGTTCGTTCTCATTTGATTTCTCCGGACTTGACAGCAAGTCGACCTATTACACAAAAATCACGGCAAAAGGCTCAAACGGCGAATCCGTCCGCGAGCTCAAGCTCTATACAAAGGCTCCGCCCAAGGTCAGAACGGATGACTATTCCGTTTACCTCTACAAGGGCATGACCGCGGCAAACAGACCGTATGAAGTGACAGTCAAGTGCGGAGAAACGCTGAAATACAGCTTCCCCATGGAAAAGAGCCTTGAAAAATTCGGCGGCTGGTATTATGACATCGACTGCACATCTCCATACAACATGGCAACAACAAAGGACGATTGCGAGCCTGTATACCTCTATGCGAGATGGATTGCAAACGATAACGCCGTAATGCTCAAGATCGTCAACGCAAAAGCAAAATACGAAGTCTTCGCCATAAAGACCGGCGAATCGTTCACACAGCCCGTGCTTGAAGACAACAACGGAAAGGCTTTCGTCGGCTGGTATACAGATCCGCAGTTCACAACGGAATTCGTATTCGATGAGCCCATCTATGACGCAGGCACAGTCACCGTCTATGCAAGATGGGAAGGCGATGAGCCCGCAACAACGACAACAACCGTAACGGAAACAACATCCGCAACATCGCCCGAGAGCACCTCCGGCACGGAAACAACGACGGGCGGAAAATCCTCCGGTGGATGCGGCTCCGTAATCGGAGTCGGTGCTTCGTTTGCAATGATCGGAGTGATCGGAGCGGCACTCGTCATAGGAAAGAAAAAAGAAGAACAGTAAACAATAATTCAGCAAATGCCGTCGTTCCCGACGGCATTTGTTTTAGGGGGACAAAATGAAGAAGATATTATCGCTTGTTTTAATCGCTGCAGTGATATGCTCCGTCGCCGCGCTCATATCGTGCGGCTCTTCCGACAAGGAAACAACAACCACGTCGGACAGTAAATCGACAAGCGGCACGTCCGGAAAAATCTCCGCGACAAGCTCAACCGCCGAAGAAGCGCAGACAACCACGCAGACGACGCCGTCACAGACAACTCAGCCGTCAACGACGCAGACGACAGCCGCGCAGACAACGGAAAAGCCGATAATCGAAAAGCCGGCAATCCTGCCCGAAGGCAAGTCATTCAAGGTCCTCGCAATCGGCAACAGTTTCTCCGTTGACGCGATGCAGTATCTCTATGGGCTTGCCAAAGACGCCGGATACACCGATATCGTTCTCGGCAATCTTTATATCGGCGGATGCACACTCGAAACCCACGCAAACAACATCGGAACAGGCAAAGCCGCATACGAATTTTATACAAACAAAGACGGCAAATGGACAAGTCGCAAGAACTCAACTATCGCAGAAGGACTCAAATATGCGGATTGGGACTGCATAACCATCCAGCAGGCGAGCGGTTACAGCGGACTTGAAGGCTCATACGAGCCGTATCTCTCAACGATAATTCAGACGGTCAGAAAAGTTTGCCCGAACGCAAAGCTCGTCTGGCACATGACATGGGCATATCAGACCGGCTCCGGTCACGCCGACTTTGCAAAATACGGCAACAATCAGTCGGCAATGTATAACGGCATTTGCAGCAGCGTTCAGAGCGCAATCATGCAAAAGCACGCAGATGACTTCGACGGAGTAATTCCCTCCGGCACGGCAATTCAGAACCTGCGCACGAGCTTCATAGGCGACAGTCTCACCCGCGACGGATATCATCTTTCGTACGATGCAGGCAGATACACCGCGGCGCTGACATGGCTCAAAGCCCTGACAGGAGCCGACCTTTCGGAAATATCATACATCCCCGCCGACTACGGTTACGTTTTCGGCACTGCGACGGTCAACGCCGCAAAGGAAGCAGTAAATTACGCGTGTGCATACCCGTTTGAGGTAACAAAATCGACAGTCATAAACGACGCCGACAAGACGCAGAAGAAAGCCGATCTCGAAAAGCTCGGTCTCGACCCCGAAAAGTTCACGGCAATCGAGCTTGACCTTGTTCCCTGTTCATATTATTATTCCAGAATGGCGGGAATGAAAATTCAGAGCAAAATCGCCGGCGTCAATGACGAAAACGTCGGAAAATATGCGGCTTCAAGAGTCATTCCCAAGGATGAGCTTCCCGTCGGCAGTGTGATAATAATCGACGAGGGATATCAGTACCGCCCCGAGGGCTGGTCGAACGCTTATGTCGGTACGCCGAACTCAAAGCGTCCCGCGGAGACCTCCGAAAATGTCGTCCGCGTCACGGATGGCTGGTGGGACGATTTCATGTTCCGCGCATTCAACGTTTCAAAGGTCGGCGCGCCCAATCTTTCCGATGAAGAGATGACTTCTCTTTCAAAGGTCATCCGTGTTTACGTTCCGAAGGTTGAAAAGGAAGAGTCGGAGGAAGTCGACCTTTCAAAAATCGACCTTTCAAAGTATACAAAGCTCGACCTCGGCATAACGTATTACGCCTATTATAACTCCACGAGCGCAACGCCCGGAACAATCGTAAGCCGTGCAAACGGATCGAAGGCGGCGAACATAAGCCAGTTTGCAACGACGAAAATCTTCTCGAAAAGTGATATTCCGGAAGGCTCGATAATCGTTATAAAATCGGGTTATCAGTATCGTCCGGACGGCTGGACGGCTCTCGACAAAAAGACCGCCTCGCGTCCCGCAAACGTTCTGGCGGAGGCAGTCATAGTTGACGAAAACTGGTGGGGACAGTTCAATTATCGCGCGTTCAACATTGCAAAAATGGGCAATCCGAACCTTTCGGACAGCGAAATGAAAGCCCTCTCCGACGTTCTGACAATCTATGTCCCTAAAAACTGACCATACTTTTCTTTGAAAAGAAAAGTAGGCAAAAGAAACTTCAATAATTGGTTTGAGCAAAATTTATAATTTCATCAAAGGAGCGGATTCCCGCTCCTTTTTCATTTGTATTCTGAAAAAATCAGACAAAAAGCTCTTACTTTATCCTGTCCCCGCAGGCACAAAAGCACCGCACAATCAAAAAACATTTTAAGATTCGAACTGCACTTCCGCCTTTGCTTTGGTAAAGCCGACGGGGCAGATAAGCGCCGCCTTGAACTTTTAAGGGGGGCTTCGGGGTTCTCCCCGAATTGCTTTCTTTCGTACTTTCTTTTCAAAAAAGAAAGTACATAGAGAAACAGCGTTTGCAGAAAACTACCGTACTTTTCTTTGAAAAGAAAGCAGGCAAAAGAAACTTCAATAATTGGTTTGAGCAAACTTTATAAAAAGAAAGAAAAGGTGATTATTCATCTCTGTTTTTATTGCTTTTTTCTATTGTCAATCTTTTCATTTTGTGATATAATCATATCTGTATAAAAAACTCCGCAAGAGGAGAAAGGATAATAAAATGAAAAATCTTCATCTTATATGTAATGCTCATATAGATCCCGTGTGGCTTTGGGAAATCGAAGAGGGCGTTGCCGAAACGCTTTCGACATATCGCGTTGCCGCAGACTTCTGCGAAGATTATGACGGCTTCATTTTCTGTCATAACGAGGCAATGCTTTATGAATGGGTTGAAAAAAACGACCCCGTCCTCTTTGAGAGAATAGTCCGCCTTGTAAAGGAAGGCAAATGGCATATAATGAGCGGCTGGTATCTCCAGCCGGACTGCAACATTCCCAGCGGGGAGAGTTTTGTCCGTCAGATACTTGCCGGAAGATATTATTTCCTTGAGAAATTCGGAGTTGAGCCGAGAACGGCTATAAACTTTGACGCCTTCGGTCATTCACGCGGACTTGTTCAGATAATGAAAAAGTCGGGCTACGACTCCTATATTTTCTGTCGACCCGAGCCGGACATGCTCGACCTTCCCTCATCAACCTTCAACTGGGTCGGCTTTGACGGCTCGAAAATCGCATGCTGCCGCGCGTATAACTCATACGAATCGCACAGAGGCGAGGCAGACGAGAAGATCAAGGGCTGGATGGAGCTTAACCGCGGAAAAAAGGTCGGCATGGTGCTTTGGGGCATAGGCGATCACGGCGGCGGTCCTTCCAGAATAGACCTTCAGAAGATAGAAGAGCTGAAAAAGAGCGAAAAGGAATTCAATCTCATTCATTCGACGCCGGAGGCGTTCTTTGATGAGCTTAAAACGTCCGGCGAGCCGGTTCCGGATTATGACGGCATAATGAACCCGCGTTATACAGGCTGCTACACAAGCATGATGCGCACGAAGAAAATTCATCGCACGCTTGAAAACGAGCTTTATATGACGGAAAAAATGTCCGCCCACGCGCTTATGGCAGGCGTTTCGGACTATCCCTCCGAGGAGATCGAAAAGGCAACAAAGGATCTTTTGCTCGTCGAATTTCACGATATTCTCCCCGGCTCGGCAATTGAACCCGTCGGCGAATATGCGCAGGCTGTCGCAGGTCACGGGCTGACCGAGCTCCGCCCCGAGAAGATAAAGGCGTTCCTCGCGCTCTGCTCCGACAAGGCAAAGGCGGAGGAGGGCACAATCCCCGTTTTCGTTTACAATCCTCACCCCTACGAGGTCGACGAAACCGTCGAAGTCGAATTCCAGCTTCCCGACCAGAACAAAAATCCCGCCCTTTATTCCGTTCCGCACGTGTATTATATGGGCAAGGAAATCCCTTGCCAGCGCGAACACGAAATGTCTAATTTCAACGTCGACTGGCGCATAAAAACGGTATTCTTTGCAAAGCTCCCTGCGGGTACAATGAGCCGTTTTGATATAAAAATGGAGCTGCGCGAAAATCCCGAGCCGCCGGTTCAGCCCGAAGGCGACGAGCTTGTCTGGAACAACGGAAAAATGAAGGTTGTAATAAATCTTCATACGGGACTTATCGACAGCTACGAGGCAGACGGCAGGGTCGGTCTCGGAAAGGGATCGTTTGCTCCGCTCGCAATAAAAGATGACGAAAACTCCTGGGCGCACAAGGAAAAGTCATTCCGCAACATAAAAGGCGAATTTACTTTGATGGACGAAGAAAAAGCCGCCGAATTTTCGGGTATAATAAACGGAAGCAGACCTCATTCCGTCCGCATAATCGAGGACGGCGCCGTTCGCACGGTTGTCGAAGCGCTCTTCTCCTATCACGATTCATTCCTTGCAAGAAGATATTATCTGCCGAAAAACTCCTCCGATTTTACCGTCAGGGACAAGGTATACTGGAACGAGAAGATGACAATGCTCAAGCTCTCTCTCAGAACCGTCGACGGCGATATATTCATCGGTCAGACGGCATACGGCAGCGAAACGCTTCTGACAAACGGAGACGAAATGGTCAGCCAGAAATGGAACCTCGTCTCGGACGGCAATATCGCGCTCACGGTCATCAACAGCAGCACATACGGCTCGGACTATAAAGACGGCGAGCTTCGCATAACCTGCCTGCGCTCTCCCGGCTATGCCGCAGGAAAGAGCGACTTCTCCGTCCGTAAGCCCTATATAATGGAGCAGGATCGTTTCTCTCCCTTTATGGATCAGGGCGAACACGACTTTACGTTTGCCGTCAAGGTCGGCGACGACGGCGAAAGAAAGGCGCATATCGAGCGTGAGTCTGCCGCATTTGCGGAGACGCCGATGGCACTTTCCTTCTTCCCGACAGGCTGTGCAAAGGAAAAGGAAAACACTATAAAGCCCTTTGCAACGCTCTCCGATGATGTCATCACGCTTGCGGTATTCAAAAAGGCGGAAAGAGGAGATGACTTCATCATCCGTCTCTTCAACCCGACAGGGGACGCCCGCAAAACCGTCCTCTCGCTCCCCTCAATCGATTTTGAAAAGGAATTCACCCTCACGGCGTACGAGATAAAAACTCTCCGCATAAACCTTTCGACAAAGGATGTCCGCGAGGTATCTCTCATAGAAAAATAATCACGAAAGGACGTGACGTTCTTGAAACTGTTTCTTGACTCCGCAGACCCCGAAAAAATAAGGCGCGCGCTTGATTTTTATCCGCTTGACGGCGTAACGACAAACCCGACGATACTATCCCGTCAGAACACGGAACTTCTCCCACTGCTGAAGGAGCTCCGCAAAATAACGGAAGGAAAGCTCCTTTTCGTCCAGGTGACGGCTGAAAAATCCGATGATATGGTGCGCGAGGCGCATATGATAGCGGACAGGCTCGGCGGTGATCTCTGCATAAAGATTCCCGCAACGGAGGAAGGGCTTCGCGCTATAAAAATTCTTTCGCGTGACGGTATAAGCACAACGGCGACAGCCGTATATTCCGTAAGCCAGGCTATACTCGCCACAGCTGCGGGCGCAGATTACGTCGCGCCGTATATGAGCCATATAGACAATCTCTGCATTGACTCCGCGCAGGTCGCGGGCGATATGGCAAAGCTCTTCCGCGAGCATTACCCGAAGACAAACGTCCTTGCGGCAAGTTTTCGGGTAGCGGAGCAGATAAATCGCGCTGTTCTTTGCGGCGTCGGGGCGGTAACTGTCGCTCCCGAAATGTTGCCTGTGATGATTGGCAACCGCGGCACGGAAGCCGAGCTTGAGTCTTTTGAAAAAAACTGGTCGTCGGTTTACGGAGATAAGTCCGTCTGCGACCTCATATAAAAGGAGACCGATATGCTGAAAATTGAAAACGAACTTCTCACCGCACGCATAAATCCCGTCGGTGCAGAGTTATCGTCGCTGATAAAAAAGGATACGGAAAGAGAATACATCTGGCAGGCGGAGCCGTCTGTCTGGGGACGTCACGCTCCGTTGCTGTTTCCCGCGGTCGGCAGAATGAGCGGCGACAGCTTCATCTATGACGGCAAAAAATACTTTATGCAGAAGCACGGTTTTCTCCGCGGCAGCAGTTTTGAGGTCGTTGAAAAAACCGACAATTCCGCTCTTCTGCGTTTCTCGTCAAACGAAAAAACGCTTATGTCGTTCCCCTTTGAATTTGATTTTGACGCAGAATATTCCATTTCGGAAAGCACTCTCGTCCAGCGGCTGACTGTCACAAACAAGGGTGACGGCAATATGTATTTTTCTGTCGGCGCACATCCTGCTTTCAACATCCGCATAGGTGACACGCTCCGCTTTGAAACCCCCGAGCATGCAACCCTCCCCTATCTTGACGGAAACGACACAGTCGGCAATCCGGAAAACAAGCTCATCCTTGACGGCGAAACGGACATCGTCATTTCAAAGGAGCTCTTTGAAAACGGCTCGCTCGCCCTTGAAGCTCCGGCTTCGACTTATGCTGAGCTTGTCGGCAGTGACGGCGTTCCGTACCTTCGCGAGACCTTCGGCAAAACGCCGATGCTCTGGCTCTGGGCAAAGCCGGGTGCGGAGTTTGTCTGCATTGAGCCCTGGAGCGGCTCCGACGAAAGAGTGCCGACAGAAGAACTCGAAAACAAAAAAGGCATTCTCTGCCTCGCTCCGTCTCAAAGCTTTATCCTCCCCGTCGATATCAAAATCCTCTGACCTACTTTTCTTTGAAAAGAAAAGTAGGCAAAAGAAACTTCAATAATCGGTTTGAACAAATTTTATATTCTCATCAAAGGAGCAGGTATTCCGCTCCTTTTTATATGTCTCAATTTAGTAAGGCAAAGTCCTCTTCCCATCCCCACATCACCGCAGGCGCAAAAACTCTGCAAATATATTATACACCAGTATAAAATATAAAAACTCCCGCTGTGACGGGAGTTTTTTGATTTTGAGAACATTTTTATTTTGCGGAATGAACGGTATAACTCGTAACGCCGACGATCGTCTCGCCGTCAATCTGGAGAGCTGTCGGACGGTCAAATTCGACAGTTATGTCGTGCCCGGTAATAACCTCAACCATCTCCGTATGTTTGATATGCTCGCCCTTGAAGATCGAGGGGAACACCATAAGAGTTTTCAGCTTGGATGCGCCGTAATACAGCACAACGGAAAGCGAATGCTCGCCGTTCAGTCTGTCCTGTGCGGGAGCAATCATCATTCCGCCGCCGTAGAAGCGACCGTTCATAGACGGCGCGAGATAAACCTTTTTGAATTCATATGTCTTTCCGTCGACCGTAACCTTCGCGTTCACCGGTTTGAAATGGAAAAGGAGCCCTTTTATCGCGATTGACGTATAGTTCACAGGCTTGTCTGAGCGTTCTCTGTGCTTATCGCCCTCCTCGCAACAGTAGCCGTCGATACCGTAGCCGATACCGTTTACAAACGGCTGCGTTATTCCGTTGACGGTAACTGTCGGCAGGTCTGTTATGTAAGGATTGAGAATAACAAGGCCGTTCTCCCTCTCTGCGGAATCCTTGACATCATTATAAAAATCGTTGCCGGAGCCTGCGGGATAATAAAGAATTTTCTTTTCGGGGAGTTTGCCGTAAACGTCACACGCAAAGCGGTTTATTGTGCCGTCGCCGCCCGCCAGAACAATTGTATCGTCGCCCGAAGCGGCGAGATACGCCGGAATATCGGAGATTTTTGTAACATCCTCAAACGATATTCCGTCTCCATAGGTTTCTTTCAGCTTTTCAGCCTCTGCTTTGCCGTTTTTGTTATTTGCCAGCGGGTTGTAAAGTACTCGTATCATTTTGAGTCTCTCCTTTTTCATTAAGAAAGTCTGAAATTATTTTCTTTGTTTCGGCGCAGACATCTATTGCGCGCCTTCCGTGTATCTGTTCTTTCGGGATTACGGAAAGAAAATCGACGTATACGTCCGTGTGACGGTAAAGAAAGTTCTTATGTATCTTTTCCGTCCCGCGCACGGCGCAAACAACGATCGGACAATCCGATTTTTCGGCTATCAGATAGCATCCGTGCTTGAAATCGTCCATCTGTATCTGATGAGTTCTGTGTCCCTCCGGGAAAAGCCCGACGGGACAGACGTCATTTTTTATAAAGTCAACGGCTCTGCCGACTGTTGCAAAAGCATTTTTCGGGTTTTCCCTGTCGATTTCAAGATAACAGCAACGGCGCATAAAACGTCTCGCTATCGGTATCTTAAAGTTTGAAGGCTTTGATATGTACGCAATGTTTCTTCCGCCTGCCGCCGCACATTCGACCATATTGTCAAAATTGGAGCGATGGTTTGAGACGAGAAGATAGCATTCCTTCGGCAGCTTTTCCGCGCCGCTTATGTGCAGGTTGACCCTGAACAGTCTTATAACGCCGTCATAAATTACGGCAAACATTTTTTCATAAAATTTTGACGGACGGTCATAAACTTTGTTCGGCTTTATGAAAAGGCACGATATAATTATCACCGCCCAGAACAGTATGCATAGGGCAAGATACGTCCCGCAGAACGCCGCCGGAGGAATCCACCAGTCGCCCGCACCGCCGATAAAAGTCACACCGAATATCGCCGCCGAAATAACCGAGATAACTGTGAAAATTATTCTTGATTTCATCGTTCTATGGCAATCCTTTCGTATTCGATAAATTATATTATACAATATAAGTCGCATTTTGTCAAATTTTCGCGAAAAAAAGTTTTTTCCATAACAAAAAAGTAACAAATTCCGCAAAAATAAATAGGATATAAGTATATCTTATTATGCGAGGCGCAAAAATTGGCCGAAAAAACGAAACATCTCATCAGAACATATAAAAAAATCCCTGTTGAAATCGCCTTCGGAAAAGGCAGCCTTGTTTTTGACCCGAACGGAAAAATGTATATCGACCTCGGCGCACAGACGGGAGTCAATATTCTCGGCTCGCCTGATGACATCTGGCTTTCGGCAGTCATGGAACAGGCGGGTAAAATTCCGCACATTTCAAATTCGTATATATCCTCTCCGCAGATCTCCTTTGCCGACCTTCTCTGCGAAAGGAGCGGAGCTGAGAGAGTGTTCTTTTCCAACTCCGGCGCGGAAGCAAACGAATGTGCCGTGAAAGCTGCAAGAAAGTATTCGGCGCAAAAATATACAGGCGAGCGGCACACCGTCATAACGCTGCAAGGCAGCTTTCACGGAAGGACTATTTCCATGCTCTCCGCAACGGGGCAAGCGGGATTTCATATCGACTTTACCCCTCTGACCCCGGGCTTTGAATACGTCGACCCAGCCCGTCCCGACGAGCTTCTCCGTCTTTGCGAAACGGGAAAGATCTGCGCCGTGATTATTGAATGTGTCAGAGGCGAGGGCGGCGTTATTCCCCTGCCGGAAGCCTTTGCGCAAGCTGTGGAAAGGGTCACGACAGAAAATGATATCCTCCTCATCTGCGATGAAATCCAGTGCGGGCTCGGGCGTTGCGGACGGCTATTTGCATATGAAAATTACGGGCTCACCCCGGATATTGTCACGCTTGCAAAGGGGCTCGGCGGCGGACTTCCCCTCGGCGCGACGCTGTTTTTCGACAAAACCGCCGACGTTTTGCGCGAGGGCGACCACGGCTCGACCTTCGGCGGCAACGCCTGTGCATGCGCCGGAGCGGAGACCGTTATCCGTCGACTCACGGAAAGTCTTTTCGCCGAAGTGAGACGAAAATCGGCGCTTGTTTTCAGTGCGTTCCGGGGCGCAAAGGGCATTAAAAAAGTCCGCGGAGAGGGACTGATGATCGGCATTGAGACGGAGCGACCGTCATATGAAATCGTGAAAAAATGCGCCGGAAGGGGCGTACTCGTGACGCTTGCAAAAGGCTGCTTGCGACTTCTTCCCGCATTGAATATTCCCGAAAATCTGCTCATGCGCGGAGTTGAAATTATAAAAAGCGTCGCGGCGGAAAGTGTCTGATAAAAAAATCAAGGCGGGAGCCGAAATTCAGCTCACGCCTTGGTTTTTTCATTCAAGATGATGTCTTATACGATTGTATATCATCTCCATCGCGACGAGGTTGTGCCCGCCCTCGGGGACAATTATGTCCGCATATTTTTTGCTCGGCTCGACAAACGCCTCATGCATCGGCTTGACTGTCGCCATATACTGCCCGATGACGGATTCAAGCGTTCTCTTTCTCTCGTTTACGTCGCGCACAATTCTGCGGAGAATTCTTATATCGGCGTCTGTATCGATGTATATCTTAATGTCCATAAGCTCGCGCAGGCTCGGCTCCGCAAGGATGAGAATTCCGTCTATAACAAGGACGGACGTCGGCTCAATCCGGCGGGTTTCACCGCTTCTGTCGTGTATCATGTAGTCATAAACCGGGCAGTCGACCGCCTCTCCCCTTTTCAGCGCCGCGATATGCTCGGACATAAGTTCCGTATCGAATGCGTCAGGACAGTCATAATTCTGCTTTGTTCTTTCTTCATAGGTTTTGTCGTGCTGGGCTTTGTAATAGTCGTCGTGACGGATGAGTGTCACATCCCCCTTGAACTCCTCCTCAATGAGCTTTGCAACGGTGCTCTTCCCGCTTCCGGATCCGCCCGCTATGCCGATGATAAGCATTTTTTTCAAATCAAACCGCCTCCCAGCCGCAATTTTTATGTTATTTTTTCAAGTATACCATATATTTTCCCCGCCGTCAACGCGATTTTCTACAAAATTTTGCAGAAATTTCATCGACAAATATTGACAAACATTAGAAATTTTGATACAATGTACGAGCACGTGGGGGGTAGCTCAAAAATCCGTGTGCAAATTAAATATCGGTAAGAGACGTGCGCAGATCACAAGCCAACCGCGCAGGCGGTAAGGCGAAACATTTTGAAAAATTAAGGAGACTGCAAACATGCACATCAACACCGTAAAAGCATTGAACAACATTAAAAAGGTTTTCAAGGACTGGAAACTCGACTACGATTGGAACACCAACGACGGAGGATTCACTGTAGGCGCCAGCATAACCATCCGCAACCATGATGACTCCGTAAGATTAGCTATCGACGTAGGCTACGACGGATGGTGCGATTTCAGAGCCGTATTTGACAAAATCGACAAGACAGCAGAGGTGCTCAACCTTATAAACACATTCAACGGCTATAGCCCTTTCTTCCATGCGTTTATCAGAGACGACGGTTATCTCGAGCTTTCACACAGCATAACTTGTTATGGTGGCGAGGGAGTTATGAAAGATTATACTGAAGAATATCTGAGAAGCATTTCCGATCTCGCCGACAACGACGTTCTCCTTCAGCTGACAGCACGCACACATTCCTGACATCGCGATTATCCGAAAAATTTAACTGAATAGTAGCCGCCGGATGTCTGACATAGGTCAGGTGTCCGGCGGTTATGCTTTTCCCCTCCCGGGGATTTTTTCATTTCTCACATCTGTTTTTCGCAATACCGCCTTGAATATCCCGTGGCGGTATGATAGAATAATAAAAAATCAACTGCGGAGCTGATATTTATGGATATAAAAAAGATAATTTCGGAACTCACAACAGAAGAAAAAGCCATCCTTCTGACGGGCGCAACATCAATGACGACGGCTGAAATTCCCCGTCTCGGCATAGAAACCCGCAAAATGGCGGACGGAACGGCAGGCGTGCGCGCGGAAAAAGAGGACAACTGCGTTATGTTCCCTTCCGTGAGCTGCGTCGGCTCGTCATGGGATAAAAAAGCGTCGCGCAGACTTGGCGAGGCTATGGGCGTAGAGTGTGCTCATCACGGTGTTTCAATGCTTCTCGGTCCCGGCATGAACATAAAGAGAAACGCCCTTTGCGGCAGAAATTTTGAATATTATTCGGAGGATCCGGTCATCACGGGCGAGCTCGCCGCAGAATTTATTCTCGGTCTTAAAGAGAAAGGCATCTGCGCCTGCCCGAAGCACTATGCGCTCAACAATCAGGAAAAGCACCGCCTTGACACAAGCGTTGAAGTCGACGAAAGAACAATGCGCGAGATATATCTGCGCGGCTTTGAAATAGCCGTCAAAAAGGCGCAGCCGGATTCGATAATGTGCGCCTACAACAAGGTAAATTCCGTCTGGTGCTCGGAGCACAGTCAGCTCCTCCGCAAAATTCTCAAGGATGAATGGGGCTTTGAGGGCTTTGTCGTTTCCGACTGGGGCGCAGTCCACAATATCTGCCGTGCCGTTATGGCAGGGCTTGACCTCCAGATGCCGCCGAACGGAAACATCGTCGGCGAGATCAAAAAAGGTCTTTCGGACGGTACTCTCACCGAATCCGCGCTTGACAGCGCGGTCGAAAGGGTGCTCCGTCTCGCCGCTTTGCCGGTACCGAAGGAAACCGAAGCCTACAACAGAGCCGCTCTGCACGAGGTTGCAAGAGAGGTTGCGGCGGCGGGCACGGTGCTTCTCAAAAACGAAAACAACGTTCTTCCGCTGACAAAAGAAAAGTATAAAAAAATATGCGTTGTCGGCGAATATGCCGTATCGCCCCTCGTTCAGGGACAGGGCAGCGCAGAGGTTTATCAGGCGGAAAGCCATATCGATAGTCCTCTCGAAGAACTGAAAAAGCGCCTTCCCGACTGCGAAATCGAATATATACAGGCGTATAAAAAGGGCGAATTCTCCCCCGTTATGCTTTGGCCGGGGGTATGGGAATTCCGGCGCAACGTTGCAAAGGCGGACGCCGTTGTCATCTTCGCGGGAGCGATGGAATCCGAGGACACGGAAAACTTTGACAGGCGCAGTCTTCTTATGAATCCGAATTTTGAAATGTTCATCGAGGGCGCGTGCAAGGTCAATCGCAACGTCATAATCGTTTTGCAGTCCGGCGGTGCAATAACCCTTGACGAATACTGCAAGGAAAAGTCGGCTGCGATAATCTATTCCGGACTCGGCGGAGAAGCCGAAGGCAGCGCGATTGCGGACGTTCTCTGCGGCATAGTCAACCCGTCCGGCAGGCTCGCCGAAACATTCCCGAAGGCTATGCGCACCGACCTCGGTTATCCGGGCAACGGCTACTGCGCAGAATACAATGAAAAGCTCGCCGTCGGCTATCGCTACTATGACCGTCACCCCGATGAAATTCAGTTCCCGTTCGGTCACGGGCTTTCATACACGACCTTCGCCTATGACGCCCTCTCGGCAGAGGTCAATGAAAGCGAAATCGAGATATCGTTCACAATCGAAAACACGGGCGATTTTGACGGAGCCGAGGTTTTCGGGCTTTACGTTTCCGACCCCTTCTGCACGCTTTCCGTCCCCGAAAAAGAACTTAAATATTTTGATAAGATATTCATCAAAAAAGGCGAAAAGGCTGATGTGCGCTTTGTTTTGCCGATTTCGTCGCTCGCGCACTACAATGTTTCTCTCGGGAAATGGGTTGTTGAAGACGGCAGGTTTGATCTCCTCGTCGGCGCTTCCTCGCAGGACATAAGGCTCATAAAGAGTATTTCCGTCAAGGGTGCGGCTCCCTATTCAATGACCGGCAGAAGCGAGCCTATGATCGGCTGACCTACTTTTCTTCGAGAAGAAAAGTAGGCAAAAGAAGCTTCGGTTATTGGTTTTGCAAAAATTTTATAAAAAGCAAACAGAGGTGATTTTTCATCTCTGTTTTTACTTTGATAATAGTACAAAAGAAACTTCGGTTATTGGCTTGTTCCTTTTTAGCATCTCACTTTGGGGGATATGCAAGCGTGCGAAGCACCCTTGCAGGCTTCGCCGAGAAGGGGTAGATTTGCAAGCGGTCGAACATTTTTTCGTGTTTTCCCCGATTTTTCCGCATAACATAGTCGAAAACGGCGGAATTCCCGCATCATTTCGCCTTTTCTATTGACAATCTTCCACCGCTGTGATATCATAGTAACAATTTTTTAATGAAAAAAGGAGGCTGTCTATGAGCAGAACAATCGTGCCGCAGGGATACAAATCCGTTCTCGGCATTTACGAAACACAAACCGCTATCGGTATGATTCACACTATTTTTGAAGAAAAGTTGGGCAATGCGCTCAATTTGCGCAGGGTATCCGCACCGCTGTTCGTAGAGCCTCAATCCGGATTGAATGACGACCTCAACGGTGTTGAACGTCCCGTAACCTTCGGCATAAAAGAAACAGACACGGAGGCGGCAGTCGTTCATTCGCTTGCGAAATGGAAGCGCATGGCGCTCCACAACTACGATTTTTCCGCAGGCGAAGGAATATATACGGATATGAACGCCATCCGTCGTGACGAGGAAATGGACAATCTCCATTCAATATACGTTGACCAATGGGACTGGGAAAAGGTGATTGAAAAGTCGGACAGGACGACAGAATATCTGAAGGACACCGTCCGCAAAATCGTCGGCGCAATTTGTGACACGCAGGACGAGCTTTGTCTTTCCTTCCCCGCGCTCCCGCACAGTCTTTCAAGAGACGTTTCGTTTGTGACGACACAGAAGCTTGAGGATATGTATCCCGATTACACTCCTAAGCAGCGTGAAAACGCCTATGTAAAGGATCACCGCACGACCTTCATAATGCAGATCGGCGGCAAGCTCCGCTCCGGCACAAAGCACGACGGCAGGGCGCCGGACTATGACGACTGGTCTCTCAACGGCGACATTATGTTCTATGATGACACCCTCGGTTGCGCTTTTGAAATTTCGTCCATGGGAATAAGAGTCAGCCCCGAATCGCTTGACAGCCAGCTGAAAGAGGCAAACGCAGATGCAAGACGCACTCTTCCCTTTCACAAAATGCTCCTTGAAGGCAAGCTGCCTTATACAATCGGCGGAGGAATCGGACAGTCGCGCCTTTCAATGCTTCTTCTCGGGAAAGCACATATCGGCGAGGTTCAATGCTCCGTTTGGGACGACGAAACAAAATCCGAGTGCGCAAAGGCGGGCATAAATCTGCTTTGACGAAATAATCAAGCTGTAATCACGATTATCGGTTTTATACATTTATATAATATAAAATCAAAACGGCTGAAAGCAAACCGCTTTCAGCCGTTATTTTTATTTGATTTGAATTTCCGCCCAATGAATTTTTATATCCTCATCCGGCGAGGAAAATTCCGCCTCCGTGACAATCGGATTTTGTTCTGACGTATCAATTTCATAAGCAAAATACCGCATATCGTCATATGCAAGCTCCGGCGGAGCGATTTCTTCCGCAAAGGGGCATTTTTTCGCATTTGCGTAAACGGTAATTTTATCACCTGTAAACTCAGGTTTACATTCGACCCCGATTATCAGTCTTGCGATTTTATTCTCCGGCACCGTTCCCGTCGGTATTCTGACAGCCGCAAATCCCGACCTGACCACAATCGGAAGCGGTCTTCTCGACGGCAGTCCGACAGCGGAGGTATCGCTGTAAGTCACAACGTTGCGGCGGTTTTCCGCCGATTGCTTTTCCGCATTTCCGATTGTGCAGAGGAATTTTCTGTAATTTTCCTTTTCAAAAAGCGGCTTTGATTTTGCGTCGGCAGGGTCGGCAATGTCCATAAAATTGAAAAGATAAATGTCATCCGCGCCCATGGCAGCATATGCGCAAGCCATTCCGAGCGACGTTTCCGCCGTGCCGAACAGATATTTTCTGCCCCTGCGGTTATATGCGTCGAGAAGCACGTCAAGCCCTGCCGCAAGGCGGATATTTTTGCCGCGGAGAAGCCTTTTCCAGAAGTCAACCGGCATATCGCAATCCGCCGACGACCATCGCGGAGAAACGGTTATCAGGTCAAAGTATCCCCGATTTATCCATTCGACCGCGTCAAAGCCCAGCCGAAGTGCTTTTTCGGGGGAATCCGGCAGACGTATTCCCATGTCGATTTTATGCCCGCGCACCTTTTCGGCACGGCGCACAAGAGCGACGGCTTGTGCAATAAAATCCGTCATTATTTCAATCCCCGCATATTCCCTTCCGACGCCGAAGCAATATATCTCGCGCATAAAATCGAGCTCTATGCCGTCCGCGTCGAACGCTTCGAGCGCCTCGGAAATGACGGAGAGATAATATTCCCGAACCTCGGGGAAGGTATAGTCGAGGGCGTATTCGTAATAGCCCGAAGGGGTGCGGTAGCCAGCGCGGAGATATTCGGGATGCATACGGGAAAAGCCGCTCGGCAGGAAGGCGTCCGCCTCGCCTGCGTTGTGAATATCGTTCATACGCACGGAAATCCACGGCTTTATACCGATTTTCCGAAGTCGGTTTATCCATATATTATGAATATCAAGTCCGTTTTCAAGTGTTTCGCAAAGCAGGCGTGTACTTTTTATGATAGGATCGTTTTCTCTGCCGGAGATCCTGCCCGCCCGCTCCCACGCCTTATATTTATCGCAGACGGACTCAATATTTTTTGTTTTGAAGTGCGGCAGGCTCGCATTTATGCAGATGAGAAAATCCGTTATGTTGGTGTCGGCATAGCCGTCGATAAAATCGGTAAGGTCCTTTTCGGAAAGCGCGGTTATACCCGACTGCGCTCTCGTATATACAAAATGATTCGGGTCTTCATTGAAAATCAAGCCCATAATTTTTCCCTTTCGTTTTATGACGCTCCGGCACCTGTTATCCGTTCTATTTCTTTTCTTACGCCTTCGTTTTCCGGCAAAGCGAGGTACGGATCGGACTTTCTCGTCCTTTCCGCCGCCGCAAAGGCGTCATACAGCAATCGACTGTCGCCGAGGGAGCCGAATTTCATCTCCACTCCGCCCGATTGACGTATTCTTCCGCCCGCCTGAGCAATAAAGTCGCCGGGGCCTCTCAGTTCAAGATCCTTTTCGGCGATTTTGTAGCCGTCCTGCGTTGCGCACATAACATTCAGTCTTGCGCGGGATTTTTCGCTTTTTGAGTCCGAAACGAGTATGCAATATGACTTTCTCGTTCCTCTGCCGACTCTTCCGCGGAGCTGATGAAGCTGCGAAAGTCCGAAAAATTCTGCGTTTTCTACTACCATAAGCGAGGCGTTCGGAACATTGACTCCGACCTCGATAACCGTTGTCGAAACGAGAATATCAATGTTTCCCGCCGCAAATTCAGCCATCGTTTTTTCCTTCTGCGCGCTCTTCATCTTTCCGTGAATAAACGCCACGCGCAGATCCGGAAATTCAACATCGGAGAGGTGCTTTGCATAATCGACGGCGGTTTTCAGTTTTATGACGTCCCGTTCACCGTCAAGCGGCATAATGTCCGCAAGGGAGAGCTTTTCGCCGCTCTCACCGGTAAACGTTTCCTGCTCCTCGACCGCGGGGCAAACGATATATACCTGCCCTCCCTCGGTCACGGTTTTCCGGATGAAGCCGTTCAGCCGCTCTCTGTAACTCTCGTCAACGGCAAACGTGCCGATCTTCTGCCTGCCCGGGGGCATTTCATCAACGGCGGAAATATCCAGACCGCCGAAAAGCACGAGTGCGAGCGTCCTCGGAATGGGCGTTGCACTCATAGTAAGAATGTGACAGTCACCGCTCTTTTTCGCAAGACGTTCTCTCTGCCCCGCGCCGAAGCGATGCTGCTCGTCCGTTATGACGATACCGACGTTTTCAAATATTACGGTATCCTCTATCAGCGCGTGCGTGCCGATGAGAAAGTCAATTTCCCCCGCCGCAAGAGCCGCCGTTATTTTCTTTTTCTCCGCCGCGGGAGTCGCGCCGATAAGCAGCCGACAGCTGTAACCCAGCTTTTCAAAAAGCGGGGCAAGATCGAGATAATGCTGACGGGCAAGGATTTCCGTCGGAGCCATAAGTGCCGCCTGCGTGTGATTTTGCAGAGCCACATACGCCGCATACGCCGCACAAACCGTCTTTCCCGACCCGACGTCGCCCGAAACGAGCCTGTTCATCTGCATACCGCCCGTCATATCTCTCTCGATTTCGTCGATTGTGCGCTTCTGCGCACCGGTAAGCTCAAACGGCAGAGCGGAGAGAAATTTGTTTCTGTCCGCAGGGAGAAACCTCTTGCCGCTGCACGATTTTTCGCTTTTTCCAGCCATCGAGAGCATAAGCGCAAAGAGATACATTTCCTCAAACGCAAGCCGCTTTTTCGCCCTTTCGAGAGCCTCGTAATCCGCGGGACAATGTATGGAATAAAGCGCATATTTCAGGTCGCAAAGACCGTGCTGTTTTCTCATTTCATAAGAAAGCGTTTCGCGGAGGCAGTCGGCGGAGGCGGAGTCAAACACGACGTCAAGCGCGAAGCGGACGTATGATGACATCAGCTTTTGCGATATGCCCTCCGTCAGCGGATAGACCGACACAAACGGACGGAGCGGAACGCTTCCGCGAACAACCTCGACGGCGGGAGACGACATTGAAACGGTGTTTCCCCTGCGCTCTATTTTCCCGTAAAATCTCGCCTCCGTGCCCGTTTTCAGCATATCGCTTATATACGGCTGATTGAAAAAGGTTATGTTGCATCTGCCGGTCTCGTCGCACCCGAGAACCTTTGTTATCGTCATCGAGCGGCGTATCATCGCGCTTTTAGGGGGCGCGGCGACTGTCAGCATAAGGGAGCAGACCTCGCCGTCGCAGGCTTCCTTTACGGTTCTGACGTTGCCCCGCATTTCATATCCTCTCGGGAAATGACGGACAAGGTCAAGCGCGGTGAAAATTCCCATTCTCGCAAGCGCCTCCGCGCGCTTTTCGCCGACGCCGTACAGATTTTTCACGGGAGTGTTTATTCCGAGCAAAAGAGAATTGTTTCGCAAAATGCCGCTCTCCTTTCATATTTTTACGAAAAAATTATATCATACGGGCGATTTTTAGTCAATAACGGTCAATAAAATATTGAAAAATAAAAAGATGTGTGATAAAATATCTTATTATAACAACGTTGAGGAGAAAATCCCATGGAAAACAAGGTTACTCCAAGAATTCTTCAGGGCTTTGTTGAACTGCTTCCCGCAGACCAGCTCGCCTTTGAGGACATGAAGGACAAAATAGAAAATGTTTATAAAAGATTCGGTTTCGTCCCGCTCGACACTCCGACCCTCGAATATTCCGAGGTGCTTCTGGCAAAGGCGGGGGGCGAAACGGAAAAACAGATATACCGCTTCACACATCACGATACGGACGTATCGCTCCGTTTTGATCTGACGGTTCCCCTTGCAAGATACGTCGCGCAGCACTTCCCCGACCTTTCGTTCCCTTTCAAGAGATATCAGATTTCAAAGTCTTTCAGAGGAGAGCGACCGCAGAAGGGCAGATACAGAGAGTTCTATCAATGCGACATTGACGTTATCGGCTCGGACACCCTCGACCTTTGCTATGATGCGGAGATGACCGCCGCAATAAACACCGTTTTCACCGAATTCAATATCGGCGATTTTGTAATCCGCATAAACAACCGCAAGATCCTGACGGGCTTTTTCGGTTCGCTCGGGCTCGGAGACATAACGGCGGACGTTATGCGCACGATTGATAAAATGCCGAAAATCGGCGCGGAAAAGACGCAGGAGGAGCTGACGAAGCTCGGCGTCGGCGCGGAGGCACTTGCAAGGATAAACGAATTCACCTCTGTCAAAGGCACAAACGCAGAAAAAATCGCCGCGCTCCGCTCGCTTTGCACGGACGGGACGTTCAATATCGGAGTTGACGAGCTTGAAAGCGTCATAAAAACGGCGTATGCGCTCGGCGTTCCGGAAAAGAATCTTGAAATCGACCTTTCCATCGTCCGCGGGCTTGACTACTACACAGGCACCGTTTACGAAACGTTTATCGTCGGTCACGAGGACTTCGGCTCCGTCTGCTCGGGCGGCAGATATGACGATCTCGCCGGCTTCTATACGGACAAAAAACTGCCCGGCGTCGGCGCTTCGATCGGGCTTTCGAGACTTTTCGCCCAGCTGCGCGATAACGGTATCGTCTCGGCAACAAAGCGCACGACGGCAGACGTTCTTATTCTGCCCACGGGAAGCGACCGCTTTGCTTTCACGGCAAAAATCGCAGACCGCCTGCGCAACGCCGGCATCGCAACGGACGTTTACTGGTCCGACCGTTCGCTCAAAGCCAAGTTCAAATATGCGGACAGGGCAGGCGTAAAATTCGTTGCCGTCATAGGCGAAAGCGAAGAGGCGGAGGGCAAAATGTCGCTCCGCAGAATGGACGGCGGCGAGCAGGTCTCCGTAACAGCCGAAGAGGCGATTGAAATAATCAGAAAATAACCTCACCGAAAGGACAAAATACAATGGCAGAATTATTACAGAAACAGGACAGACGAACAAAATACTGCGGAGAGTTCACAAAGGACGATATCGGCAAGAGAGTCTGCGCTCTCGGCTGGGTTGCGAGAGTGCGCGACCTCGGCTCGCTGATTTTCATCGACCTCCGCGACAGAACGGGAATCATCCAGCTCGCCTTTGACGGCGACACGGACAAAGCCATATTCGATAAGGCTTTCAAAACGCGCTCCGAGTTTGTCGTCGCGGCGCACGGCGTAGTCCGTGCAAGAGGAGAGAGCGCAATAAACAGGCATATGCCGACGGGCGAAATCGAAATCGCCGTCGACGATTACCGTATTCTCTCCGCCGCACAGACAACCCCCTTTGAAATTCTCGATGAATCTAACGTGCGCGACGAGCTTGCTCTCAAATACAGATATCTCGACCTCCGTCGCACTCCCTTGCAGAAAAACATTATGATGCGCCACGAGATTGCTCTCGCCGCGCGCGAATACTTCTATAAAAACGGCTTTATCGAAATCGAAACTCCGATGATGATAAAGCCTACGCCGGAGGGCGCGCGTGACTATGTCGTCCCCTCCAGAATTCATCACGGTCACTTCTATGCGCTCCCCCAGAGCCCGCAGATATATAAGCAGCTGCTGATGCTCTCCGGCTTTGACCGCTACATTCAGCTTGCGCGCTGCTTCCGCGATGAAGACCTCCGCGCCGACCGCCAGCCGGAGTTTACCCAGATAGACCTTGAAATGTCCTTTGTCGATCAGTCGGACATCATGGATATGATTGAAGGTTTCATAGTCTATCTTTTCAAGAAAGTGCTTGATAAAGACATCGAAACGCCTATGGTTCGTCTGACGTATAATGAGGCGATGAGTCGCTTCGGCTCTGACAAGCCCGACACGCGCTACGGCATGGAAATCCGCGATATTTCGGAGCTCGTCGGAAACAGCGGCTTTGCCGTGTTCTCCTCCGCCGTACAGGGCGGAGGCTCCGTGCGCGCGATAGTTGCCGAAAACGGCGCAGAGACGCTCTCCAGAAAAGAAATCGACAAGCTCACCGAGCACGCAAAGGGCATCGGCGCAAAGGGACTTGCGTATATCCGCTGGGTTGACGAGGCACCCTCGTGCTCGTTTGCAAAGTTTATGGCAGAGGGCGAGCTTGAAAGCATTATCGCCGCTCTCGGCATGAAAAAGGGCGACGTTGCGCTCATAGTTGCGGATAAGGACAAGGTTACCCTTCCGACCCTCGGCGCACTCCGCACGATAGTTGCAAAGAAACTCGGCATAATTTCCGAAGGAAAATTCAATTTCCTCTGGATTACGGAATTCCCGTTCTTTGAATGGGACGAGGAAAGCGGCACATGGCTCGCCATGCACCACCCCTTCACCATGCCGCTCGATGAATGTCTGCCCTATATCGACAGCGACCCAGCCTCCGTCAGAGCCAAGGCATACGACCTTGTTCTCAACGGCACGGAGCTTCTCTCCGGCTCAATCAGAATAACCGATTTCGAGCTTCAGCAGAAAATGTTCAAATCCCTCGGACTTACTCCGGAGGAGATTGAAACAAAGTTCGGCTTCCTCGTCGACGCTTACCGTTACGGTGCGCCTCCGCACGGCGGCGCGGGAATCGGTCTTGACCGCCTTTCAATGATTATGTGCGGCGCGGACAGCCTGCGTGACGTTATCGCCTTCCCGAAGGTTCAGAATGCTTCCGAGCCGATGTCCGGTGCGCCGGCGCCCGCAGAGCAGAAGGCTCTCGACGAGCTTGCCCTCGCGCTCACCGACATTGAATAATCCGGAAATGGAAACAAAACTTTTTGAAAAAAAGGACGAGGAATTCGTCTGTGCAAACTGCGGACTTCACGTTCAGCCCCTCGGCTATTCGTGCCGCAATCACTGTCCGCGCTGTCTATGCTCGCTTCATCTCGATAACAACCCCGGCGATCGCGCGAGCGGTTGCGGAGGGCTCATGATCCCGATTTCCGCCGAACCCGACCCGAAAAAGGGCTATATCATCACCCATAAATGCACAAAGTGCGGGGCGATAAAGCGCAATAAGGCGGCAACGGAAGCCAAAGTTCAGCCGGACGATATCTCGCTTATAATCAAATTGACCGTTGCAAAATGATAAAAAACGCGCCCCCGGGCGCGTTTTTTGCTTTCTTTGCTCAGTTCTCATTTTTCTTTGAAAAAAGCGTGCAAAAGAAACTTCCGCCTATTTGCGCGGACAACATTTCTGCCGTTGCAAGCCGGCATATACAATTGACAGCTTGTTCCGGCGATCGGCGTCGATATATTCCCCGCTGTCGCCATAAAAACAAAAAATGTGCGTTCAGTCTGAAACGCACATTTTTTGTTTCCCCCAAGAATATAATCTCAATATCTATCCTTGATTTTCTGAATGCAATCGCTGCAGATGAGCTTGCCGTTAAGGCTCTCAACGTTGTCCGCATTGCCGCAGAAAATGCAGGAAGGCTCGTACTTCTTGAGAATGATCTTGTCGTTTTCGACAAAAATCTCAACAGAATCACGATTGCTTATTCCGAGGTTCTTTCTGAGCTCAATCGGGAGAACGAATCTTCCGAGCTCATCAATTTTTCTTACTACGCCTGTGGATTTCATATGTATTCACGCTCCTTTCACAGTGTACTTATAATATACCATATTATGTTAGGAAAGTCAAGGCTAAAATCGAACAAATGCGAACATTTTGGAATTTTGTTTATTTTTCATATATTTATAGTCCAAAAATGCGTTTTTGATGTATTATTTTGGAGTAATACCCCTATATATGCTGTATTTTTATTTCCCATCCAAAGGAGGCTTTCCATGCTTAAGAAGATTTTTTGCGTTATAAGCGCAATTTCATTCGCCTTTGCGCTCGCCATGGGGAAGATGGACGCTCTCGCCTCCGCGATAATCGACGGGGCTTCAAAAGCCGTTTCTCTTTCGATATCGCTCCTCGGGCTGACAGCGCTCTGGTGCGGAATAATGGAGGTATATTCAAAATGCGGCGCATGCCGACTGCTCGCAAAGCTCATATCTCCGCTCATGAAGCTGCTCTTCCCCGAAGCCTGCAAAAGCGGCATCGGCACGGAGGAGATTGCGGCGAACATCAGCGCGAACCTTCTCGGTCTGGGCAATGCGGCGACGCCTCTCGGCATAAAGGCTATGGAAAAGCTGTCAGAGCCGAATGGCGGCTCCGACGAGGCAAGCGACGACATGGTCACATTTGCCGTGCTGAACACGTCATCCGTTTCCCTCATGCCGACAACGCTCATCGCTCTGCGACGCGCGGCTGGCTCGGTAAGCCCGTTTGACATCATCCCCGCCGTCTGGATATGCTCTGTATGCTGCTGCATTGTTTCAATGCTGTTTGCAAGGGGACTGCGTCATCTGTTTCCGAAGAAAAAGCCGATGGCGGAAAAAATATGGAATACATAGCCTCCGCATTCATTCCCGCGGCTGTTCTTCTCTGCGCGGCACTGCTGACCTTCTCGAAAAAAGCGTCCTTTGACGATTTCCTCCGCGGCACGGAAAGCGGGATAACGGTCATCTTCCGTCTGCTTCCGACGCTGATTGTTCTCGTCGTTTCCGTCTCAATGCTCTCCGCCTCCGGCGCTGTGGACTTTATCTCGTCACTTCTTGCGCCGACGTTTGAAAGGCTCGGCATTCCGACGGGAATGCTCCCGTTGATTATCATGCGTCCGTTTTCCGGAAGCGGGTCAAACGCGATGATAGCGGACATTTTCGATAAATACGGCGCCGACAGTCTGACGGCGAAAGCCGCCTCCGTGCTTCTCGGCTCGTCTGAAACGATACTCTATGTTTTCGCCGTATATTTTTCCGCGGCAGGGATAAAGAAAACGCGTCATGCGCTTCCCGCCGCATTTCTTTCAATGGTATTCTGTGTTTTTCTTTCTTCGCTTATATGCAGGCTTATGTTCGGTTAACCGACCATCTTAACGCTCTCGATTTTTATATAATTTTCCTCGCTGAGGAAGCCCATCACAGCGCCGTAATAATCATTTGAAAAACCACCGTTTTCCTTTATATCGGAGCAGATCTTTTCAATTACGTCCCATCCTTCCGTTATTTTTCCGAAGGCGGCATAGTTACCGTCAAGTGACGGCTGAGCGGCGTCCGAAAGGACTATAAAAAACTGCGTTGAAGCGGAGTTCGGATCGTTTGAACGCGCCATGGATATGACGCCCGTCTTATGCTCGAGTTTATTGTTCACTCCGTTTGATGAAAACTCGCCCTTGATGGTTTCCGTGGACTTTGAATTTGCTCCGCCCTGAAGGACAAAGCCCTCCTGCATGCGGATAAAGTCCGTCCCGTCGAGAAGTCCTTCTTTTGCGAGCTTTTCGAAATGAGCCGCCGTTTTGGGCGCGTTTCCGTAATCAAGCTCGATTGTTATGTCGCCGTAGCCTTTAATTGTCATGACTGCCGTTTTGGTTTTGGTGCCGCAGGCGGTAAACGCAAGCGCAAGCATAAAGAGCGCGAGCACCGCCGCAATTATTTTCATTCTTTTCATCATTTGTCTCCTGTAGTTTTTTTCCTATTATATCAGACAATTATGTATACTTCAAGACAAAACCGTAAACATTCGGCTTTCAATATTGACAAATTACTCCCGCGCGGATAAAATGATATGTGGACAGGCTTAAAAATCATATCTGCGGGCAGAATATAAAAAAGTCCGCACGGAGGAAAATGTGAAAAAAGCGATAGCGATATTTATTCTTCTGACATCCATGCTCCTCGTCTCATGCGGAAGTGGCGTGTCGGTATCATATAACGAAATAAGGCGAAAGCTCGACCCCGCCACGGTCTTTGCGGATGAAAGCTGCTCTTCATATACCGAAAAGCTGACCTATTACGGCGATGACGGCTTCCCCGCCTACTCTTATTCCGTCTGCCTTTATCCGTCGACCGATAAAGCGCATGAATACAATGTTTTTCAAAGTGACGGCAACTTTTCGCTTTACGCTTGCGACGGAAGAGTCTTTGCCGAAAAGGACGGAAAGCTCTGCTCCGTTATCCTGATGTCGCAGACATACAGAGAATATATCGACGGTTACCTCACCTGCGAAAACGATTTCGACTCTCTCTCCTTCCGTCAGCTTTATTCAAAAAAATCGGATGACGGAGTCACCGAGGTTGCCTATTCGGCTGACATGACAATCGCCCTTGCGGCGAAATACTCATCGCTCGGATTTTCCGTCGGCGACAGAATCGTCGCAACTTATGAAATCTACGGGGACCATATAACTGATGAAGTCACCTATTCGCTCGCAAAATCGGACGGGACGGAAAAACTCTTCCTCCGCAGAGAATTTTCATATTCGGAAAAACTGCCCGAGCTCGCCCTTCCCTCTCCCGACACCGCAACCGTCACCGTTATTTTCAATCACGGCACGGAAAACGAAACGAAATCCGTCTTTTCGGCACAAAAGGGCTGCTATCTCGGCATAAGTCGCGGAAACATAAAATCAACGTTTTATACGGACGCCGCACATTCCTCCGTTTTCACGCCGGAAGGTACGCTCATCGAAGGCGACATCACCCTCTACGCTGCAGGCAATTAAATTTTTCTCTTTTTCGGACAAAAAATTTATCGCAAATCTATTGACAAGCGGTTTTCATTATGATATAATTCATTTCGCTGACGCGGAAAGCGTTTGCGAATATGCTGGTGTGGCTCAATGGCAGAGCAGCTGATTTGTAATCAGCAGGTTGTTGGTTCGACTCCGATCACCAGCTCCAGAAAAGCCTTGTGCATTCTGTGTGCGGGGCTTTATAATTGGGAGCGTTCCCGAGTGGCCAAAGGGGGCAGACTGTAAATCTGTTGTCAGTGACTTCGGTGGTCCGAATCCACCCGCTCCCACCAAAAAGCACTTCGCAAGAAGTGCTTTTTTCAGTTTTATAAGCCGTTTTTCCGCCGCCCCGTGCCAAAGCGATTCCCTTCTTGCACATCCGATGGCTTGAAGACTTTGGGGCAAAAACAAAATTATCATTTTATAAGAAATTTTTACCTTGAAATTGTGCATTTTTCCTCAAAAAAGCCGCTGTTTTTTTGCAATTTTTCTTGCATACGGCGCGGCGAGGTGATATATTATATGTATGGTGAAAACAATATCATCGTTAATTTTTCGGAGGTATTTTTATGTCAAGAGGCGAAATCAAACGCAAAGCAAGAGAACAGCTCGGTAGCAATATTTTTGCGGAGCAATGGCTCTATGCGATAGTCGCAATACTTATGACAGCTGCACTTATGGCAATCGGCGGGCCGATCATGATTTTAACTTCGGGACCCCTGCTCCTTGCCCTTTTCACAATGTTCTTAAAACAGTCGCGCGACGGCAAGACAATGGACTTCACAACCGTTTTCGACGGTTTCAAGAGCTTCGAGCAGTTCAAGCAGCTCTTCGTGCTTGAATTTGTTTCGGGACTTATCATCGGTCTCTGGTCGCTCCTTTTCGTTATCCCCGGCATCGTCAAGGCTTATTCTTATTCCATGGCGATTTATATCAGAATCGATCATCCGGAATATGACTGGAAGAAATGTCTTGAAGAGAGCCGCAAAATGATGGACGGTAAAAAGTGGACACTCTTCATCCAGGATCTCAGCTTTATCGGCTGGCTTATAGTCGGCTGTCTGTGCTTCGGCATCGGCGTGCTTTTCGTATATCCTTATGTTCTCGCCGCGAGAGCGCAGTTCTATCGTTCGATAGCGGGCGACCCTTTGGCCGAAGCTCCGGCGGAAGAACAACCGGCGGAACAGGCTTAATTATAGACCCGAAAACGGCGCAAATGCGCCGTTTTTTCTTTTTATTTTCAAATCCACGAATTATTTTTGCTTTTCCTATTGAAATTCGAAAAAATATATGCTATAATGTCGCCAACCGAAGAAGCTCTCGGAATTTTGAAAAAGACCGATGGCGGAGGTTACTCTGGAGAATCCCGCAGAAAGTGCGGGTGCCGAAGGTGCAAGGCGCAAGCCGAATCTCTCAGGCAAAAGAACGGAGCAGACAAATCAAATAATATTTTTATAGTCTGTATGTCTTTTCTTCGGAGCCACCGATATAATTTTATCGGTAGCTTTTTTATTTTATTTTTGGAGGAAAACAAAATGGACGCGATACTGAATGTCGTTTCAAAAATCAATTCATACCTTTCGGATTATATTCTCATAGTCCTTCTCATCGGCGTCGGGCTGTTTTTTACAATCAAAACGCGGTTTGTTCAAGTGCGGTGCTTCGGCGAAGGAATGAAAAAAGTTTTCGGCAATATCAGCCTTAAAGGCGGAAAACAAAAAGGGGGACTTACGTCATTTCAGGCGCTTGCGACTGCCATTGCCGCCCAGGTCGGCACGGGAAACATCGTCGGTGCGTGCGGCGCAATACTCATAGGCGGGCCAGGGGCAATATTCTGGATGTGGATAATCGCATTTTTCGGCATGGCGACGATATATGCCGAGGCAACTCTTGCTCTGAAAACAAGAAAGGTCGACACGGACGGCACAGTCCACGGAGGCCCCGTCTACTATATTCAGAAAGCCTTCGGAGGCAGGTTCGGCAAAATACTTGCGGGCTTTTTCGCCGTCGCAACGATACTCGCCCTCGGATTTATGGGCAGCATGGTTCAGTCAAATTCCATCGGGTCAACCTTTGATACGGCGTTCGGCGTTCCCTCATGGGCTGTCGGACTTGTGATTGCCGCGATCTCCGCTTTCATTTTCCTCGGCGGGCTCAACCGTATCGCCGCGGTGACGGAGAAAATCGTGCCGATAATGGCTCTGCTTTATATCATCGGCGGACTTGTAATAATCTGCGCAAGGATAAAATATATTCCCGAAACGTTCGCAATGATCTTCAAATACGCATTTATGCCGCAGGCGATAATCGGAGGGAGCGTCGGTTATGCGCTGAAAACGGCGATAAGTCAGGGCGCAAAACGCGGACTTTTCTCAAATGAAGCGGGCATGGGCTCGACTCCTCACGCGCACGCCATGGCAAACGTAAAGGACCCACACGAACAGGGCGTCGTTGCAATGGTCGGCGTGTTTATAGACACGTTCGTCGTTCTGACAATGACAGCGCTCGTCGTCATTTCGACGCTTTATGCGGGCGGCGGTGCGCTCTCCTCCGGCATAGCGGAAGGCGTTGACAAGACAAACATGGCGCAGCTTGCCTTCGGAAGCGTTTTCGGCGAGAAAGCGGGCAGTATATTCGTTGCGATAAGCCTCTTCTTCTTCGCCTTCACGACGATTCTCGGCTGGAATTTCTTCGGCAAGATAAATATGATATATCTCTTCGGCAAAAAGTCCGTGAAGGTCTATTCGGTAATCGCCGTTGCGTTCATTTTCATCGGCAGTGTGCTTTCAAACGACCTTGTCTGGGAGCTGACGGATATGTTCAATCAGCTTATGGTCATTCCGAACGTCATGGCGCTTGTTGCGCTTTCGCGCATGATTACAGCACCTGCGGGAAAGAAAAAGTCACAAAAAAGCGCAGATTTCAAAGAAGAAACTCAGACAAGCGCAAAATGACGGAAAATGTCGGCATAAAAATCAAATATTTTTCAAAGTATGATTGCAAAATCGGTCAACAGGTCGTATAATAGGTGGCAAGGAAGGTGATTTTTATGCACGACGAGCTTACCAAGGTCGATATAAAGAAAATGCAGGAAGAAATTGAGTATCGCCGTAACATTCTTGCGCCGAAGCTGCGCGAAGAAGTCCGTCAGGCGCGCGAGCTCGGAGACCTGAGCGAAAATTTTGAATATCACGCCGCGCGGCGCGAAATGAATAAAAATGCGGGCAGAATAAACTATCTGCAAAGAATGATAGACACTGCCGTTGTCATTGAGCCGGAGTCAAAAGAAGATTCGATTGGCCTTTTCGACACGGTCACCCTCTATCTTGAAGATGACGACGAAGAAATGACGATAACAATTGTCACAACTCTCCGTCAGAATTCCCTGAAAAGCCTTATCAGCAAGGAATCGCCGATCGGAAAGGTGCTTCTCGGAAAGAAGCTCGGCGATAGGATATTCGTCCGTGTAAACGATGATTACGGTTATTATGCCGTGATCCGCAGAATCGAAAAGGGCTCGGATGACGAGTCGCTCGAAATAAGTCCGTATTGACAAAAAGACAGCCGCCCGTCGGGCGGCTGTCTTTGTTTTTTATTCTTTCGATGTGCTGTCCTCTTTGGCGGATTCGCCGGCTTCGTCCTGCACGACGGTCTCTTCCGTTTCCGTCGCCTGATCATTTGCCTGTCCTTCGCCTGCGCCCTCTTCCATCTTCATTCCGCAGAATGGACAGAACGCAGCGGTTTTATCCGTAACAGTCTTTCCGCATTCATGGCAGATTCTCTCGCCCTTGACCTTTTTCAGTTCGAGCTCTTTTTCCGCAATAGCCTTCTTGAAGCCGTCGATTTTCGAGCAAAGTTCCGCAAGCTCGGGATCGGGATTGCTGCCGCTTATGCTGTAATACTTTTTGCCGAGCTCGGCGAATGCATTTTCCATATTCGCCTTTGCGCCGTTTATCTCTGCCGAGAGCTTTGCGCTTTGGGTCACTTCGCGGGCCTTGTCCGATACGGTTCTGCCCGCTTTTTTAACAGCCGTCTTAATGTTTTCAAAGAAACTTTCCATAAAATTTCACCTTTCCTTTTCAGTTATTTTTCTCTTTATGAAATTGATCTATTCATCCCGCATGAGAGATTTTTGTCAAACCAGTTTTTCGATTATATCCCCGAAGGCTTTCGCCATTATTTCAAAGCCGACGTCATTCGGGTGCGTTCCGTCAACGGTTCTGCCGTCGTCAAAGAAGGTTGCAAAGGTCTTTTCTCCGTCGACAAAATATACGTTTTCGTCGCCCAGAGCGCGGGCTTTTTCATAGCTTGCGGATATTACATCCCTGCGGGCTTTTCCGTCACGCGAGGGGTTTGAAAAATTCGGCGCGGACGCCATTATTATCGGCACGGTCGGATGCGAGCGACGGACGGTCTCGTAGCCCTTAAAATGCGTTTCCTCAAGATGAGCGACGGACGGGGCGTTGTAATCGTAGTCATAGACGAAAAAGGACATCGGGAGCCCCGCAATATAATTCATTATTTCGTCCTCGCCCTTTGCGCCACCGGAAAAACCGAGGTTTATGAAATCCGCATCAAAGCGGCGGGAGATGATTGCCTCATAGCAAAGCCCGGGCCTTGAAGCGCAAGCGCCGTGCGTTATGGAAGAACCGTAAAAAACGATGGGCGTGCCGCGGCGATACCCGCTCCCTTCGGAGAGCGCGCTTCCTTCTTTTATGCCGATTTCAAGCGACGCGACGGTTGAGAAAAGCGGCATATTCAGCACAAGATCCCGCATGCGGCTTTCCGGAAGGTTTATCGTCAGGGTAAAGTCCTCTTCTCTCGCCCTTGTCGGAATGAGCGAGCCGACGAAATATTGTCTGCCGCCCCTGTATTCGTAAAGATCAAAGCCCGCCGTGCCCGCGTCGGTCATATGAGCCATGCGCCAGCTCTGCGGCATATGACAGCGCACGGCAATGACGGGGGAATCCGTCACAAACCGTACCCTGCCGCCGGCGGAATTTCTCGCAAGAACTGAGACACCCTCGCTGACCTTTCCGGCAACGTCGGATGGCACGCGGGTAAATCCGTTTTCTTCTTCCCATAAGAGCCCATAGACCGAAAAGGGTGCGCTCCGCGCGTCACGGAACACAAGTCCGCCCTCGGCTTTCACCTCGGCAAAGTTTTTATCAATTTTCGATATTTCGTTTTCGGCAGGCATAATCATCGCCCTCTCTTGCATTTTTTATGCTTATATTTTACATTAGGCAGAGGATTTTGTCAACACGCCCGCGCCATTTCCCTCTTGCGATATTTTATATTATGTGATACAATAATATCATCTGAAAATCGGAAAAGGACTTGCTATGACAGAGAAATTATATGATATATCAAGCAAAATAAAAGATTTTGAATGTACCGTCCTCCGCTGCGAGCTTTCGGACGGAGAATATCTGATCGAGACGGACAGAACAGCATTTTTCCCCGAAAGCGCGGGACAATGCGGCGATACGGGCACAATCGGAGATGCCGTCATAACCGACACAAGATATGACGGAGAGCGGATAGTTCATATTTCTCGTTCGCCCCTTGAGGCGGGCAAAAGCTACCGCGCCTCGCTCGATTTCGCCCCGCGCTATCGCAGAATGCAGAATCACACAGGCGAGCACATCGTCTCCTCCATAATGCACAGGCGTTTCGGCTTTTCAAACGTCGGCTTTCATCTCGGCTCAAAGGAAATGACCTTTGATTTTGACGGCGTTATAACGCCCGGGCAGATGAAAGAGGTTGAAGACGAGGCAAACAGAATCTCTGCGGAAAACGTCGCGATAAAGACGTACTATCCCTCCGAAAAAGAGCTTGAAGCACTTGACTACCGCAGCAAGGGCGAGCTTGAAGGCAGGGTGAGAATTGTTGAGATAGAGGGAGTCGACATTTGCGCCTGCTGTGCGCCGCACGTTGAAAGAACGGGCGAGGTCGGGATGATAAAAATTCTCGGATTTATTCATTATAAGGGCGGGATCCGTATCAGAATGAAATGCGGCTTTGACGCTCTTGACGACTTCAGAGACAGAATTTCGAGAGAGGAGCAGATATCCCGCCTGCTCTGCGTTCCGCAGGAGGAGTCGGCGGACGCTGTCGCGGCGCTTTCCTCTGCCCTCTCGCAGTCAAAGCGCGACTGTTCCGAGGCGAAAAAACGGCTTGCGGAGGCAATTGCGGCGGGAATTGAAAGTCCGGAGAAAAACGTCTGCATCGCCGTGGACGGTTTTGCGACCGACGATTTGCGCTATCTCTGCAACCTCTGCGCCGAAAAATGCAGAGTGTTTGCCGCTCTCTCCGAAACGGACGGCGGATTTTCCGTTGTCTGCGCTTCAAAAAATATGCCGTTGCGGCAATATGCAAAAATCATCTGCGAAAAAGGCAAGGGCAAATGCGGCGGCAGCGACCTTATGCTGACAGGCAGGCTCACCGCCGATAAAGAAACAATCATCAGGCTTTTTGAGGAGGAAATTATATGATAGATCTGCTTGAAATCGAAAAATCGCTCGTTCTGCCGCACATTGTGCGCGGCGGGACAGCCGTCGACTTTACTATGGGCAACGGTCACGACACTCTCTGGCTCTCGCAAAATGTCGGCGCGGACGGAAAAGTCTACGCATTTGATATTCAACAGCAGGCGCTCGACAGTACCTCCCGCCTTCTTTCGGAAAACGGCGCGGAAAACGTAACGCTTATTTTGGACTCTCACGCAAACGTCAAAAATTATGTGAAAGAGCCGATATGCGTCGGGATGTTCAACCTCGGTTATCTTCCCGGCGGCGACAAAAGCATAACGACAAAGCACGAATCGTCCATCGCCGCGATAATCGCCGGCACGGACCTTCTCGCCCCGAACGGCGCGCTTCTCATCGCTGTTTACCCCGGTCACGCAGAGGGGACAATCGAGGGCAACGCCGTACGCGAGTTGCTCTCCTCATATGACAGAAAGAAAATCTGCTGCTCGGAATTTCATATCGTCAATTCGCCCTCGTCGCCGTTTTTCTATCTCGTTGAGAAAAAGTGAGGCGAGATATGGGAAAGCAACATCTTCTCATCAGCCTGTGCCTTCTCGGCGAGCCCTGCCGCTATGACGGAAAAAGCCTCCCGATGAGCGGAGAGGTCATCGAAAGGCTGAAAGAAAAATATATTCTCGTCCCTGTCTGCCCCGAACAGGAGGGCGGATTGCCGACGCCGAGAATCCCCGCAGAAAGAAAGGGCGAAAAAGTCGTCCGTCGCGATGGCGTCGACGTTACCGCAGAATACGCAAGGGGCGCGGAGACCGCTCTTTCGCTCTGCCGAAAGCATAATATCTCAATCGCCCTTATGAAAGCGAAAAGCCCCTCCTGCGGCGCGGGACTGATATACGACGGCTCCTTTTCCGGCACGCTAACCGCCGGAGACGGGGTAACCGCCGCGCTTCTATCCGAAAACGGAATAAAGGTATATACGGAAAACGACATAAATTCGCTTATTTAGAAAATTTGCGTCAAAATTCTCCAAACAGTTTAATCCGCACAAAAATTATATATCGTTTCGCCAAATTGCGTAGTTGACGGCGACGCGAAGCGGCTATATAATTGAGGCAGAACAAAAAACTGTCAGCCCTGCAATCCAAAAGAAAACGGGGCTTTTTAAGGAGAATAATTATGATACAAGTTCGTTGCACTATGGGACACCAAGACCTCCAATACGGATGGACAAGCGGCCATAATTCAGTTGGCGGCATAGGGCTTCAGCTAACATTCAAAAACATGAGCGAAAAAACTATAAAGTATATTTACTTTTATTTTTTTGCTTATAATGCTGTCGGCGATGTGCAGGAATGCTCAACAACAGGGAAAGTTAAAGCATGTCTCAAGTACACGGGGCCATTGGAGCCGGAAAAGGTCGCTCGCAACACTTGGGATTGTGTGTGGTATAACTCCACCATATCAACCTGCACGCTTTCAGAAGTCGAAATCGAATATATGGACGGAAGCACTGAGAAAATAGACGGTGCAAAAGTTCAGCGATATGAGCCGGAGCCAAGTGGGTGTATGTACAATATCGCTCAGACCTCGGGTCTTTCGATTTCCTCGTTTTTAATGCCACCCATTGGGTTTATGCTGTATCATTTGTACAAAGACAAAGAACCGAAAAAAGCAGAATGCATAAAAGATTCTGCGTACAAAGGAATGCTTTTCTTGGGGGTTGCCTTAGTAGTCTTTCTTATAATAGTCTTGGGAAAATCAATAACCACATGAACCGTAATCGGACTCTCCGGTGACGCCGTTTTATTTACTTGCCATCAGCCCGACGCTCGCCAAATGGTTCGGCAAAAAGAGCCGGCTTTAGAAAATGTGGAAGAAAAAGCTCGACAAAATGGTCAGAAATCTCAATGAAGAAGGCGTGGAGGATACGCCGTACAGCGACCTCCCGTGGTAACATCATAAAACAAAGCCCTGCCTTGCGGCAGGGCTTTTGTTGTTTTATTTTACTTGTTTTTCTTTCTCATAAAGCCAATCGTCGTTATAAATGCCGCGCATATGACAACTATCACAATGCAAAGGGCAATTATCAGCGTGTTTTTGCTGCTGTCGTCGTCCGAAGGGGCTTGGGTGCCCGTCGTTGACGTCTGCGGTATCTCCTGCGAGGTTGTATCCTTTACGGAGGTCGACGTTGTTGTGACGGTCGTCTCGGTCGAAGTTGTCGTTGTCGTGCCGGTCGGCGATGTGGTCACAGTCGTGACGGTCGTCTCCGTGCTCTTCGAAGTTGTTGTCGTCTCTTCCTTTTCCCATTTTGCATAGAGAGTGATGTCTGTGCTTGTGTCCGTTCTGACGGTGCTCATGTCATAGGCTTTTGTGAGCGCTGCGTCCGTATACCAGCCGACAAAGCGATAGCCTTCCTTTTTCATTTCAAAGTCATATGAAATGGGCTTGCCCGCCTGACACTTTATGACGATGGGAGCTTCGCCCGCGGTTATGTTTCTGTACATATTGCAGAGATAATAATCGCGTGTCGCGCCGACAACAAACGTGCCGACATCCGAATATCCCGTGCCGCTCGTCGTCTTTGCGAAGGTTCTGAAATAGTATCTCGCGCCGACTTCAAGATTTTCAAAGCGTGCAAAGAAGTTCTTTCCGCCGTCCGCAACCGAGTTTATAACGGTGCCGTTCTTTTCCGTGGGGTTTGAATCCTTTGAAAGAATAACTCCGCAGCCTTCGAGCGTTTCGCCGAATTCTCTGTAAATATTGCCTGTTACAGTCGCGGCGTTGCCTTCGATAACCGTGCACTTACCCGTGAGCTTTGGGAGATAAACATACTGGCTTCTCTCAATCTTTATCCGGACTGAATCATTCTTTTCGCTGACAACCTCTATATGAAGGTTATATCCCTTTCTGGAATCCCAGCCGGTTGGATATGAGTTGAGCGAAATGCTCTCCGATGACGCACCACAGAAGTTTGAGGAGTCAAAAACGGAGGTCGACTTATCGTTTGAAATATAATAGAAGGGGTTCTCCGCAGAAACGGTGTCAAGTCTGTTTCCGAGCTGATTCCATCCCGTTCTGACAAGCGGAACGATACCGGGGTCGTGTCTCGGACCGTCAACGGCGACAGACGTGCACGAATAGCCGGATTTATATTTTGTCGAGTTTATGCCTTCGTCTATATGCCACACCATGATTCCGCCTGCGGCTGAGCCCGTCGCGGAATACTTGTCAAAGCCTTCGCGGACGCGAAGCTCAACAAGGAAATATTCGTCGGGGTCGGGCGTGGATATGCGGATAATATCGTATTTACCGGACTTTGTCGAATAAAGAGTGAATTCGCCGTCACTGTCTATCGTTGTGTATGTGGAAAGTCCTGTTTTTATTCTTGTGTAAGGGTCGAGATACGAAGGGGTCTTGCCGCCGTCGAGCTTATAACCGTCGCAGAGGAGCGAAAGGTTATATGCAAGCGGCCAACCGTCAACAGTTGTGCTCTTTCCGGTCTCGTCGATACCGCTGTTACCGGTATTTGCGCCGCCCATAAGGCACGCAAGCTGATAAACAATCTCGCCGACGCTCGTCTGCACGCCGGGCGTTGAATATTCCGTTGTGGAAGCAATGTTATGACTTCCGTTCGACGTTATTTTTATATTGCTGTATTCAAAGTCGCTCTTGCACAGATCCTTTACGGACGGGAAATGAATGTCGTCCGGAATTTCGGTTTCTTCCGTGATGAGGGCCTCGTCGCAGCCCGGGTTTATAACGACAATGCGGAGCTCATAAGGAGCGAGCTTGCCGTCGCCGTTTCTGTCAAACTTTGAAAAGTCGACGTAAGCGCTCGCAAGATCAACCGCCTGGTCTATCATTCTGAGTCGATACATTTTGTTCACGGCGCTGTCCGTCGTTCCGCGCGATCTCGGATGTTTGCCGTTTATCGTGACGGAAACAATGCCGTCAGCCGAGACGCCCGCTTCCTCTTTTTTGTCTATCATTGCGGGGATGTATTTGAATTTTCCGCAAGATATTTCGGAAAAATAATCGGCAACCGAGCCCGTTCCGTTCCCGAAAAAGGTCTCATACCAATCGGAAACCGTGGTCTTTGCCCATTGTTCTCCGTAATTTTTTGAGGTCTCATCGGCAAAGAGCTTGCCGGAATTGCCTGCGTCGAAATCGTTCTGCCCGTTTCCGTTGGCGTCAAAATTGGCTATTATGACAAGCAGGGGGACCTGCTCCGTCTGAGCTTTTTCGTCGGCGGCAAAAACATAAACCGCGGCAGGAACAAGCATGCCGATTGCGAGCAGAGAAGCAAGCACTATCGCGCATATCTTAGTAATTTTTAATTTATTCACAAAGCTATCCTCCAATCATTTGTTTCCATATTCTTATTTTATCGTGTCGGGAGCAAAAAGTCAATATATACAATGTACAAACTGTCGCATTATGGCGCGTTTTTGCGACATTTTTTCTCACCCGCAAACGAGATTTTCAAGCTCATCCACGTCTTTTGCAAGCTCGTCTGCGCCCGCCTCCGAAAGCTCCTTTTCCCCTCCGTATCCATAGGTTACGCCGATCGTCCTCATGCCGAATTTCTTCCCGCCGAGGATATCATATTTTCTGTCCCCGACCATAACCGCATGAGAAGGGTCTATCCCGCAGCTTTCGATAGCATACGAAATGACGTCCTCCTTTTCCGGTCGGCTCTCCGAAAGCGTGTTTCCGGCGACAAAGAAAAAATATTTTCTTATATCAAAATGCAGAAGTATCCTCTCCGAATAGACGTCCGGCTTTGACGTCGCAAGGACAATTTTCGTCCCGCTGTCGCGCAGGCGTGACAGAAGCTCCCTTATTCCTGGATAGATTTCGTTTTCAAAAAGCCCCGTCTCCGAAAATCTCTCCCGATAATATCCGACGGCGCGCACCGCCTCTTCCTCCGTAAATCCGCAATATTCCTTGAATGAATACACAAGTGGCGGACCTATGAATTTATAAAGCGCTTCCCGCAGAGGGGGCGTCGCGCCTGATTTTTCAAGCGCATATATGACGCTGTTCGTTATTCCGATGGCGGGGTCTGTCAGCGTTCCGTCAAGGTCAAAAAGCACATATTCATATTTCATTTTCGTATTTCTCCATTGTTTTATACGTTTGTATCATTCGTCGGAAAGTCTTGCGCAGGCAGGCTTTTTCGGTTTTAGTCGCGAGCAGAAGTTCCCTTCAGAGCCATTACGGGCTACTCTCTTCTCCGCGCCGAAAAATCCGCGCCCTGTGAAAATCGTCTCCGCGCCAAAGCAAAGCCCCCTTCCTGACAGTCGGAACATGGAAACAATTTCCTTTTGTATTCTTTCCGATTATTTCGTTTTTCAATCATTTTATCATAGCTTTTTGTTTCTTTCAATACTTTCCCCGTCGCAACCGTGAAAAATTTCATAAGCGATATTGACATTTCCGATTTTACGGAGTATGATTAGTTATATCGATTATACTTGTTATACTTGAAAGGAGAAAAAATATGGCACCTGAAGGAAAATATCTGTTCGGCGTTGCAAAGGTCGGACAGAAGGGTCAGATAGTGATCCCGAAAGAAGCGCGTGAAGTTTTCAACATTTCCCCCGGAGATACGCTCGCCGTGCTCGGCGATATAAATCAGGGCATAGGAATTGTGAAGGTCAGCGATTACGAGGCCTTCCGCAAAATGCTGCTCGGAGGCGAAGAAAAATGACAGAAGCGATAAAAACCGTCGCGCTGACAAAAAAATACGGCGAGAAAACAGCCGTAAACTCTCTTGACCTCACCGTTCACAAGGGAGAGCTTTTTTCCCTTCTCGGAGTGAACGGCGCAGGCAAAACAACAACTATAAAAATGCTTTCGTGTCTAACGGCGCCCACCTCCGGCGACGCTTTTCTGCTCGGCGACAGCATTGTTTCTTCGCCTGCGAAGGTCAAAGCGAAAACAAACGTCTCCCCACAGGAAACAGCCGTCGCACGAAATCTCTCGGTTTATGAAAACCTCATTTTTGCCGCAGGAATCTATGGCTTTGACAAAGCAAAGTCAATCGCCTCGGCGGACAAAATGATGAAGGATTTTGCTCTTTCGGACGTTGCAAAGTCCAAAGCGAAAACGCTTTCCGGCGGTTATGCCAGAAGGCTCAGCATAGCGATGGCGCTGATAAGCAGTCCCGAAATACTCTTCCTCGACGAGCCGACCCTTGGGCTTGACGTCATTGCGCGTCGCGCCCTCTGGGATGTGATAACCTCGCTCAAAGGCAAGACAACCATCATTCTGACAACCCATTACATGGAGGAAGCCGAAGCCCTTTCGGACAGAATCGGCATTATGGCAGGGGGTCATCTTTGCGCCGTCGGCACGGCGGAAGAGCTGATTGCAAAGAGCGGTGCAAAGAATTTTGAAGAAGCGTTCATTTTCATAGTAAAGGAGGCGTCCGTATGAGAATGATGGTTTTTGCAAAGCGCAATACAAAAGAAATCCTCCGCGACCCGTTGACACTCTTTTTCGGCGCAGCGTTCCCCGTTATTCTTCTCCTTCTCCTCTGGATGATAGGCAGAAACATTCCGCAGGGTCAGGGACCCGACACGTTTGTAATTGAAAAGCTCGCTCCGGGAATTGCTCTTTTCGGGCTGACTTTTATCACGCTGTTTTCCGCTCTCCTTGTTTCAAAAGACCGTGGTGACAGTCTTATGCTCCGCCTCATGACTTCCCCCATGACGGCGTCCGATTTCGTTTTCGGTTATACGCTGCCGCTCATTCCTCTGGCAATAATCCAGATACTTATCGTCTTTGCGGTGTCAGTCCCCATGGGGCTCAGACTTTCGTCAGATATACTTCTTTCGATTGTGACTCTCATCCCCGCGGCGATACTTTTCATCGGTATCGGACTTCTTTTCGGAACAATTCTCAATGAAAAGCAGGTCGGCGGTATCTGCGGTGCCCTCATGACCAACCTCTGCGCATGGCTCAGCGGTATATGGTTCGACGTTGCCGCTGTCGGCAAGTGGTTTGAGGCGATAGCAAAAGCATTGCCCTTCTCTCATGCCGTCAACGCCGCACGTTACGCCGCCGCAGGCGACTACGCGAGCATTATGCCGGAGCTTATCTGGGTCATTGCTTATGCGGTTGTCATCTCGATGCTCGCGGTCATCCTCTTTTCCGGAAAGCTCCGATCCAAAAACACCTGACCTACTTTTCTTCGAGAAGAAAAGTAGGCAAAAGAAGCTTTAGTTATTGGTTTGTGCGGGCTTTATATTCTCATAAAAAGAAGCTGGTTTTGCGAGCGGCACAACACGCTCCTTCCGTCATTTTCTCACGAAAATGCCATCCCCCTTCTTCTCAGCGAAGTCTGCGAGGGTGCTTCGCACGCTTGCAAATCTTCCTCGAAAAGGAAGGCTAATATGTTCTCCGCGCCGCAGGCGCACCTCTTCTCTTCACTTTTCTCTCCTCTCCCTTAACTCAAAAAATCCCCCGCAGAAGCGGAGGATTTTTATTTTTTGTTTATTTTGTATGAGCCGAAATATACTCAACAATATCGTTCACCGTAATGAACGTGTGAATTTCGTCTTCCTCAATGTCGATGTCATACTCTTCCATAAGTCTGCCGCCGAGCTCATAAAGCTCAAGCGAGCTTATCCCGAGATCCGTTTCAAGGTTGGCTTCTGGCGTAATCTGATCCTCGGGAATCGAAAGGGTCTCCATCATAATTGATTTTATTTCGTCAAACATTGTATTGCTCTCTTTCCCGGCACTTGCCGAATAAAAATAATCATTTAACCTTATAACGCATTATCTTTCTCGACGTTGTTTTTTCAAACTCCGTCTCGCGGATCTCAACGTTCGGGATATGCTTGAATATGGGAAGCTTTTTGTTTACATTATCGACTTCCTCGCGGATTTTTGCCTCGATCTCTTCCTTTGTCGCGCCCTCAAACTTATCGTAATCGGGGTAGCAAATCGCCCAGATCGATGTTTCGCCGGCGTCGTTCTTTCTGCCTATGACAACACACTCGGCAATATATTCGCTCTGACCGAGATATTCTTCAAGCTCTTCGGGGAAGATATTCTTTCCGTTTGAAAGGATGATGACGTTTTTCTTTCTTCCTGTTATAAATATGAAGTCATCGTCGTCAATATAACCGATATCGCCGGTTTTGAACCAGCCATCCTCCGTAAACGCCTCTGCAGTAGCCTCGGGGTTTTTATAGTAGCCCTTCATAACGGCGTCGCCGCGCGTGACGATTTCACCCGTTTCGTCTTCGGGCGAAGCCTTATCTATACGCACCTCCATATGAGGAACTCTCATTCCGCAGGAATGGTGCTTACGCCAATGCATCGGGTTTGCCGCAACGAGAGGAGAGCACTCCGTAATCCCGTAGCCTTCGCAAATTTTTATGCCGAAAGCGTCAAAATCGTCGATGAGCTCGGAACGAAGCGGTGCGCCGCCGCAAACGATATACTGAAGTCTGCCGCCGAAAGCATCAAGAATGTCCTTGAAGAGCTTTCTTCTGCGGTCGATACCGATTTTGCGAAGCGCATTTGATATCTTTATCGCCGTTCTCACGGTCTTTGTTTTGCCCTTCTTTGCAATCTCCGCCCATATTCTCTTATACATCGTCTCAACATAAAGCGGGACGAGAACGAGAGCTGTCGGCTGATATTTCGCAAAGTTGCGCATTGTATTTTTAATGGAATCGTTTATGACCGTCGTTGCGCCCGTATTGGGAAGTGCGAGCTGAGCACACGTAAACTCATATGCATGATGGAAAGGAAGAACGGAAACGTATCTGTCCTCTTTGGCGCAACCCATGATCGCGCATGAGTCGAGCGTTGCCGTTACGAGGTTTCTCTGCGAAAGCATTACGCCCTTGCTTGTTCCCGTCGTGCCGGATGTGAAGAGTATCGCGCAGGTCTTGTCAAGGTCGACCTCATGATTTTCCGCCGTTCTGTCGCCGCCCTCATATGCCTTCTTACCGATTTCAAAGAAATCCGCAAAGCGCATGAATTTCTCGTCCTGCGGGAAATCGTCGCCGGCATAATCAAAGCAGATGAAATATTTAACATCCGGAAGATCGTCTTTCACCTCAACAACCTTATGATGTATCGACGAAGTATAGAAAACAACCTTCGTTTCGCAGAGTTTGATGAAGCCCGCAAACTGTTCTGCGGAAATATCCTTATCGAGAGGAACGATTATGCCGCCCGCGGATACCGTTGCGATATATGCCGCGGCATAATCCGGATGGGATTCGCCGGAGACAACGCAGGTCGGCTCCGTAAAACCGAGAGCGGTAAGTCCCGACGAAATGTAATTTACGTGATCGAGCATGTCGCGATATGTCACGACAGCCTCTGTTTTTGTAACTTTATCCTTATAAATATATCTTTCCTTGTCGCCGTATCTTTCGGCTTGTTTTACAACGCCGTCGTACAGAGAATCCATGCTGTATACAGTATGTGTCGGTTGCGTTTTTTTCATTAAATATACCTCTTCCCTTCTGTTTTTAGCGAGACTGTACTTATAATGATTATATTGCACTTATTTTCAACAAATACGATTATATATAAAAAGAATATCTTTGTCAAGTTTTTTTGCATATCGGCGGCATGTTTTTTCCCCGCAAAGTGAAATTTACTATTGATTTTTCCGATTTTTATGTTATAATATTATTTGCTCGTGCCGATGTGATGGAATTGGCAGACGTGACAGACTCAAAATCTGTTGCCCTCACGGGCATGCGGGTTCGACCCCCGCCATCGGCACCAAAAGCACCCTTTGGGGTGCTTTTTCAGTTATATCCCATCTGCACCGTCCGACAGCTTTATCTTTCCGGAGAAGCACTTTCGTCCATCGCGGGGACTTACGTCCTTCATTTCCTCCGGCATGGAAGCAAAATCGAAAAAACCTTGCCGCCGCTGCATTTTGAAGACAACGGCGGTATTATTTTTATGTTGATACATTTGTATAAAATATGATATTATGATGTCGGAAAGGATGTGATGTAAATGAAGAAAACAATTTCAATCGTTCTGGCGACAATACTGCTGTCGCTCTCATTCGGCATTTTCGCGAGTGCCGCGGGCAGACGCGTCGACGTCCGTGTAAACGACAAAACAGTAACCGCGGATGTCCCGACCCAGCTCATAGGCAACACAACATATGTTCCGATTTATAAATTCTGCTCCGCCGTATCGCAGGCAAAAAAGAGCTATGACGGCGCGACGAAAACAGCGACGATTACCTGTCGCGGCATAAACATTTACGCCACCTGCGGAAAGGACTACATAGTCGCAAACGGAAGATATATTTATTCGGGACTTGAAAACATCATCATCGACGGCACAATGCTCGTCCCCGTCCGCTCAATTGCAAAGGCGTTTGAAGCGGAGGTCAGATGGAACAGCGCAGATTATTCCGTCGATGTAAAGGATTCCGGAAAAACAATCGCCTCCGGCGACAGCTTTTATAACAGCAGCGACCTTCTCTGGCTCTCGAGAATTATATATGCGGAGAGTGGCGCTGAGCCTTTTGAAGGCAAGATCGCCGTCGGCAATGTTGTGCTTAACCGAGTACGCTCCACGGAGTTTCCGAACACGATATATGACGTAATTTTCGATACAAAATACGGCACGCAGTTCACCCCCGTTGCAAACGGTCATATCTATAATACCCCCTCCGAGGACTGCATAATCGCCGCGAAAATCTGCCTTGAAGGTTACACAATCTCGGACAGAGTTCTCTATTTCATGGACGCAAAAGCCGCGTCGAATATGTGGACGGCGAGAAACCGCGAGTTTGCTTTTCTCATCGGAAATCACTCGTTCTATTATTGATTTATACAACTTTATAAAACAAAAAACGGAGCCCGCAGCTCCGTTTTTTGTTTTTGTGCTTTATTTGTTTATCTTTATATTCGTAAAGTTTCTGAGGTTGCACTGACCGTATGTGTTGTCGCCGGCGGAGAGAAGTCTGCCGGATTTTGTGAGCGCTACAGTGTGGTTTCTGCCCGCGGCAATCGCAACGACGTCCTCCCATTCGGAAACATTGCACTGACCGTAACCGTTATATCCCGCGGCAATGACCTTGCCGTTTGCAAGAAGACCGACGCTGTGATAATTTCCCGCCGCGACCGCGCGGATGTTCTGCCAGCGCGAAACCTCGCACTGGTCGTTTGCATTGTTACCGACGGCAACGCACGTTCCGTCCGATTTGAGGCCGAGAGTGTGAAGCCCGCCCGAGGCAACGGCACATATGCTTCCCCAGCGTATGCCGCCCCATGTTCCGTCCGTATTTGCGCCGACGGCAACAATTGTTCCGTCCGCACGCAGACCGACTGTATAGTTGTAACCCGCGGAAATTGCAATGATACCTTCCCAGTCCGAAACGTTGCACTGGCCGTATGTATTGTCGCCCGTGGCAATGCACGTGCCGTTTTCAAGCAGTCCGACCGTGTGTCCGACGCCTGCCGAGACCGCGCAGATGTTGTGCCAGCCGTCGACCTCGCACTGACCGTAACCCGAGTAGCCCGTGGCTACGCACGTGCCGTTTGAGCGCAGACCGACCGTGTGATGGTTGCCGGCGGCAACAGAAACGATTGAAGTCCATGAGGAAACATTGCATTGACCGTACGTCCCATAGCCTGCGGCAAGAACCTTGCCTGCCTCCGTAACGGCAACGGTATGAAGACCGCCTGCGGCGATTGTCGACGACGAGGGAGCGAGGAAACGCGTCACCGAGTTTTCTCTTCTGTCGACCTTTATCATGTCAATGCTTGACGTTGTATAAAATGCGGATTCCGCCTCGCTCTTCATGGAGGGCTTTGGCGTGATATCCGTTATAAGAGTGTCCGAATCGATTCTGTCCGAAGAGTTTGAAAAAACGGATTTTATATTATTGCTCATGCCTTCGCCGCCTTCAATCTCTATCGCCCCTTTGGATGAAGAAAGCTCCTGCGAAGGATATTGCGGCGGGTTTACCTTGCGTTCCGCCGTTGTAACCCCCATCGCCTCCACATGCTCATCCGGAGATTCCGTCTCCGGCGCACGACGTCTTCCGCCGACGGGAGAGTATTTATCAACGAGCGACCCGCCGTAGCGATTGTTTTTTTCGATTGCCGAAACTCTTTCGGAAAGAGCGCGGAGCTTTTTGTTTTCCGCTTCAAGCGAGTCCGCCGCGCTCCCCGCAAGGAAAAGCGGTATCATAAGCATAACGGAAAGTATGGCATAGATAAGAAATACACAGGCAAAGAAAAGATTGCCCTCGCTGAAATATTTAAGAGCGGCGGCAAAGCCGGCGACAGCTCCCACCGTGCCGATTATAACGGCTATCGTCTTTATCCTTCTACCCAAATTTTCCGACATGACTGTTTTTCTCCCTCCGTTTTCGTGTTTGTTTCGGAATTTATTACTGTTTTATATACGTTATCGATAATCACCCTGTAAGCCGCGCTTGTCAGGTGCATATATTCGTCATTCTGATATACTTTTTTAAGGTATCCGTCCTCGCCACAGAGCAGACTGTGGCTGTCTATATAGGTTATTCCCTTTCTCGCGCAAAGACCTTTTATCCATTCGTTCGCCTCACGGACGGCTTGCTTTGAGAGCTTTTTGTAATGAATGGTCGACTTATCGGAAAGCGGCAGTATAGACTGAACGAATATCTTCGTTTTTGGGCTGTTTTCCGTCACGGTATCTATCATTTTTTCATAAACCGCGACGAACTTTTCCTCCGGCATAAAGCCCGCCCCGCCGGAAACGCCGAGCGTGATGACAAGAACCTTCGGCTTTCTTTCCTTTGCCGCGTCGGCTAAGGAAACCGCCCTGTCTTCGTCCTCAAAATATATGGGCTTGCCCTCGCAAACGGTTCTGAAAAGCACCGTGTTTGCTTTGCCCGTCCACACTCTTTCTTCGGGAATTCCGCCGCGCAACTTCATATGCGCCGTTGTGGAATCGCCGAAAAAGACGATGTCGTTTTCGTTTATCTGTGCGCCGCAGGCGGCATGACCGCAAACGGCTGAAAAAATCATGATTGCCAAAAGAATCATGGCAAACCGCAAAGGTTTTTTCAAATTTATCGCATCCTTATTTATTTGCTTTCGAGACGCGAGACCGTTTTCCCGTCCGAAACGATTATAACCGTTCCCATTTCGTCCGTTCGGAAAATGTTTATGCCCATATCGCCGAGCTTCTGCATTGTTTCCTTGTGCGGATGACCGTAATCATTACCCTTCCCGCAGGAAATGAGCGCGATCTCGGGGTTTACGGCATTCAGAAACGCCTGCGACGACGATGTTACAGAGCCGTGATGTCCGACCTTGAGAACATTGCATTTCAGATCAGACTTTGAGAAGGCTTTGATTATTTCCGCCTCGCTGTCGCTCTCAGCGTCGCCAGTAAACATAAACGATGTTTCCCCATATGTCACCTTTGCGACTATGCTGTAATCATTTGTTTCCTTGCCGGCAAGCATGTTGTCCGAGGGGGCGAGGATTTTCATCTTCGCTTCGCCTATGTCAAGCGTCTGCCCGACTTCGGAGAAAATCACTTCGATGTTCTTCTTTTCTATTGTTTCAAGGATGTTCGTCCAGGTCTTGCCCGAATAATCGCAGTCGGGTATCATGACGGTTCTGACAGTCACACTGTCAAGCACCTTCTTCGCCGCGCCGATGTGGTCATAGTGCGGATGGGTCAGAATGAGCATATCGAGCTCTTTTATTCCGAGAGAGGAAAGATAATCCGGTATCGTGTCGGGTCTTGTTTTGTTCGGAGCGCCCGCGTCTATGAGGATATTCTTTACGTTTTTCCCGTCCGGTATACGCAGAAGGAACGAGTCCGCCTGCCCGACGTCTATCATATGTAACTGGAGCTTACCGTCGTCAAGCTCGGTGACGGTACCCGTTTTATCCGGCTTTATAACGCCGAGCGGGTCATCAAAAATACCGAAATACGCCCCTGCGGCAAGTATGAGCACAAGAACGATATATATGATTGATTTTATGGTTTTTACGCTCTTTTTAACGTTTTTTCTCTTTGCCACGGGTGAAATCCTCTCATCTTTTCAGATATACACTTGTATTATAGCAGAATATATTATATATTACAATAGCTATCGCACAAAAAATAAATATTTTTTCTTTCAAAATCTTTGTTTTGACTATTGACAAACGTCACACATTGTGATAAACTATTCGGGCACTTGAAAAAATGCGCCCATAGCTCAGCGGATAGAGTGCCCGGCTACGAACCGGTAGGTCGAGGGTTCGAATCCCCCTGGGCGCGCCAAAGCAAAAAGGACACCATCGGTGTCCTTTTTGCTTTGGCAAGGGGGATTCGAACAGGCTCGGTAGTGAATGACAGCCTTGGATGGCTGTCAGAGCCGAGCCTGACCAAGCGTCGTCGAGACGCGAGAATTCGAATCCCCCAAAACTCTGCGCCAAAGCACCGCAAGGTGTCCTTTTTGCTTTGGCGCAAAATCACAATAACAGTTATAACCAAAGCAATGATTGTATCTCCGCTTTCGGAATGGTATTCTGAAAACACAAACAAAGAAAGGAGGAAAACCGCAAATGAAATACGAAAACGCAAACGATGTTTTACCCAAAGATCTTCTGGAACAGGTTCAGAAAATAGCCGGAGGGCGACTTCTTTATATTCCGATCGCCGGCGACAAAAAGTTATGGGGAGAAAAGAACGGAAACCGTTTTCGCGTAAAAATGAGAAACCGCGAGATCCGCGAAAAATTCGCGTCTGGCGCAAGCGCTGACACATTGTCAGCCGAATATTTTCTCACCCCCGAAACAATACGAAACATTATTTATGAAAAAAAGGAGATGCAATCTATGACGTTTGAAGAAATCTGCAAACTTTACAGCGACGAAGCCCCGATTTCCTGCGAACTGAAAAACAAGCTCGACAGACAGGAATCATGGGCGGTTTATATGCTCCGCGACTATCTTATAACTTATCCTTCCGGAGCAATTACGCTTCATATCCACAAATACTGCTATACAACGGAAAAGCGCGTGCAGCAGATGACAAAAATCATCGAAGCCTACCGCAAAGCGGGCTGCGACTGCTGCGGCGTCGTTCCGAACAAATACGGCGAGCTGTCACGGACGGTGCCCTTTGAAGGCTATGACTGCGTCGTCTGGGCAGAGGAAACGATCGACGGCGCAATTCCCTCTTCGGAAAAATCGCCGAGAATCGCAGGCGAAAGTTCAAGATACATTTACTCCGACGAGATGCTTGCGCTTATGGCAAAGGTCGGAGGAATGCACCTCGACGGAAGCGAGCCGAACTATACGGTTCTCTTTGACAACGACTCGTGCGCTCTGAAAATTTATGAAGACTGGATAGACGAATATCTTGAATGTGACCTTCCGAGCGAGATCGGTGAAAAACAGCCCGACCTGCTTCCACTGCTTGACAAAATCCGCAAAGAGGTGAAAAATATCCGCAGCCGCCTGCGCCCGATCTACGGAAAGCTCCCGAAATCACTCTTTCACGGCGAGGAGCAGCGCAACAATCAACTGCTTTCGGGCGACGGTCACCTCATCGGGCTCTGCGATTTCAATAACGGCGGACTCGACACCTGCATAGCACATTTTCTCCACGTTGCGATGATAACGACTGAAGAGCTTCCCGAAGATTACGTCTGGCTTGAAGTAAACGATCCCGACGTTCGCCAAAAACGCCTTGACAGCCTGATTCATTCGTTCCGTGTAATCGGAAAGGAATATAATTTCAGCGAAGAAGAGCTTGCCGCACTGCCGCTTGTCTACAAAATAATGCTTTTCGGCGGCGTGTATTATTACGGAACCGTTTTCGAGCTTGCGGATAACCACGATCAGCTGAAGGAACTGCTCGAATACATTCTCGGTCAGCTTTCCATAGATCAGATCGATTTCCGCAGGGTACTTGCCGGGGCAACCAACTGAGCACAAAAAGCACGCCGCGGCGTGCTTTTTTATTAAGCAGAGGCGAATTATAATCAAGCGTAACGCAATCGAAAAACTGCGCGATCAATACGGCGCAATGTCTCTTCCCTTTTCCCATCACTTCTTTACAAACTTGACCTTTCCGTCCTCCGCCCGCGCACAGACCGAAGCGGGGGACGTTATCTTCCCTTCAACAATCTCTTCCGAAAGAGCGTCCTCAATGAGCCTTGTCACCGCGCGACGGAGAGGGCGCGCGCCGTAAATATCACTCATCCCCTCCCCCGCTATCAGCTTTATAACGCTATCGTCAAACGACAGCTCAATTCCGATTCCGCCCGCTCTTTTCGCCGCGTCCGACAGCATTTTCCGCGCGATCTGCTCCGTATCACGCTCAGTCAGTCGCGAAAAAACGATTATCTCGTCCACACGGTTGAGAAATTCCGCTCTGAACACGGCGCGAAGGGCTTCGGTTGCGGCGTTCTTCTGCCGATTTTCGTCGCTCTCATTCGACCCGAACCCCGCCCTTTTCGACCCGCCCGAGCCAAGATTGGACGTCATTATAATAACCGTATTGCGAAAATCGGACTGCCTGCCGTGGGAATCCGTAAGCCGCCCGTCCTCAAGTATCTGCAGGAGCAGATCAAAAACGTCGGGATGGGCTTTTTCTATTTCATCGAAAAGAACGATGCTGTACGGTCTTTTGCGAACGCTTTCCGTAAGCGCGCCGCCGTCATCATAACCGACATATCCCGGGGGCGAACCGACAAGCTTTGCGACACTGTGCTTTTCCATATACTCGGACATGTCAAACCGCAGAAGCGCTTTTTCCGAACCGAAAAGCGACTGCGCAAGCGCCTTTGCAAGTTCCGTTTTGCCAACGCCCGTCGGGCCTGTGAATATAAGCGAGCAAATCGGTCTGTCCGGATTTGAAAGCCCAGTCCTTCCGCGACGAACCGCGCGGCACAGCACCTCTACCGCCTCTCTCTGACCTATCACCCGCTCGGAGAGTTCCTCTTCAAGACGTGAAAGCCGCTTGCTTTCGTCCTCCGCGATACGCTCGACGGGGATATTTGTCCACGCAGTCAGCACCTCGGCAATGTCCTCCGCCGCGACCTTCGGAGGCGACGTCAGCCGTCGCGCCTCGGTCTCTCTCCGCAAAAGTGAAAGCTCCTCCCGCTTTGAAACTATCTCCCCGCGCAGCTCCGCCGCAAACTGAAAATTTCTGTCCATAACGGCACATTCACGGCGCATGCAGAGCCCGCGCAGCTCGCTTTCAAGCTCCCTTTGTCTCTGCGGCGGCTCCGATGACGCCATGCTCTTTTTTGATGACGCCTCGTCAATGAGGTCTATTGCCTTGTCGGGAAGGAATCTGTCCGGCAGATACCTTTTCGACAGCCTTATCGCCGCTTTTATCGCCCCATCCGTTATCGTCACCCTGTGGTGCGACTGATACTGCGGGCGGAGCGAGCGAAGTATCTCCTCTGTTTTTTCCTCGTCCGGCTCGTCTACGGTCACAGGCTGAAAGCGTCTTTCGAGCGCGGGGTCCTTTTCGATATGCCGTCTGTACTCGCGCAACGTCGTTGCGCCTATGACCCGCAGCTCGCCTCTTGCAAGCAGGGGTTTTAGTATATTCGCCGCGTCGACAGCGCCTTCCGCCGCTCCCGCTCCGACTATCGTATGAAGTTCGTCGATAAAAAGAATGGTGTTGCGGTTTCTGATGACCTCATCCGTAAGCTTTTTCAGTCTTTCCTCAAATTCGCCCCTGTATTTTGCTCCCGCTATCATCGCGCCGATGTCAACGGAAATGACAGTCTTCCCGATTAAAGCCTCGGGCACGTTTCCGGAAACTATTCTCTCGCAAAGTCCCTCAACAACCGCTGTCTTGCCGACGCCCGGCTCTCCGATAAGGCACGGATTGTTCTTTGTTTTCCTGCCGAGTATTCCTATGACGCGCTCCGTCTCCGCGTCTCTGCCGACGACGGCTGGCAGCTTTCCCTTCCGCGCCGCGTCCGTCAGGTCGCAACCGAAAACAGGCGAGACGTTTTCCTGCTCCTGCCCGTATTTTCCTTTCGTGTTCTGGGGCTTTGCCTCGGTACCCGTTTCGGAAAGAAACGTCATTATATCATTTTTTATCTCGCCGACTCCGGCGCTCTGCGCGATTATCAGTCGCACCGCCGCAGACTCTCTTTCACCCAGAAGCGCCAGCAGAAGGTGTTCCGTCCCGACCTTGCCCCCGCCGCTCTTTGCCGCCTCGTCCGCCGCCGTCTCTATAACGGTGCGCAGTCCGGGCGTCATTTCTCTTGCCGACGGAGAAATATCCCGCGCGCCGCCCTCTCCGGAAAGGGCTTTTGTCTGCGCGTAGGTTATGTCATGGACGCGGAGAATATTTGCCGCAACACAGCTCTCGTCATAAAGAAGCCCTAAAAGCAGGTGCTCCGTCCCGACGTATGCCCTGCAAAGCTCCGCCGCTTCCTCTTCAGCTCTCGCAAGCGCGGTCTCCGCCGCGTCGGTAAGTCCTCTCTGCATAAAAGTCACCTCGTTTATTCGTTTCTTAATGATTATATTCCCGCCATCGCACTTTTACCCGAAAACCGGAAAAATCCTTTTGTCGACTGCTTGTTTTTATCATTTATACTTGTGTATAACAAAATCTTTTTCCGCTTTTTTCCGCAAACGTCTTGTCACAAAACGATTTTTGATGTAGAATACTGTAAAAATATGTAAAGGAGCTTTTTCAATGCTTTCAAAAGTTTTCAGCGCGGGACTGATGGGAATCGACGGATATATTGTCACAGTCGAATGTGACGCGCAGAACCGTCTGCCGGATTTTCAGATAGTCGGTCTGCCGGACGCGGCGATAAAAGAAGCGAAGCAACGCATCCGCGCGGCGTTCATCAACAGCGGATTTTTCTTTCCGGATGCCGAGATAACCCTCAATCTCGCCCCCGCGGACAAAAAGAAAGAAGGCTCGGGATATGACCTTGCCATGCTCCTTTCAATCATGACATGCTCCGGCGAGCTCGCCGGTATCGACCTTTCGGACGCCTGCTTTGCGGGAGAACTTTCGCTCTCCGGCGATGTCCGTCCCGTTTGCGGCGCGCTTTCGATGTGCATAGCCGCGCGTGACGCAAAAATGAAGCGCTTTTTCGTTGCGGCGGAAAATGCCGGCGAGGCGGCAGTCGTCGACGGAATAGAGGTCTATCCCGTCCGTGACGTGCGCTCGCTCTTTTCTCATCTGGCAGGCGAAAGCCTTATAGAGCCGATTCGCTATGACGGCAGAACACTTCATTCGTCTGTCGCATATGCGGGGCTTGACTTTGCGGACGTAAAGGGTCAGGAGCAGGCAAAGCGCGCACTTGAAATCGCGTGCGCCGGCGGTCATAACGTCCTGCTGATAGGTCCTCCCGGAACGGGAAAAAGCATGCTGGCAAAAAGAATACCAACCATTCTTCCGGAAATGACGTTTGAAGAGTCGATTGAAACGACAAAAATACATTCCGCCGCGGGAACTCTGCCTGCCGGCGTCTCTCTCATGACGGAACGCCCCTTCCGTTCGCCGCACCACACAATGTCAAGCGCGGGACTCGCAGGCGGCGGCAGAATACCTATGCCCGGCGAAATTTCCCTTGCGCACAACGGCGTTCTGTTCCTCGACGAGCTCCCCGAATTCTCCCGCGACTCAATGGAGGTGCTCCGTCAGCCGCTCGAAGACAGAAAGGTGACTATTACGCGAGTCAGCGGCAAGCTGACGTTCCCTTCGGATTTTATGCTCGTCTGCGCTATGAACCCCTGCAAATGCGGCTATTACGGTCACCCGACAAAGCCCTGCACATGCTCTCAGTCGGATATAAAAAAGTATGTTTCAAAGATAAGCGGTCCCCTGCTTGACAGAATTGATATTCAGGTGGAAATGCCGTCGCTTTCTTATGACGAGGTATCGCAGACAGCCTCCCCCGCCGAAACTTCCGCCGTCATTGCGGAAAGAGTCAACCGCGCACGCGCGTTTGCGGCGAAGCGCACCGATGGCGAAAAGAACCTTTTCTGCAACGCTCAGCTCACCCCCGCACAGATAAGAAAATTCTGCGTGATGGACGCTCCCGCAAAGGACCTTCTCAAAAAAGCCTTTGACCGTCTCGGCCTTTCGGCAAGAGGCTATGACCGTATTCTCCGCGTCGCCCGAACAATCGCCGACCTCGCGGAAAGCGATATCATCCGCGCGCCGCACATTGCCGAAGCAATCCAGTTCCGCAGTCTCGACCGAAAATATTGGGGCTGACCATACTTTTCTTTGAAAAGAAAAGTAAGCAAAAGAAACTTCAGTTATCGGGGAGTATGTACAGAGTTTTAATATAGCCTCCTCCAGTAGGGATTTGCGAGTGTGCGAAGCACGCTTGCAGGCGTCGCCGAGACGGGTTCGGA
>ENA-ORMS01000238-ORMS01000238.1-human-gut-metagenome-genome-assembly--contig:-NODE-238-length-60973-cov-4.585673_pt1 | contig 60973 bp, 60 predicted proteins | sample MGYA00242104_ERZ508997 | MGnify/ENA primary metagenome ERZ508997 (study PRJEB26280, sample SAMEA2338704) | human gut metagenome | biome: human gut; feature: human-associated habitat; material: faeces...
CCTGGGACTGGAAAGCCGGGTCAGGGCTTCAATGGCCTTTCTGGCCTTATCCTCCTGTATCACGCCTACAATCCCATTTAGCAGGATCACTGCCGCAATGATTCCGGCGTCCCCTACTTCCCCCAGGAACAGAGAAATGGCGATCGCCGCCATAAGAATATAAATAAGGGGGTCCTGCAGCTGCTCTAAAAAGAGCTGCAGGGCTCCCTTTTCCTTTCGTTCTTTCAGCCTGTTAGAGCCATATTTTTCTCTTCGTACTTCCACCTGGATGGAAGAAAGTCCGTTTTCCTGATTTCCTTCCAGTGCCTTGATCACTTCCGCACCGCTTTGCCTTGTATACATACTCGTCCCTCCTGCTTCTAAGATTTTATATGCAGGAGGGACGCAGATTATTCTAGTTTCCCACTCCCAGTGCAGGAGTAAAATTATCAAAATAGCTGTAATTACATCTGATACAGGTATATATGGTGTAGCCCTGCGTAGTCTGTGTAGCCGGTATCACCACAGAACGGTAGCTGTGTCTGTTCGGATCAAGCTCCAGATTATCCGCATAGCTGCTGCCGCAGGCACAGACATAAGAAATAATGCCCTTTTCTGTGCAGTTTGCTTCCTTAAGCACATAGGAAGTATATTGATGTACATGTGCTGAGGCTGAGGGCGCTGCCGAAGCCGAGGAAGACGCAGATGCCGTGGGCTGAGCCGATGCGCTGGCAGAAGGCTGGGCGCTTGCCTGTGCAGTAGCCGAAGGCTGGGCCGATGCGCTGGCCTGCGCAGATGCTGCCGGACTTGCCGACACCTTGTTCAGAGGTCTTGAATCCAGTACCACGCCGCATACCTTACAGGTTCTCTGTTCCGTCCCCATCTGGGTGCTTGTAGGCTCCTCCGCTACCGTCCAGTCCGTTGCCACATGTCCGGGCGCCGGGATCATTTCTGTATAAAAGCTGCCGCAGCTGCAGGTATATTTTCTCAGTCCTGCCAAAATACAGGAGGGCTCTCTTACCGTTTCTGCTGTATACTGATGCACATGCTTCTGATTTGTGGTATCCCCTGTGCTATCCGAAGAACCGTCAGTGGAAGAGCTTGTCCCATAGGGGATTACCTCCTGCGCTACGATCTCATCGCAGTAGATACATTTTTTAACCCGAAGACCGTCCTTATCTGCCGTAGGTTTGGTTACCACTTCCCAATCATCCGCCACATGTCCGGTTGACATAATATCTACATAATATTCGTCCCCGCACTCGCAGACATATTTGATCTTTCCTGCGCTGTAGCAGGTTGCTTTCTTTTCCACCGTTTGCTTATAGTCATGGACATGTCCGTCTGCGGCAGCCGGTATGCTTGTAGGCGCTATGGTCGGCTCCGTATTCTGACCCGGATCAGTCGTGGGAGCAGTGGTGGGAACTGCCGTTACCTGCTGCTCTGTGGTCTGGTTATCTGTGTTTTTGGTCGTTTCTTTATTTCCTGCGCCTGTAAGTGAATAGCCAATGATCCCTACTGTAGCCAGACAGGCTATCACTGCAAGGACCCCTAATATTCCGGTCAGCACTTTTATTACTCCGCTCATATTCGCTCTCACGCCTTTCCTTTTAATTGTATTATTATACCATCTGTTTGCCATTTAGGAAAGATGCTTTTTATGCCTACCTGATCTCCTCAGTCTCCAGGATGAAGGATACGCTTCCCGTTTTTCCTTCTTCCAGACCTCCAAAGCTGGTATAAAGCTCATCCGCGCTCTGCATTGCTTTCAGACGCTCTGAAAGCTTTCTCAGTTCGTTCTCCTTTGTCTCGTAGCTGTCGTCTTCCTTGTCAGTATCTTCCTCTGTTCCGTCCAAACTGTCACAGGCTTTTTCCACTCCCTTGGTATAGGCGTTTACGCCCTGCGTCAGGCTTTTGCTTCCTTCCGAAAGCTGTGAAACAGCCTGCGCCACCTCCGCAAGCCTGGGATCTGCAGCCGCAAGCTGCGAGAGCGTGGTATCAAGAGTTTCCAGTCCCTGGCTTAAAGTATCGGCCCCCTCTCTGAGGCTTTTTCCACCGTCGCGAAGCTTTCCGATCTTTTCCTTTAAATCCGTTGTCTGTTCTGACGCATCTCCATATTGATCTGCCATTTCCTCCAGCCGGTCCGTGATGTCCTCAAACTGATCCTTCTCTGTCATCCCATTGGAATACAGCGTTGCCGTAAAATCCAGTTCAAAATCTGTGGCATCAAAGGATACCTCCATATAAGAATCCAGTTCCATGTCCTCTTCGTCAAACAGGCTCATATGATCAAGATCAAGGGCTTCCTTTACTCCCGGAAGGAAAAATCCGTAGACAAGATAATCCCCATCCATATATTTTGCTTCTCCGTTTTCCACGGTAACATGCTTTGCGCATTCTCCCGAAAGCATCATTCCGCTTACCACCACAAAGGGAGTGAAATTTTCCCCTTCGCCGGTATGGTTTTCATACTCCATCCGGATCCTGATCCGCCCGGTTGCACCGGCAAGCTGATCTGCCGAGACCTCCTGTCCGTCCAGATAATAGGTCAGCTTTACGCTTACCGGAAGAAGAGTTCCCGGATCTGCCGTTCCTTCATAATGAATATCCTCACCGTGGTTTTCCCATTCATATCGGTTGCTTCCAAGGCTTGTCACCTCTTCATCTCCCTCTTTATTGGTAAGCTGCGTCAGCGTGGTAACGTCGGTAATCTTCTGATCCTTTCCCGGGTTTTTAAGCGCTGTGGTAACCGTGATCTCCGTAGGAGAGCCGGCATGATCTGCCAGAATATAAACAGATTCCTCCTTATCGTTTTCCATGCCGCTTTCATGATATTCGTAAACCTGTTCTTCCTGCTCCTCCTGATCCCTCTGTTCTGTTTCCTTTACCTTCCCGTTCTCCTGCTCATTTCCCTTTTGTGTATTCTGGCAGCCGGTAACAGCCACAACGCTGATAAACACTGCAATAACGGCCAGATTCACTATTTTATATTTTAATTTCCTTGCGATCATCCTTCTGCCTCCTTACTCTACGTTCTTTAATGCCATATCCATGGGCACCTTTTTGATCCTGCGAAGCTCTAACACTGCCACGATCAGATAACAGAAAAATCCTGTCAAAAACATCTGGGCATAAACTCCATCAGGCGTCCAATAAGGCAGCCAGCCTGTCATCATCGTCTGTATCATAATCCTCCAGATGATCCCGATCTCCCAGTTGGTTATGGGAATACAAATGAGCATGCAGAGGATCACCACAGCGGAGGTAGGCAGGATATACAGCCTTGCAATTTCTCCCCTGGAATACCCCAGGATCTTGGTCATGGAAATGGACTGGGCATTTTTCTCAATAATGATCTTGCTGAGCAGATACACCAGGATCAGAAAGATGATCACTGCAAAGGCACACATCAGCCACATCATCTGTCCCATGGAAAGCTCTAGCTGTCTGCTGACCTTTGTCAGCGCATCCAGATCGATTACCGTGCTGATATATTCCTCCTCTATATCTGTGATCTCGCTGTTGCAGAAATATCCTCCGAACATTCCCTCTCCCAGATCAAACACCTCATTGAGGTGCTCTCTCGTCATAAAAACATTCAGCCCCGCATCATAGGGGTAAATCCCCGTCACCGTAAAGGTATAGCTTTTATCCTCATATTTTTCCTTTAAGGTAATCTGATCTCCGGCCTTCAGCCCGTATTTATCTGCATAAGCAGAAGATACATACACATCCTCCTCTGAAAGCTCCAGGGGAAGATAGCTACTGCGGTGTTCAATCCCGTAAAACAGGATATCCTCCAGCATATAGGCTTCATCTGTTGTCCGAAGAGTATAGGCGCTGAACTTTTCCGCATCCTTGTTCTTGGTTTCTACCTTCTGCTCAAATTGCAGCATGGCCAGCATGCTCCGCAGCTTATGATCCTCGTCCATCTCAGACAAAGGCATATTCAGCAGGTACTGATATTTTGCCAGCATGCTGTCTGTGATCTGCTCCTGGTAATGCTCCATGATAGGCTGCATGACCAGTCCAAACAGAAGAAGCACATAAGCGAACTGGATCCCGATCAGCATCATCACATAGTTTGCCATATTCTGAAAAATGACCCTGATCCGGAAACGGGAAAAGAATTTTATCAAAGGACTCAGGTAAATTGCCCTTTTATTTTTCTTTCTGCTCAGGTCCCTTCTCAAAAACTGAAGAGGACTCAGCTTCATCTGTCTGTGCAAAATAAGGAAATTGATCAGAAGCATCAGGATAACCGGAACCACTGTGGTGGAAAGGAAAGCATCTGCATTCCATACCGTTTCGTAGGTAGGCAGGCTATAGCTGTGATAATACATAGCTGCACAGATCTTTTTCATAACCGTATATCCAAGCACATTGCCGATCAGCGCACTGATCACCGTAATGATACAGGGCATTGCCATATAATGCCGCACCAGTTCTCCCCTGGTATAGCCACTGGCCCGGAGAGTTCCGATCACATTGGCTTCCTTTTCTATGGTATTGGCTGTGGTAATCGCAAAAACAAAGGCCAGAATTGCGATCACCATATAAAGAAGGATTGCGACCATTGCCCTGTCACTGCCCATATCCTCCCCGGTAAAGCAGATCGCCTGATTTTCATACCTGGGAACAAAGTCCTTCAGGGCTACTTCCTTGTTGATCGCTTTCATCAGTTCCTCTGCTGCCTTCTTTTCTTCTGCTTCTGAGGAAGGCTCTGTTTCATATTTCCAGGCATAGCACTGATAAAGCTCTTTGCTGTCAAAGCTTTTAAGTCCCTGTTCCGACACGATCCCTACGCCAAACAGAACCGCATCAAACATGGAGTCGCTATTTTTTTCAAAAAGACAGCTATAATCCGGCAGCGCCACAAGTCCTGTAATACGGTAGCTTCTACCGCCTGCCGTAAGCTGGTCTCCCACCTGCAGCTCGTGGTTATCAGCAAACATTCTGTCAACCGCAATTTCATCTTCTGCAAGGGGCAGCATCCCATCCATCAGGCAGACAGTATTGACCTGTGTACGGTCTGCATAAATTCTGATCATAGCGCTAAAATCGGTTTCCTTCTCTGTATAAAACTGCGCGTAAAGCGTTACGCCCTCTTTTTCAATGGCTTTTCTCTGCGCATGGTTCATCTTATGCTCTGTCACAAAGTGGCCATTTTCAATATTGTATTTTGAAAATCCATCTTGATAGGCTTTCAGCATACTGTTATCTGCCACAAGAAAACCGGAGATAAAACCGATCGAAAGAATCATCAGGAAAAAGATCACCAGATATTTTCCGAGATCTCCCTTTATTTCCCGCGGCAGGCGCTTTGATAATGGATTTCTCATAAGCTTCCTCCTTACCAGTCGAGATCCCCGGCTTTTATCTTTTCTTCGTTAATATAGTTTTTACGGATCTGTCCGTCCCTGAGCTTAACCACCCGGTCTGCCATATTTTTAATCGCATCATTGTGGGTAACCATGATAACGGTATTTCCATATTTCTGGTTCACCGTTTCAATCAGCTTTAAGATCTCCTTGGATGTGTTATAATCCAGCGCTCCTGTAGGCTCGTCACACAAAAGAATATCCGGATTTTTAACGATCGCCCTGCCAATGGCGCAGCGCTGCTGCTGTCCTCCCGAAAGCTGATTGGGCAGTTTCCTGCGATGCTTTGTAAGCCCCAGTGTTTCGATCAGTTCCTCCACATCAAGCGGATGATCGCTCAGATATGCTCCCACTTCAATGTTTTCCTGCACCGTAAGGTTGGGGATCAGATTGTACATCTGGAATATGTAGCCCAGGTGCTTTCTTCTGTAGGCAGTCAGCCGTTTTTCATTCATATCCTCCGTTTTTTCCCCATTTATGGTGATGCTTCCTGCATCTGCCCGGTCAATGCCGCCTATGATATTGAGCAGCGTGGATTTTCCGGAACCGGAGGGCCCGAGCAGCACACAGAACTCTCCTTTCTCTACGGAAAGATCAATTCCCTTTAAAACCTCTACAAGGCTGTCGCCTTCTCCAAAGCTTTTTTTAATTCCATTTATCTCTAAAAACATAATATCTCCTCCCGGAGGTTAGTTTAATCTAACCATTAGGGATTGTCAAATGCTATTTTGAGATTTTGTTGTGTTATATTAGAATTTTTGTATGAAAGCTGGCACAGCTCTGCCATTCAGAAGAGTGATATATTCCAGGCACTCGATAAGAGGAAACAATTTTACCTGTTGGGTCATTCTTGCCACATTATTTTATATAAAATGCATAAATAAGAAAATATGGCAATAAAATCACGAGGCAGATAATACATCTGCCTCGCATCAAATTAGAAATTAATTTATTGTAAATTTATTTACAATATCAGAAAGTCGTTTTGCAATTGTTTGATTCTGTGTTACCTGATGCTGAATTGTATCAGAAACATCAGAGAGTTTTTCGCTTTTTCCTACAATAATATCGATTGCTTTCTGATTTTGTGCTGTAATATCATGAATTCCTTCCATATGATCGTTAATCTGGGATGTAGAAGTAATCATTGTTTCAATGGATTTTGTAATTTCTTCCATTAAGTTTTGGATTTTTTCTGCTATTGCACTGTTGTTATCAGACTGTTTTGCATAACTTTCAAACTGTCCTACAACACTGTTTTGCATATAAGTTATAATCTTACGAAAACAATTGTTTACCACCTCAATACTATTGTTTGCTTCATTGCATATCGTTTGAATATTTATTGCGGTCATTTTTGAAGTATCTGCCAATGCACCGATCTCCCCTGCTACAACCGCAAAGCCTTTTCCGGCTTCTCCTGCTCTTGCTGCTTCAATCGAAGCATTCAGGGAAAGAAGATTCGTTTTATTGGCGATGCTTAGGATTTCAGTTGCTAATTGATTAATTTTAGATAATTCATTCAAACTATCAATAGCATGTTCTACGGATAATCTGGTGCTGTCAAGTTCTTGTTTTCCATTTTCATATGCCTGCTGTGCATTATTACACATATCGTCCGCATCCAGTTTTACCTTTTTGCTCATCTGCAATGTTTCTGTAATTTGTAAAGCGATAGCTTCTACAATATCATTAATATGTTTTACCTCTTTATATACATCATCTACAGTTTTATTGGTATTTTCTAGTGATGCCGATAATTGTTGTGTAGCAGCAGTTTGGTCTGTTGTGCTATCTACCATTTCAATTGCAGAATCATGAAGATTGTGAGCATTTTCTTCTAAAGTGCCACAACACTCCTTCAAAGTCTGTACTATACCTCTTAATGATGTAATTAAATTACCTATAGCTTTTGAAATATTTCCAAGTTCGTCCTTATGTATCTCATGCTGTTTAACATCATCGTTAGATGTTAAATCAAACTGTTGTAACTTTATTATACCATTTTCAATAGACATCATAGGACACATCATTCTGGTGATAATTACAACGGATACTATAGCAAGAATCAGTAATATGATTACACACATAATCAACAACTGATTTCTTACAGAAACAACAGCCGCAAATAATTCATCTTCATCAGCATCAATCATAAACAGCCATCCACGGTCTGCCATATAATAATAAGAGTCAATATAGTCTTTTCCATTCTCTTTGTGCTCTACATAACCACCGGCACTATTCGCAGTATCCTTATATTTCTCACATAACTGCAGCAGATACTCTTCCTCTGTTTCTGTGGCAATCATTTCCGCCTGATTATGGAAAATATATTTATGATCCTTTACATTAATCATGCAGTAAGTCGCATGCTCCATTCCATTCATTCCAAGGCTGTCCAGCTTATTCACAAGCCCCTCAGTATAAATTCCACCCCCAACAAGTCCTGCAGGATTCCCACTTTCATCATAGATCGCCCGATACATGGAGACAATCTGATTGCCGCTTGCCGGTGATATAATGATTCCTGTATTATATACCCCATCCGTAGCAATCAGTATATCCTGTAATGCTTTTAACGAATCTCCTTCTCTTGTAGTAATACCAACCACCCCGGCATTGGTATGGGCAAGTACATGGGTATTCCATTCACTTACATACAATCCCTCCAGATTATTTATATCCTCAGAAAAGGATTCCGTATATTTCTGTGCCGCATCAATTGCTGATTTATTTTCCGGATTTTTGAGGACATTCAAAATTTCTCCTGCCTTACTGTATGCTGACAGAATCATCTCGGATTCCTGTACATAATTATCCACAATCTGGCTTCTCTCCTGTACGATTGTCTGCAGATTGTTGATTGCAGTATTTTTGCTATTTTTAGTAATTTCCATTATTACCATCACTGATAAACAGGTCATAACTATCATCTGCATTATCAAAATAGCTACGGTTATTTTTTTTGCAATAATATTTTTCTTCTTCATAAAGTGCTCCAAAATTATCTTAATCTTATACCGTCTATCTCAATATCTGAAGTAACAGACAACGGAACCAGCAAATAAGTCACACCGTCAATTTCCCTCTTCTCAATACTGGAACTATGCTCTACATCAATTTTAATCTCCACATCAGGAGCTTTGATCTTTGTAGTCTTCTCATCTACGATATTTGTAGCTTTCATTGGCTTTTCATCCATGTCGGCTTTTAATTCTTCAACAAGGGCTGCCATAAAAGACTGCTTCTGCATATCCGCGGATGCAACCGGCCGTAAACCGAGAATTTCCTGATCAAAGTCATCAAAAGCACCATCGGACTTCTTATTAAATACGGTAATATTATGGATATCCGATGTACGATCCTCAAAGGAAGGGAAAATAAAGCCGTGTACCAGCATTCCAATCTGCCATCTGCGGTCCTTATGTTCAAATTTCTCACCAGTATAAACTAGTCCTGGATCTTCCAGTTTTACCAGGCACAGATTACAGGAGATATACTCATATACTTCATCAGAAGCTTCCATGTTCTTAAAATTGTCATCGCCACAACCAGGAATATCGTAGACTATAGTGGCTCAATTGTCAAGACAAAAATCTGAGATTTTTATAATGAACTGATATGGTTGATAAGTTACAGGGAACACTGGGAAAATAGAGGAACTCTCCCCCGTTCCATTTATGCTAAGCTACATATGGCAACAGCATTGCCGGATAGTAGTATTGTGTCAGGTAGGCTCCTTTACATACCGCATCACATCATCATAGATCGCTGCATAGCCTTCTTCTTTAATATGCATGCCCTCAATGGTATACTCTGCCTTCAGTCTGCCCTGTTCATCCTTCAAATTTTTGTTCACATCAATATAATGCTGGCCATGCTTTTGCGCCAGCTTTTTCACTTCCTCGTTAGCCCTTTCGATCTTCTCGTTGGTCCGGATCTTAAGACATTCCTTCATCTCCTCTGCCGCCGCCTCATAATTAACAGGATAATACGCCATCAGGTAGATCACTGCCTGAGGCAGTGCCTCTTCTATTTTGCAAAGGATCCTGTCATAATTTTCGATCATCTGTGAGATCGGAATCTGGGGATTGCTCAGATCGTTGGTTCCGATATTGAGAAACACCTTTTTCGGCTTCAGATCCGTAATACATACATCCGTCACCTGCAAAAGCTCGTTTGTCACATAACCTCCAATTCCACGGTTATAGATGATGGTATCATCCCCGTGCTCCTCCAAAAGCTTGTTGATCGGAAACATTTCCATCAGCGAGGAACCCGCGAATACCACCTGACCGTATACGGCCTCTTTGTTTTTCTCACGATAATTTTTCAGTTTTCTTTCCTTGTCTGTCATAATTTTCTCCATAAACAATATTATTGTGCAAATACAAGGCAAAAGCTCATTCCCTCTTCCGATGTCTTAACAAAAATGTCACCTCCCATTTTCATCATGATCTGTTTGCAGATATAAAGGCCAAGTCCGTTTCCGTCCTGCCCTCTTGTATTGCTTCCTCTGAAAAAGCTGTCAAACAGATGGGGAATTTCCTTTTCGCTTATTTTCTCTCCGGTATTAAATACTTCAATGATCTGACAATATTCCTCCTCATAAAAGGATATTTCAATCCGCCTTCCATCTCCATATTTCAAGGCATTTTCCATTATATTCTCCATGGCTTCCAGAGAACGGGAAAAATCCCCCTTCAAAATATGGTTTACATAATTTCCAATTTTGAATGTCACCATTCGCGTATTGCACTTTTCCTGGTATTGGGATCGTATATGGTTTACATAATCCTTCAGATAAAATTCTCCGTTTTTCACTTCAATGGCCAGCACTTCATTACTTGCCGCTTCCATGATCTTTTGGACAAAGTCCTCTATTTCATCCGCATGCTGCTCAATCTTATGCCCACAGCTTATTTGGCTTTCCTCGTCATCCGCCACCTTCTCATAAATGCTTCTGGCATACAGCTTAATAGCGCTGAGGGGGATTTTAATATCATGGGAGATTGCAAGCAGGAGCGTCTTTTTTTCTCTTTGTAAAGAAAGCTCTCTCTGTCTGGTATCTTTCAGGGTTTCCTGAAGCATGGAAATTCCCCACAAAAATTTTCCAAGGTAGCGCTCCTTTGTCTCCGGCACCTGGATCTGCAGCCGCCCCTTTGCAAGCTCATAAGGCATATCCTCAAGCTTTAAGAAAGGCTGGATCACCCTTTTCTTTATATAAAGAAGGAGAAGCTCCATCATCAGAAAAAGGACAAAAAGGCCGCCCTCAAGCCACAAAAGCTCCGCCTTATTTTTCTGCAGAATATAATCAAAACGCAGATACCCCTTCCACTCATTTTGAGCAAAAAGGGGTTTTATTACACTATGTTTTCCATTTTGATCCCGAAAAAAGTCCTGAACCTTTTCCGGATCTTTCAGATCCCGGGCTGCAAGAAAGCAGATATTTTTCACATAACTGCAATCCTCTAGGGAAAGTGCAGAAAGGCTTTCCCCCTGACCTGCCCTTTCCAGAAGATCGTTGATTTCCACCTTGTATTCCATGCCATTTTGGACATTTCCAAATCCATAAGGCCTTAGGAGCAAAAGGGCAAATACCACATACAAAGCTGCCATTCCCAGTATCAGAAAATTAAACCTCTTCATAAATATACCCCACTCCCCACACCGTTTTGATCCTTTTTGGTTTTTTGGGGTCATCCTCGATCTTATCCCGCAGCATTTTCATGTGTACTGTAAGTGTCTGACTCTCACTGAAGCAGTCCGCTCCCCAGATTTTTCCAAACAGAAACTCCTTTTGCAGTACCTTGCCCGGGTTTTGGACAAGCAGCCAGAGCAGTTCATATTCCTTAACGGTAAGCGCTATCTCCTTCTGTCTGCAATATACCTTTTGTGCGTCTGTATCAATGGTCAGGGTTCCGGACTGAACCCGTGTTTTTTGTTCCCTGTTTTCATAATACCGGTGCATCAGGGCCGAAACCTTTGCCCGCAGGATATCCATATCCACAGGCTTTTCCATATAATCATCTGCCCCTGCCAGATAGCCGTTCATCTGATCTTCCTTCCCTGTCCTGGCGCTCAAAAAAAGAAGGGGCACGGCAGAGGATTCCCGGATGGCTTTACACACAGCAAACCCATCCTGCCCCGGAAGAGCAACATCAAGGATCACCAGCCTTGCCCTTTCCTCCCGCCAAAAGGCCAGCGCATCTTCTCCGCTCAAAGCGCCCTTCACCGTATAGCCTGACCTTTGAAGGAAACCGCACATAAGCTGATTTAATTCCTCATGATCCTCCACCAGCAAAATATCCTTCATCTGCACTTACCATCCCATTTCCATAAGCCAGCCGCTAAGCTGCTTTTCCCGTTCTCTTGTCTCTTCCTCGGACGCAAACTTTCCAAAGGTATATTCTCCCTTAATGGTTCCGTCCTCAATATACAGTACCCTGTCGCTTTTGGCAGCAACCCGCATGTCATGAGTCACAAGCATGATCGTTGTACCCTCCCGGTTGATCCGTACAAGCTCCCTCATTACCTCACGGGAATTCTGCTGGTTCAGTGCACCGGTAGGCTCATCTGCAAAGATCATCCTGGGATAATTGATCAGGCTCCTACAGATACAGGCTCTCTGAAGCTGTCCGCCGGAGACCTCATTTACCCCGTTTTCTGCAATTTCACTGATCCCCATTTTTTGCATCAGCTTTTTGGCATGATCATCTACCTGCTGCCTTTTTCCCTTATTCTTCTTTGACTGATACGCCGGTAAAATTATATTATCATAAATGCTTAGATTTTTTAACATATACATCTGCTGAAAGATAAATCCCATTTCCTCCAGCCGTACCTCGCTGATTTGCGTGGGGGAAAGCGTACTTAAATCTTTTCCGAAAAAATCGATCTGTCCGGCTGTCAGGCTATCCATTCCGCTTACTGTATATAAAAGCGTTGATTTTCCGGAACCGGAAGGACCCATGACAGCCACCATTTCTCCCTCCTGCATCTCAAAGCTGATATTCTTAAGCACATGATTTTGTCTTTTGTTGATAATGTATGTTTTACAGAGATCTTTTACGGTCAGTGAACTCATTTCTTTTCCCATCACTGCTTAGCAGTGTCCTTTCTTTATTCAATATTGTTGACTTCCCTTGTATCAATGCTGCGGATCCCGGCTGTACTTAAAAAGGCCGCCGTACCTGTTATAAGCGCCATAAGAAGCGGATAAAAAAGATATTCCAGAAAAGGATCTATGGTCATTTTCATCTTCTTTGCCCCCATCATTCCAAAGATCTGTCCTACCGTTACCGGCGCAAGAAGCTTTGCCAGAACAGCGCCGCACACGATCGCTGCTGCAAGTACCAGCAAAATTCTTTCCGTCTGCCATCTTCGCACGGCTCCGTCTGAAAATCCCAGACTCTTCAGAAGTGCAATATCACTGCGCTCTTTGGTAAGGAAGGTTCGCACCATTAGAACCGTAAGCAGGGCATTGATCCCAAATACCACCAGTGATATGACTGCCATTACGCTGGCCACCTGTTCTCTGATTTTATCCAGTCCGCACATCTTATCAATCCATTCTGTGCCCTGATAAATCTTTCCATCGGGAAATTTCTTTTGCAGGATCTCTATTGCTTCTTCTTTCTGTTTCGGATCTTCTAATGCAATCTGAAAAGCATATATTCCTGCAAGATATTTTGGATCCGGCTCCGCCGACTTCGGAAGCCACAGTCCCTCTCCCATGTTCATCATGGTCTGGTAGGTTCCTGTGATCAGATATTCCTTTTTCCCCTCCTGTGTCCACAGGAAAATATGGTCTCCCACCTGTGCTCCCATTTTCTCTGCGGAAATTTCCGTAATTGCAATTTCATTGGGATGTACCGGTTCCCTGCCGCTTAGCATGGTCAGATGCTGTTCCCATTCCCCTACGGGGTGCAGCAACTGGCAGTTGTAAGTATCTTCCTCATCCGTGGCATATCCGGTAAAGACATAGCCAAGCTGAATTCCCGTATGTGCCTCTATGCTATTTTGCGCCAGAAGCTCCTCTATTTCCTTCAGACATTCTTTCAATTTCCCAATGCCCTCTTCTCCCCTGGCAAGAAACCTCTCCTCCTGTCCGCTTTCCAGATAAAGATCAGATTTCCATACTCCAAAAGAATAGATAATATCCTCTCCCTGCAAGGTAGTAAGCGCCGTCAGGGGAAGCAGGATCATAAGCGTCCCCAGTATAAAGTTCAGCAGAAGCACCAGAAATCTCCGCTTCTGATTTACCACATCATTCAAGGCAAGAAAGCCCGGCACAGCCCCTTTTTTATGTCGGTGCAGTTTTAAATGCTTTTCAGAAAAACGTTCTCCCGTAGAGCCGTTTCGTATGGCTTCTATGGCAGATATTTTTTTCAGTCTTCCAATACACCTGCTGCAGAAAAGTAAAACAATAAGTACCACAAACACTGCAGCCAAAAGATTGACAACAAGTCCCTGCCTTGTCTTTTCCACTACCACATTAACGACTGCCTGACGCAGCATGATCTCCTGAAAAGGAATACTGAGGAAAAAGCCCAAAATGGCTCCCATGGCCGCAATTCCGAAATACTTTACCAGATAAACACCTCTCACATCCTGATCCCGAAGTCCGATCGCCTTCATAATGCCAATCTCTTTATAATCCTCCTGAAGAGTAAAGGATATGGTAAACCGCAATACCAGAAAGGCGATCAGGATCAGACAGATACTGACAAGTATCAGCGCCCCGGCAATGACCATGTCGAATACATAACACATAGGGATCAGTGTTCCTTCCACCCCGGAGATCACATTGAATTTCTGTGCTTTATATTCCTTTTCAAAAACCTTTTTATCCTTATAATCAATGTTATAAATCCTGGTACGGATCAGATCGTCCTGCTCTGCATACTCCTCAAAATCCTCCTGGGAAATCATATTTCGCTTAAACCCCATAAAGCTGGTTCCGAACACGGCATCCTTCGTCAGGGTCACCACCGTAAATTCTTTTCGTACTTTTCCCACTGTAATTGCAATCCGATCTCCCACCTGCAGGTCATTGTTCTGCGCCTCCAGCTTTGCAAGTGCAATTTCACCCCTGTGAAGGACCAGGCTCTTACCGTTCTCATCAAAAACCTTCATATAGCCGTCATTTACCGGCTGAATAGACAGGGTATTATTCCTCTCATAGTTTTTGTGTGCCGCAGTGTCCTCTGCCTTTCGCTGCAGGATCTGAATTTGATCATTTTGAACCGTAATAGAATCCTGGATTTCATAATTTTTCACATTTTCATTTTTGGCAAGAAAATCCCTTATGGGATCGTTCTGTCCATCTGTAAGCGCCAGCACAAACAAATCCGGAACATTAGAAATCTCAATAAAGTGATCCACCGCACCGGTGATTGCCGCCAGGTTATTTACACTGCTTGCCAGAAACATGGATGCCAGCAGGATAAACAAAAGCAGGATCAGGTTCATGGTTCTTTTTCTTCTCAAATCGCGTTTTAAAATCCGAAAAAACATGGTACTCTCCTTTTGCTGTTCTCTTGATGGTTCCAGTCTAACATCCCAATTATTAAAAAATCCTTAAACAAACACTATCTTTTCAAATAAGCAACGAAATCACCGAAATCAGTCTATCATAGGCTTCTCCCGGTGATTTTCTTTTTATATCCGCATATTCAGTTTTCCATGCTCCAACAGCTGCAATCATTGTAATGCGTATCCGAGAAGCTACAGTTCTTCTGCCTTGAAGGTGATATACCCCTCATAGTAATAGCTGTGGTCAATTCCCTTCATATAAATCTCACGGCTGTCCACATCGCCTGTCAGCGCCGCCTTTAGCAGCACCTTAATCTCTGTGTCTTTAATGGGGCTGCGCTCCATGGCAAGCAAATAATCTTCTTTATCCACATGACTCCAATCCACCACCTGCCCAATACCATTTTTTAACATCAGAAAGTGCCAACAGGCAGGGTATCAAGTGTGCGCTTTCAAACAGCCATATCGCTTTTCTCTTGCTGATCTTTTCTTCCTCACGAGCAAGCTCTGCAGAATCGGTTATGCCCAATTTGTTTTCAAGAGCCATCCTATTCTCCCTTATCAATCCTCTGCCACTGTAAAGCTTACAACAGGCGCATCATCATATTCCTTCATCTTGTCCCTGAAAATTTCATCTGAGTCTGTGTCAATAGCCTCATCATGGTTAAAATCATTTTTTTCACGCAAGAAGCCAATATAGGAGACTGTGCCATCATCGTCAATCGATTCCATCACAGAATCCTTCACCATAACGGCCTGTGTCTCTTCCGATATGAAATAGCTGCAGACCTCGTGTCCTCCGGCTGTATACACAACGCCATTTTCCCACCGGATCGGATAAGCGGTTCCCTGTCCCCCTACTGCACTGGAAAACCTTACTGTGCTGTTCTGCTCCAGGTAAACGCTGGCTGCCATTGCCGCCATGCTGCCCTCAAACTCATAGGTCTGATCTGCCACAAGCAACGCCTGTCCTTCATATCCTTCCAGGGTCACATACGCATACCCCTGTCCCTTTTCCAGATAACCGATCAGCTCTTCATAGGATGAAAATGCCGTCTTTCCGGCCTGTTCCTCTACCAGGGAGTTTGGAATATTGTCCGGCAGTTCCTCATCCGTAAGCCACATTTCCGGATCTTCTGCAGTATCCTGCATTTCCTCTGTCTGCTCTGCGTCCTGTGCTTCCTCCGCCTGTTCCTCTTCGGTACTCTGCGCTTCCTGCTCTGGATCCTCGTCTGCTGCGCTCTGCTTTGCTTCCTCACCGGCGGCCTGTTCCCCGCTCTGCTCTGCAAAGCCGGTCTCTTCCTCCGGGATCGTCTGCTGTTTTCCGCAGCCGCTTCCCAGGGCTGCCACAAGCAGGATCATACAAAATGCTGCCAAATACGGTTTATTTCTCATGGATTTCCTCCTTCCAAAGAAGCCGGATCTCATGACTTACCTTCTCTGCAGCCCTCTGATGGGTTTTTCTGCTGGGATGCCAGTCTGCCACAAAGCCGTCCTTTTCGGTATGAGGCTCTATAGGGATTACCCCTATCCTTTGATCCCCGGTCTTTTCCCTGTACTTCCGGGCAGCCTTTTCCACATAGGGAAAAAGCCTGTCTGTCATAATCCCATACACGCAAAGCAGATAGGCCCCGGGATTATGCCGGCGCACCTCCTCTAAGAAATCCGCATATCTTTCGGCAAACTCCTGCTGCCGGTCTGTCTCATCCTTGCAGTAGCTGTCATCATTGGTACCCAGGTTGATCACCACAACATCCGGCTGGAAGCTTTCAAAGTTCCACTTCCGCAGGCTGATGGCTTCTCCCTCTGCTTTTCCCCTGGAATATCCCACATACTCATACATATCGGGAACCAGTTCTGTTAAAAGCTTCTCGTCGGTCTCCGTATATCCTGATATAATGCCGTATCCGCTATAGGAAACCATGCTGTAGTCGGCGCCGAGGGTCTGTGCCGTCAGATAAGCATAGGCGGCCGTCACATCTTCCGTTGCCGTAGAAAAAGAATGTTCCTCATTTTCATCATCCACACCATAGCCGCAGGTAATGGAATCCCCGATAAATTCTATTTTATGCGCCCTGTCTGGAGTTTTTTGTATGGTTCCGTTCTCCTCCGTAAGCAGGGCTGCAATCCCCAGAAGTGACATAGGCGCTTCAGACAGTTTCAGGATTTTCACCGTAATTTCTTCCGGTTCGGAGCTTTCCCAGATGGGGCACTCCCTGTTCCGGTCGCACAGCACCTGATCCAGCACTCTCTTTTCATTGATATAAACAGCAAATCTGGGATTTTCTACATCTTCTACTTCTCGCAGCTCCTCAAGCTGCTCTAAATCCGTGATCTTTGTGAGATCATCTCCTCTGAGCGCCACGGCAAGCTGTGTTCCCTTATAACGAAACTCCATTCCGGTTCCGGAAAGTGCGCACCATACCGTCCCCTCTTTATCCGCTGTGGTACGTCCCAGCAGTTTTACGCCCGCTTCATTTGCCCTAATCCTTTTCATCTCTGCCCTCATTTCCGGCAGGCCAAACAGCCCGACCCTTCGATCAGATCCTTGGCAGCTCCCGATATTTCCCCCATTATAGTACAAAGCGTTCAGAGCATCAAGTAGAGCCTATTTTTTCTATGGCATTCATCAGGTCAAGGCCGGTGTGATCCCTGTGAAGTTGAATCAGTCCTCCCCTCAAAAATCTGATTCCAGTCAAAATCTTCCTTCTGGATCTTTGCAATGCCAAATATTTCTTAACCACTACGGATTTGGCCACATTTCTTTTCAAACTGCATAAAATATCTGTGGGGTGATCATGTGATTGCGTGGGTTCTTTTTCTGCTGCAAAAGGCGCTTTCAAATTTTTGAAAGGGTTTTCTGATTTGACATTTTTACCTGTATATAAATCTTTCAGCACATTTTTTAGCTTGTTGAGGATATTTATCCTTTACATAGGAGACCGGCCCGGACGCAAGATACTGCTGGTACAGACTCTGCATCTCTTCATTTCGGAACTGCTCAATTGTGAGCATCTTACGAAATGATGCGGCGAAATCATCCTCCGTCCAGTATACAAACATTGCTTTGCTGTATTCCGTGAACTCGTCCAAAGACGCTGTCCCGTACTTTTCAGGCATACTCTCCTTATCGTCTTCCGGCATGTTATAATCTGCTGCCTGCTTGCAGTCTCCCTGCTGCATCCGCTCTACAATACAGTCAAAAATATCTCTTTTACTCTTATAGTGGCGGTATAATGCCCCTTTTGTCATATCCAGCGCACCTGCTATCTGGCTGACGGAAACTGCCTCGTAACCGTCCCTTGCAAATAAATGAAGCGCCACAATTAATATTTCTTCTTTTCTATTGCTCATGCAAATATCCTCCAAGCAAAAATAACTGATTACAATCCCGCTGATGGCGGTATGCTTCTCGATGAAAAGAAATAGAAATATAAGCTGCTGTCTTTGTTATATCTTGTTAATTTGATCTATGGCATACAGTGGCAGATTAACAAGCCATTCCTCTTTTTTGTAGTCCGACATTGATGTACGAACCGAAACTTCAGGCGAGAATTTTTCCCGATAAGTTTTCAGGCTCTTTGCCCTGAGATTTACTTCTGCCTTTACCTCAACGGGAACAATTTGTCCGCCTGTATCAACAATAAAATCAACCTCACAGGAGCCTCTGTCATTGGTGTAATAGTAGACATCTAAGTCCTCAATGGTTTTCAGCTGCTGGCAAACATACTGTTCCGTAAGAGCACCCTTGAATTCAGCAAAAAGAGCTCTGCCATCAAGCAAAGTACGTTCGCGCAGACCTGCCATACATCCAAGGAGTCCAACGTCTACCACAAACAGTTTAAACGCTTTTAAATCCTCATATGCCCGCAAAGGAATACCGGTTGCATTGACACGGCCAACCTTGTGAACCAGACCGCAATCACCAAGCCACATAATTGCAGTTTCATAGTCCTTTGCACGAGCCCCTTCACGAACAAGGCCATAGATAAACTTCTTATTTTCTTTCGCAAGCTGAGAGGGGATGCTGCTCCATAGCATACGAATACGCGACACAATTTCATTCGGAGCATGCTTGGAGAAATCCTGCTCATAAGCAGCAAGAATTCTCTTTTGAACTTCACGAACCTCGTTAAAGTCTTTATCCTCTGTAAAGCTTTGTATCGCTTCCGGCATACCGCCGACAAAATAATAGTGTTTTAAAGCATCAATATATGTTTGCTTAAAGCTAGTAATCATTTGGAAATCCCGCTTATCAAGCAATTCGGCAAATCGCTCTTTTCCGGTCGCCATCAAAAATTCCTTAAAAGAAAGAGGATAAAGCTTTAAAAAATCCACCTTGCCCACGGGAAACGATGTTCCCTGATGCAAAGCAATGCCAAGCAAAGAGCCAGCACATACAATGTGGTACTGGGGAGCATTTTCATAAAAATATTTAAGGGATGTAAGCGCTCTTGGGACTTCCTGTATTTCATCAAAAATTATCAGGGAATTGTCGGGATCGATTTTGCGACCCGCATATAACTCCAACCCCATCATCAGACGATCCGTATCCAGGTCAGAAGCAAACAGCTCTGCCATTCTGGAATTAGAATCAAAATTGATATATATGGTATCCGCATACGCCTGTCTGCCAAATTCCTTCATCAGCCAGGTCTTGCCAACTTGACGGGCCCCTTCGATAATTAAAGGTTTTCGGCGTTTGCTTTGTTTCCATTTTAATAGCTTTTCTAACGCAATTCGATACATGCACTCACCTCCATCTTTATGATGCAAATATAGTATGACACACAATCACAAAAATTACAACGAACTTTATGTTTTTAACTACACTTTTTACAATGAACTTTGCAAATATAACAACATTTTTTACAGTGAACTGCTTTTTGAGGTAAATAGCAGGCTGCCATAGCATAACGGTCATTTTCTTGCCTTCTCCCTTTTGGAATGCTACTATATAGTTGTATTTGAAAAGGAGGTATTTGGATATGAATACAGATTTATTAACCCTCATGGAAACAAGAAGAAGCGTGCGTCGTTTCAAGCCCGATATGCTTCCCTCTGATGTCATTGATCAGATCATCAAAGCCGGAACCTATGCCGCTACCGGCATGAACAGACAGTCCCCCATTATCATAGCGGTTACCAACAAGGAAATGCGGGACAGACTTTCCAAGATGAATGCTAAGATCATGGGAACTGACACGGATCCCTTCTATGGCGCTCCTGTTGTCCTTGTTGTTCTTGCCAAAAAGGAAATGCCCACTTACATTTACGACGGCAGTCTTGTAATGGGAAATCTGATGCTGGCTGCACATGCGCTTCATATCGGCAGCTGCTGGATCCACAGAGCAAAAGAAGAATTTGCCTCCCCGGAAGGCCAGCAAATCCTGAAAGATCTTGGAATCGAAGGAGAATATGAAGGAATTGGCCACTGCATCCTGGGTTATATAGACGGTGACTATCCTGCTCCTCAGCCCCGCAAAGAAAACTGGGTTTACTATGTAAAATAATAATTATTTTGATCCGTATATTCCGGACACTATTTTCAGATTATGCACATAACTCTTCTGGATCATAGTGTCCGGAACGTTACTTTTCTTCCTCAAAAATCGGTTCAACATACTTCTTAATGAATTCGATCCTGTCCTTTGCTCTCGGATAAAAAAGCGACGTGCTGACAACAACCATATTTTTATCCGGTCTGACATAAATAATATTTCCGCCATCCCCCATAGCTGCATAACCATTATCCTGTTCGTCAATCCACCATAAATACCCATATAACGTATTCATCCGGCTAAGATTTACATAGCCAGCATATGCTTTTAAAAGTGTCTCATCCTGGGTGTCTGTGTCCTTCTGCATGTACTTGATGATGCCTACATTATCTTTGTCAGCCAGGATGGTTTCCAGCGCATTTTTGTCTACATCCTGCACTTCAAAATCAAGCGCATTGTCGGTAGATCTAATATTTTGCACATCATAGGATGCGCCATTTGCAAATTTTACTAATTCCTTTTTCAATATATTTTCCTTTCTCCGGGGGCTGCCCGGTAATATTTTTAAACAGTAGTTTGGATGATTGTAAAATCATCTCGGAAGGGGAGGGGGAGAATACTAAATATTATCTCCAAAAAGGTGCTGATACAGCGTCAAAAAAATTGTTGGGTAAAAGCACCTTATACATTAAGACCGGACTTTTTCATGACGGTGGTTCAAACGTATACGCCTGCACATATATATCTGAGGATAATAAAAATTGGGTAGAAATCTGCAAAACCCCTACCGTAGTGCATAATTTTGGATCAAATGTATGGAAGTGGAGCGGTACATATACATATGGAGAAAATTAACTACATCACGAAATTACCCTATTTTGCTCAATCCCACGATAACCTCTGATGTATATTACTGGCTATATGTATAAGCTACAGATCTACTAACATCTGCTTTAAATTGGTTCGAGGCTACAGTTTTCCAGGTCTTGTTATCGGTAGAAATCTCAAGAACGAGTTTTCTACTCAAATTGCTATCTGAAACATAGCTGCTGGTAGCTCGAATGTATAGGGTAACACTACCCAATTTTTTTCTCACTGCATCAGCACCTATGATATAAAAACTATTCCCTTCCTGCTCAAATGAGCAACCATTTAAACTACTGTTTACATTGCTCCTTAATGTATTAACCGCCTTGCTTGTAGCCAGCTTCGTGCTGTCGTCAAGTTCTGTGGAGTCTGACACTCCGGTTATTCCGTCCAGTGTTTCAGCTGTACCGGTAAGTTTTTCTTGTACCGTTTCTCCATCGGAACAATAGACCAATCCTGCTTCCGTATGCGGATATATTGTATTTCCAAGATTGTCCTGCATCTCTCCTCTATAAATTTTGCTCATCGTCTGTCTCCTTTACTAAGTATAATTTTCCGCGTATTCGCGTTGATGTGTCTCCCTGATCGAGCACAGTCAGATTTTTAACGTTAAAAACATACCGGTTATCGTCAGCCTCATTGCCCGTTTTTGTGGCTGTCTCCTTTACCAGCATTGTGTAAGGTGTTACCCCTGTGCAGCCATTAACAACCGTTAACCTCGGGTCAAATTGTACTCCCACACTGCTCTCCCATGCATTGGGCACCTTTACATAAACAGCTGCCTGAATTTCCTCCGTGGGTGTGTAGGATGCCCCTGCCCCTGTATCTGTTGCCAATACGGTACCGCCGCTTCTAAGTTCCACCGCCGCTCCCCCAGATGACGCTGGGCAGCCTCTAAGCTCATATGGTGTGTTTTTATATAAGGTCAACTCTCCGGTCTTTACCTCAGCAGCCGCCGTTGCCGTACCCGCAGCTGTCAGCACACCTTTGACAACGCTAAAGGCAACGCCATTTACAACCTGTGTTGCCGCTGTGACCTGCATCATATTATGATAAAACTCCCTGAACACCTTAACGATCAATCGTCTTGAATTACCGAGTTGCAGGTACAAGCTGCCGTTGTGTCTCTCTGCAACCGGTATGTATTGCTCCATGACAACTAAGGCCTCTGCTCCATATGGCATCCAGCTGGCTTCCGACAGGGGATTATCCGCCACCAAAATATAAATGATGTCATGAATTGCTACGGTGTCACCAAGTTTGTACCCAGCCGCTTTTCCGGATCGGATAAACTCGGTCAAATCCTTATAGGGGGTCAATACCGGCTTTGCTGCAAAGTATTCACTGATCTTTTTAACATTGCTGTTAAAATCGTCAACCTGGTAGGCATCGTCCTGATCGGGCATTTTTAATCCCATTCTGTCCGTAAATTTCATTGTGCTTTCACCTCCTTTTTTTGCATCAAAAAAGCACCCTTTTGGGGTGCCCTACATTGATTACAATATTTTCTTTTCCTCTTACACCACACCTGATAATTCATTGCACCAGATGTGGCCGGTCTTTCTCGCACTTCTCCGTGTTCGCACATAACAACTATTCTTCATCTCCCTGCTCTTCTGTAAGGATATCTTCCTCCTCATCCAACACAAATATCGTATCATCATCATAATCTTTAAATTCTTTTTTCATCTCAGATATCCTGACCAGATCAGTTTTTTTCTTTCCCATATTTAATCCCATACTTTTCGCAGAAGCACTTGTTGATCTCATCCGTTAATGCTTCAGATGCCTTTTTCGGAGAAATTGTTCCATTTTTTATTTGCGCAAGATACTTCCTACGCAAAGCATCTTCAAGTTCTTTTCTTTTTTCTCTTGCCTTTTTAACCGTGTTTATCTCATTCGGCAACTTTCCGTCTCTTCTCATGTAGTAAACGCCATCAGATACAACTGCTCTTATTTCTGATAAATCCGCACCTACGAACAATTCTAAATCAGATCTTGAAAAAGATTTCCCACCAGGATGATTATGAGAAAGCACGCCATCTTTCATTTTGAAAATTTCTCTTTTCAGAAATTTTACCTCACTGGCATCTCCACTCTTCTGAAACAAAAACTTGCCGTTACCATCATATATTACCGCAAGTTCTTTTTCTCTTTCTGCAAAAGATTTTTCATCTTCAAGCAGTTCCTTTTTCAATCGATCATTCCAAGCATCTGAACTTTGACTTAATTTCAGTGTACTCCATTTTTGTAATCCGTCAACAAAAACCTCTTTCCACCGAGCATATGTCATATTCCCCGGTACCTGTATGGCCTTTCCATTTTCATCCCTTGCAACTCGCGTTTCATCTAATGTAAATTCGTCATTAAAATATGGTACTGTGGTGCTCCTGCACCAACAATGAAATGGAGGAGCCGTTACACCCGGTTTGAATTCGCTTATGGGTCTATGCGTGCCATCAAGTTCCTCACAGATCTTAGATGTTTTGGTATCAAGTACCGCACAGATCTCATACTCCTTTACCCCCATTTCCTTATACATGTCCAGCTGCCCGGCCGAGTGAAAGTATACCGTTTCTGTCATAACGAGCCGACCAGCTTGCCCCGCCGATACATGAAATCGCTCTTGGATATGCTTAATTGCCTTTTCGGGGGTACCACCCCTTATCAAGGACTGTGTCATACCGTTTTGTAACTCGGATATCAGCTGTGCTTTTTGCCGCCATATCCGGTCGGAAAAATTACTACCGTCTGCCGCCCAAGGCTTCGCTATAATCTGATCCACACGCTTTTTATCTATGGTTCCCAGGTTTACACCTACCCCTAGATGACTCGACAAAAATCATACGCTATCTCGAAGATGCAAATAGAAAACAGAAAAAATCTAATGCTTTAACTCTGATTTTTACCATCATCGGTGCTGTTGGTTCTCTTATTGCCGCAATAACAGGTATTATTTTGCTTTTCCACTAACATTTTCAACATTCTGTAAATGTCTATGAGAAAAAGCAAGCACACATTTTTATGTTTATGTGCAGTCTCTTCTACCGCATTTAAATCTTCTTCTGATAGTTTCATCCTCTATCCCTCCTTTCTGCACAACTCATCAATATCTTTTCGTGTCTTTTTAAGACACTTTTGACGTAAAAAAAATATCCACTACATCACTGTCTGTGAGATTATATTTTCTTCTTATCGCAGCAATCTCACCCTGCGTAAACTCAGCTCCATTAGTTTCATTTAATTTAGCTGAGAACGTACTTCTAGCAATACCTAAGTAGTTTGATAACACTGTTCCGGTATCACCATGCAGCTTCATTACTGATTCCAGTTTGTTTTTATTCACCGTTATCACCGCCTTTCTTTGTGTCTTTTTAAGACACATTAAATTTATCACATATATTTCATATAGTCAATATCTTTTTTTTTGAATTTTAAGACACTTTTTTGCTTTTTTCTTGCATGTCCATCAAAAATGTAGTATTATTAAGACACTAAATTAAAAGTGAGGTGTTCACTATGGAAATGGGTGATAGAATAAAGGAACGGCGACAGGCGCTACACTACACTCAAGAGCAACTCGCCGAAAAACTTGGACTGCAAAAATCGGCTATTGCAAAATATGAAAACGGTAGAGTCGAAAACATAAAACGATCTGTTATATCCAAGATGGCCGAGGTACTGGAGTGCTCGCCCTGCTACATTTTAGGTTTTACTGACACCCTCGAAACTGAATACATCGAGAAAGACGATTATAAAACACTAAAAATAATTCTCCAGAAATTTGGTTATGACCTACAGCCATATAATTTATCTGGCACATATACGCTACAGCACAATAAGCAAAAGGAGTTTATAATCATCCTTTCTACAGATGATCTTAACACCATGCTTTACGATATAAGTGATTATATCAGCGTAATGATAAGCAAAAGAGTCGAAGAAATGATCAATAAGGTTAGAGCAACTAGTCCTATTGAAAAGTTTCCAGTCGAAAATAACATTAAAGCAGCCCATAATGATTTTGAAAATGATCCGGAAGAGCAGGAAAAGATGAACTCTGATCTTGCTTCACTTAAAAGACCAGAATAAAGGACTGTATAACTGATATGATGTAAAAGGGTGATGGAATTGATATATGATAAACTTTTAGAAGAAGCAGATAGCGAAAATCTATATGTTATCGAAAATGCAAACTTTCAGTCTCAAGCAAGTGGTCTCATTAATAATGATGTTATTGGCATAAACAAAAATGTCCGTTCTTATGCTAAAAGAAACTGCATACTGGCCGAAGAGATCGGACATTACAAAACCACGGTGGGTAACATTATTGACCAATCCTCTGCCGCAAATAGAAAGCAGGAATTAAAAGCCCGGATGTGGGCGTATAACCGTTTGATAGGATTACGGGGCATTATCTCCTGCTATCAAGCCGGGTGTAACAATGTTTATGAGATGGCAGAATATCTCGATATCGCAGAGCAGTTTCTGACGGATGCTTTAGAACGTTATAAAAGTAAATATGGTGAACATGTACAGGTAGATAACTATGTGATCTATTTTGTTCCTACGCTCGCTGTATTTCAAATATTGTAAATGGAGGAATATATTATGAATTGCCCAAAATGTAACAGCTACATGAGTTACACAAAAAAAGGATGGTATTGCAAAAAATGTAAAGCATATCTCAATTCTGAAGTCCCTGCTGCCAGCAATATATCTACTAACCCACAAAGCTTTGATATGTCACAGTCAGCAGATCCTTTATCATCCAACGCACAAACAAGACCTATAGACCCTCATAAAGGCATCACTCAACCACCGCATTCGCAAAAGAAAGGACACGGTTGCTTAGTAGTTGTTCTAATATTTTTAGGGCTATTTGCGTGTGGTCTTTTATTTGGTATTTACCAAATGCTTAAAAATCCAGATGAATATAACACCAGCCGAATGTCTGCCAAATATATTGATGTCACTACCGAGGAAGGATTAGCTATTGACGAGGTCTTAAAAGCTTGTGGAATAGCCACAGTCCAGAATATAGAACATGATACCATCTTGGACGGAACGTATGGAGAAGGAAATACCGGATACCGAATTCAATATACATATGACATAGGCAATATTATTATGTATTTGACCCCGGATAAATCTGTGTATATTCTGCGGTATGTAGACCATGATTTATACGCCAACGGAAACACTATCGCAACCATTCAGGACTATACCTTTACTATGGCAGAAATGACAGACCTGCAAATACAATGTCAGTCCTTGGTAAAAGAAATATTAAAATCTCCATCCACTGCAAAATTTCCCAGCATTACAAAATGGAATTTTATGAAGGAGAAAAATATTGTAACGATACAAGGGTATGTCGATGCGCAGAACAGTTTTGGAGCGGAAATAAGAGGTGTTTTTCAATTTATTATTGATACTGACACTAAAGTAGTAAACTCATTTATATTTGATGGACAAGAATTGATCGGAAATGACTCTTCTGCTATATCTGAAGGTGATACGAATACAGAAAACGATTTAGAAATAGAAGAAAGCAAAGATACAAAAGAAGCTGCAAAGTATAAAGATGCTTTTGAAAAGGGATTTGACGATAATTTTTCCATTTCTGATGAAAACAAGGAAAATATCAATTCAGTTCAAAACACCACAGACGAGATATGGAACGATGATGAAGTTCAAGAGGCCTATAATGAATATAAGAAGTCTCTAAAAAGTCTTTTTGTAAACTAAAAAACCGCCCCTGCGCCAACAGGAAAAATAAGGAGGGACTATGAACGAAAAAGAATTTGAAGAACAATTACAGGCAATTTCTGATAGAGTGTTATCTAAGGCACTTTCCCAAAACGAAGAAACAAATTATACAGAATCCCTTTTTGAGTCCATACGACACATAAACGAATATGGTCAAGACTTCTGGTATGCCAGAGAACTACAGGTTGCGCTGGAATATACTGAATGGCGAAATTTTTGTAAGGTAATTGATAAAGCTAAAGAAGCGTGCAAAGGTAGCGATATTGCGGTTTCAGACCATTTTGTTGAGGTCAACAAAATCGTAAGCGCCGGTGCAACAACCAAAGATATTGGTGATATTGAACTCTCCCGTTATGCATGTTACCTGATTGTGCAGAATGGTGATCCCCGTAAAAAGGTCATTGCTCTTGGTCAGACCTATTTTGCAGTAAAGACCAGACAACAGGAGCTTGTAGATACTTTCGAGGATCTGTCTGAAGATACTAAACGCCTTGCTACCAGAAATGAAATGAAGAGGCATAATAAATCTCTGGCCGAAGCTGCGAATATGGCTGGCATTACTGATCCAAGAGACTATGCTATTTTTCAAAACAAAGGATATCAAGGTCTTTATGGTGGTCTCGGTCGAAAGGAAATCCATGAAAGAAAAGGACTAAAAAAATCTCAGGATATTCTTGATTTTATGGGAAGTACAGAGCTTGCTGCTAACCTTTTCCGTGCCACTCAAACAGATGAAAAATTACGCAGAGAAAAAATTGTCGGTAAGGCTGCTGCCAATAATACGCACTACGAAGTAGGTAAGAAAGTTAGACAAACCATCAAAGAGCTGGGCGGTACAATGCCGGAGGATCTGCCTACTCCCGAAAAAAGTATTCAGCAAATAGAACGTGAAGAAAAGAAAAAATTGAAATAAAAAACCGCCCCTGCGCCAACAGGAGCGGAATTTGGAACCACATCGGGAAACCCGATACGATCCACCTTAGACAAGTGAATTGTATCATTTTCCCGGTGAAATTACAAGCACCGGGCATTTTTATGCCCAAAAGGAGGATGATATTATGGCTACAGCCAAAAAACTACCGTCAGGAAAATGGAGAGCATTAGTATATGACTATACCGATGCACAGAAAAAAAGACACTATGAATCTTTTACAGCAGATACCAAGAAAGAAGCCGAATACCTTGCAGCAGAATTTGCAGTCAGCAAAAAGGCAAAGGGAAAGAACGCAGAAATGTCTTTCAAGGATGCGCTGGACAAGTATCGCTCCCTAAAAAGCAATGTGCTCTCTCCGTCCACGCTCCGGGAATATAAGCGAATGTCACTTAAAAGCTACACCCAACTATTGGATCTGCCGCTCAAATCTTTCACGCAGGATATAATACAGGCATGGGTCAATGAGTATTCCGCGGATCACAGCCCGAAGAGTACCCGCAATGCCCACGGACTACTCTCTGCCGTACTGGATACATTCGCACCGGAAATTCATTTTAAGTCCACGCTCCCGCAAAAGATCAAGAAAGACTTATATGTACCCTCTGATGATGACATCAAGGCTCTGCTGGCTTATTTTGCCGACAAGGATAAAAATATGGAGATTGCTGTGTATCTTGCCGCATTTGGCACGCTACGGCGTTCAGAGGTATGTGCCCTGACTGTTGATGATGTGCACGGGAACACAATCTCTGTCAATAAAGCAATGGTCGATAAAGGCGGCGATGAATGGGTTATAAAAACCACAAAAACAGTATCAAGTACCCGAAAAATAGAAATGCCAAAATTTGTGATAGGCCGATTACCTACTTCAGGTCGCCTTGTAAATCTAAAGCCTGACCAAGTGACACGTCACTTTGAAAGAGCACTAAAACAGCTTAATATAAATCACTTCCGTTTTCACGATCTCAGGCACTATGCCGCCAGTATCATGCACGCCATAGGTGTTCCGGATCAATACATCATGCAACGAGGAGGCTGGTCGTCCGACAAAACATTAAAAGCAATATACAGGGGTACAATCGAGGAATATACTCAAAAATATAATGATGTGACATTGCAGCATTTTGATAATATGCAACACGAAATGCAACACAAAAAATAAAAAGTCCAGTAATTACTGGACTTTTTAAGAGCGCGAGACGGGACTCGAACCCGCGACCCCGACCTTGGCAAGGTCGTGCTCCACCAACTGAGCCACTCGCGCATATTACTTGATCCGTACCTCACGGACAAGTAATACTATACTATATGCCTTTTACTTTGTCAACGAATTTTTTTAATTTTCTCAAAAAAAGTGTCAATTCGTTTTTTGTTTATTTCTATTCCATTATCTCTCTTTTGGAAAGCACAAGGCTTTCCCTTACTGCTCCACCTTATTCTTATACTTGACACGATAGATCCTGCGGAGGGATTCATCGATCCGATCCTGAGAAATAGTTCCGTTGTTTACAGCATCCAGTACTCCTGTATATGCTGTTTCAAAATCCTCCGGCATAAGGATCATATCTGCCCCTGCGTTGATTGCCGCAACAGCCGCCTGATCTGCTGTATAATAATCTGTGATAGCTGTCATATCCATAGCGTCAGTGACTACAATTCCATTATAGCCAAGCTGCCCTCTCAAAAGCTCTGAAATCACCTTAGAAGAAAGGGAAGCCGGTGTGTTGTCCCCTACCACATTGGGCATGGAAATATGTCCTACCATGACAAACTCTGCTCCTGCTTCTATTCCCGCCTGATAAACCGGGAAATCAGTGGCGTTCAGATCATCCAATGTTTTTTCGCTGCTTGCCATTCCATTATGGGTATCCTCCGATGCGTCTCCCATCCCCGGAAAATGCTTCAGACAGGCGCTCACGCCATTTCCCTGCAGTCCAGCCACTTCAGCCGCCACCATAGGCGCCACCATATTCACATCGCTGCCAAAGGAGCGGTCTCCGATCACAGTATTTCCTTCTGAAATTACATCTGCCACCGGTGCAAAATCTACGTTAAAGCCAAAGCCTGCAAGATAAGCTCCGAGATTGGCTCCGGCTTCCTGTGCCAGCGCTGCGTCACCGGAGGCTCCGATCTCTGACATTGGCCCCACATCATCTGCAAGTCCTGCGCCGGAAACCCTGCTGACACTGCCCCCTTCTTCATCTACACAGAGAAAAATAGGGTATTTGCTCCAGCCTATCGTATTTTGAAGCATTTCCGTAAGCTGATCCGCACTTTTCATATTCTGCTCAAAGTAGACCAGTCCGCCTATAGGCTTTTCACCCAGCTTTGCTTTCGTGGTATCTCCTGCTTTCACTACAACATCCGTTCCGGTAAGGGCTTCCGGCGTAATGATAAAAAGCCCTGCCACTTTATCCTCTAAAGGCATCTCTGCAATACAGGCATTTACGATCTCGTCCAGGTAATCCTGCTCCGTTGCAGGCTCCGGTGACTCTACCGGTGCTTCCACCACAGGCGTTTCCTCTTCCTGCTGTGCCAGCTCGTCCAGCTGCTTTTGCAGCTCGTCTGCCTGCTTTTTGTCGCGAACAGTTTTCATCACCTGTCCTGCTCCGATAATTCCACCTGCCACCAGGCCGCCCAGAACGATCACGGTTACGATATAAGAAATAATCTGATTTCGAATTCTGCGTTTACGCCTGAACTCTCTTCGATCCATCTGCTCTTCATAAGCGTCTTTGTTTGCCATCTGATGCCATACTCCTTTCACACCGTATGCTAATATCATAACTGATTCAGATTGCAATTTCCACAGAAACTTTCTCTTTTCGACAAATTGTGAAGGCCCACTGCACGACGAAGCGGGTAACAATCTCTTTGACTGCCACCCGCTTCTAAACTATGCTCTCCAATGGACACTACCTCTTTTCTTTGGATTTTCAATATTCAGTTGTTTTCTTTCGTATCTTGTCCCTTTTTCCTTTGTACGAGATGTACTGTAACGTTCCTTCTTCCTTTGTTAATCGTTACCTTTTCCTTTGTTTCCGATACGAATGGGGATTACCCGTTCCCCTTTTCTTTTGTTCTCTGTTCTTTTGTATTTTGTAATTTTATTATAACCACAGGTGCTTTATTTGTCAACACATTTTTTCAAATTTCTTTTAATTTTCTGTTATATTTCCTTTTTTCGACAAATTATTACAAAATTTTACAAAATCTGCCAGCAGAATTATAATAGAAGTAATTATTTGTGTTGCAAGGAGGAAAGAATATGACACCCAAACAGCTTGCTTTTAAAGCCGCAGCAGAGACCACCATCAAAAATCTGAACAAACGCGGAATGGATGGCTTTTTCTTCGAGGACAGCGCATCCTGCGTACAGGCAATCCTGAAGCTTATGGAGGACGGCTCCTCTGTCAGCTGGGGCGGCAGCGAATCCATTAAGGAATGCGGCCTGATGGATGCGATAGGCTCCGGCCGTTATACCCTGATCGACAGAACCCTTGCCAAAAGCTATGAGGAGAGCCGTCAGCTCTTTGCCAGGTCTGTCCTTGCTGATTACTACCTCATGAGTACCAATGCCATCACACTGGAGGGCGAGCTGATCAATATTGACGGCAATGGCAACCGCATCGCCTGCCTCGTCCAGGGCCCACGCTATGTGATCATTGTCGCAGGCATGAATAAATTGGTTTCCGATGTTCCCTCCGGTTACAAACGGGTCAAGGACATTGCCTCTCCCGCCAATACCCAGAGGCTTTCCAAAAATACCCCCTGCTTCCACACCGGGAAATGCGGAGATTGCCTTTCTCCAGACTGTATCTGCAGCCATACTGTTATAACAAGAAGAAGCGGAATTCCGGGAAGGATCAAGATATTTTTCGTAGCTGAAGAGCTGGGCTATTGATATTCGTTGCTCCAGACGTTGCCTTGTCCTCCTTACTCTATAGCAGCGGCTAGGAGGGTAAGGCGCCCTTTTTGCAAAAGCGGAAACACATTACTGTCAAAAATGTTTGAAGAGGTGGATTTTATGTGGTTTTGATGGTTTATGCTAATATGTGATTTGCTCACAGCTATTGTGGAAAACCCTGGTGGAAAATAGGATGGCTGATGATTATTACATCTGCTTTGATACAGATTGCTTCTATTTTTCCAACGGAACATGCTTTGAAAGAAACATTTCATATCCCGTGCTAAAACAGCAGACTGATGTCCCCATGAATGCAGATGCGAAGAACTCCGATCTGTACAAGGGCATAGCCTTTGCTCACAAACAGGAAAGATACCGCCGAATATATGGCAACAAACAAGAACATTTCCTTCATCTGAGCCCTTAAATTGCCTCTCTTTTTGTACATTTCCAATATTGCAAGCACAGCGATACAGCTCCAATCCGCAGGAAAGGCGCTTAAAATCAACACAGCAATAAGTACCTTCTTTACCCAATTCTTCATCTGCAGATCACTATCCTTCATCCACATGACCAGAATGGCAACAAAAAGCGGGTACATGACACTTGTCTGATTAAAAATTCCTGTACTGAATGGAACCATGTTTATTCCGAATGCAAAACAATATGCAAAATGCGAAATCAAGGCAAATATTCCCATTCGCAGCATGTACTCCTTTAGACATTGTATTTCAATCATTAAGACAGTACAGCCAACGACTGCCAGCAAGTTCCTTTCACCTCAGCACAATCTGCCAACAGTTTACATCAACTGTACTGAGTAGTTACCTCGAACAAATTTCATATCAATTTCACCTCTTTCCGATAAAATATCTTTATTATTTTATCATATGCAGATCCAATAAATCCTGACATAAACAGATTTGTGACAGGCTCCTGTAGTTCCTCTACAGGCGGATGGTCCGGAAGCAGCGGGTACATGGAAAAAATAACGATGCTTCCGTAGATTGCAAGCGCATGACTGGTCTTTTTTCCGCCATAGTCAGGAAGCTCTTCTAAATATTGGTTATACTGGCGGCTGGTTGCCTCCCAGAGTTTTGTGCCTTCCTCTTCTCCATACCGTTCTTTCAGCCACTTTTCTACTTCCCCGCAAATTTGAGGTATATCACACAGTTTCATATGTTCTGTCATAAAGCTTCCTTCTGTCTTATGAAATCCTGCTCAAAAAGGACGCTCATTCTGAAATCAGCGGTACATCCATTCTGCTTTGCCGGATTGAGTATACCATACTCCCCATTGAAAGAACAGCCTATGCTTCCCGATACGCAAAAAAGCCCCATGCCGGGCACCTTGATGGTGCGGACATGGGACTTTACTTTTTCTTTCCTAAATCAAAGGATATTTGTCTGTCAGCTTCTGCACGATTGCTCTGGCTTCAGGGATCTTTGCTTCCCCGCCCTTTACGATCAGGGAAATTGCTTCTGCAATCTGATCCATATCCTGTGTATCCATACCTCTTGAAGTTACTGCCGGTGTTCCCAGACGAATGCCGCTGGTCACAAAAGGAGATTTGGGATCATTGGGAATGGTGTTCTTATTTGCTGTGATATGTGCTTCATCAAGCATCTTTTCCACAGCCTTTCCTGTCAGGTCAAAGGAAGTCAGATCCATCAGCATTAAATGGTTGTCCGTTCCTCCGGAAACAATCTTAATGCCTCTGTCCATCAGTCCTTTGCAAAGAGCCTGTGCATTGTCTATGATGTTCTTCTGATAGGTCTTAAACTCATCCGTCAGCGCTTCCTGGAAGCACACTGCCTTTGCTGCGATCACATGCATCAGAGGGCCTCCCTGTATTCCGGGGAAAACAGCCTTATTAAAGTTATACTTGTCTGCTGCCTCCTGATTTGCAAGGATCATACCGCCTCTGGGGCCGCGCAGCGTCTTATGGGTCGTGGTGGTCACTACATCTGCATAGGGGATCGGGCTTGGATGAAGTCCTGCTGCCACAAGACCTGCGATATGTGCCATATCTACCATCAGTACCGCTCCTACTTCGTCAGCCACTTCCCTGAATTTCTTAAAGTCAATGGTTCTGGCATAGGCAGATGCTCCTGCAATGATCATCTTGGGCTTACATTCCAGTGCAATCTCCCTGAGCTTATCATAATCAATGAAGCCGTCATCGTTGACGCCATAAGGAACAACCTTAAAATACTTGCCGGAAATGTTTACCGGGCTTCCATGAGTAAGATGGCCGCCATGATCCAGGTTCATTCCCATGATGGTATCGCCGGGATTTAATATTGCAAACTGAACTGCAAGGTTTGCCTGTGCTCCCGAATGGGGCTGCACATTGACATAGTCACAGCCAAAAAGCTTCTTTGCTCTTTCAATGGCAAGATTTTCTACCACATCCACACATTGACAGCCGCCGTAATAACGCTTGCCCGGATAGCCTTCTGCATACTTGTTCGTAAGGGGGCTGCCCATTGCCGCCATAACAGCCTTGCTCACCCAGTTTTCAGAGGCGATCAGTTCAATGTGACTGTTCTGTCTGTTCTGCTCGTCTACAATCGCCTGTGCGATTTCAGGATCAACGCTTCGTACTTCATCAAGTGAATACATAATTTTTTCCTCCTCTTCTAATTAGTTATTCTTTCTCCTTTTCGGATAAGAATAATAAATTTTGACTATTATAGCACAAACTTTTTTGAAAAAAAACCTTTTTCTTTGCATTTTTCAGAAAACAAATTCCTAAGCAAAGCTTAAGATTTCAGGAATATCCTAAAAAAACTTTACTCGGTACATAAATACTGCTAAAATAAATGAAGATTTCAGAGGGGACATGATCATGTATTATATTATTGTAAATCCCGCTTCCAAATCAGGGCGCGGCGCTAAAATCTGGTCCATGTTGGAACCGGTATTAAACGAAAGAGAAATAGAGTATCGGGTGCTGTTTTCCAGACAGGCCGGTCATGTGATCTCCCTCGTACGGGATCTATGCGTTTCCAATTTAACGCCGGAATCCGATTCCGTCCTAAATCTGATCGTTTTAGGCGGCGACGGAACCTTAAACGAGACTCTGCAGGGCATTACCGATTTTGACAGAGTCCGCATTGGATACATACCCACAGGCTCCAGTAATGATATGGCCCGTGATCTGCAGCTTCCAAAGGATCCTCTGGTTATTTTGGAACAGATCCTTGCCTGCAGGGAACCTCTGAAAATGGATCTTGGATGCCTGACCTACGAAAGCATCTCTGATCAGATGTCCCGCCAGCACAGCCGTGAGCTTACCCGGAAACGTTATTTTGCCGTCAGCGCCGGGATCGGTTATGATGCTGCCGTATGTGAGGAAGCGCTTGCTTCTAAATTTAAGAATGTTCTGAATAAAATAGGACTGGGCAAACTGACCTACCTGACCATTGCACTGAAACAGCTTATCACCACCCCCAAGGTCACCTGTGAGATCCTTTTAGATGAGAAAACAAAGATCCATCTTCCCAAATTTTTGTTTGTTGCGGGGATGATCCATAAATATGAGGGCGGCGGCTTTAAATTCTGCCCGGCTGCCAATTTTCAGGATGGAAAGTTAAACATCTGCGTAGTAGGAAATATTTCCAAATGGCTGGTGCTCTTTGCGCTTCCCACTGCATTTCCGGGAAAGCATTACCGTTTTGAGGGCATCGACCACTATACGGCCGAGAAGCTGTCCATTCACACTTCCGCCCCTCTCTGGGTTCACACAGACGGAGAGGTCAGTATGAAAAGTGATGCGATCACCATCACCTGTGAAAAAGAAAAGATCCAATTATTAAAATAGATTTTGTTTACGCCAAAAGGCGTAGAATGTGAGGAGAAAATGAAAAAATTTTATAACAGGTATAAGCACGCTATCCCGCTTATCATTTACATGGCCGTTTATGGAGCCTGGTTTGCGTACCTTGAAAAAGCAGTGACCCATCCCCAGACCATCATTCATGTAAAGCTTGACGACTACATCCCTTTCTGCGAGGTATTTGTCATCCCATATTTTTTATGGTTTGCATATGTCTCCATAGTGGTTCTTTACTGCTTTTTCAAAAACAAACAGGAATATTACAGAGCATGCTTCTTTCTTTTTACCGGAATGACTGTTTTTCTTGTTATTTCCACCCTGTGGCCCAACGGACAGCATCTTCGTCCTTCCGTTATGCCGAGAGATAATATTTTTACCCGGATGGTAGCGCATCTGTACAGCATTGATACCCCTACCAATCTCTGGCCCAGCATCCATGTGTATAATTCCATCGGTGCTCATCTGGCTGTTGTCCATAACCAGAGCCTTGCCCAAAAGAAATATATCCGTATCAGCTCCTTTGTGCTTTGTATTTCCATCATCCTGTCCACCATGTTTATCAAGCAGCATTCCATGTTTGATGTGCTTACTGCTTTTCTGATGGCCGGCATCATGTATATCGTTGTTTATCAGGCAGACATCGTTTCCTCTCTCCAGTCCTACCGGGCTGAAAGGAGCAAAAGACGTTACCGCCAGATTTAAATTTAACCATAAAACTGGCCCGTATGCATCCTGCATACGAGCCAGCTTTTTTCTTATTCCGTAAGCAATTACTTCATCTGCTCTTCTTGCTTCTTGATCATTCTACGAACCATCTCTCCACCGATGGAACCGGCTTCCTTAGATGTTAAGTCGCCGTTGTAGCCTTCTTTCAGATTAACGCCAAGCTCAGAAGCAACCTCTGTTTTAAAACGATCCATAGCAGCCTTAGCTTCAGGAACTTCTACTCTATTAGATCTGCTGTTTGTCATCTTTTTCACCTCCATTAATATTTTTGACTACCTGTTATAGTCTTCTTCAAGATAAGCTGCACTGCTTATCCCAAAGAGACTTTGTTCAAAGCATTTTCGCATCACTTATCTTGTTCATAGTATTGACGCAGGCGTTAAAAATATTATGGTAAGTTTTTCCGTGTTTTAAAAGCTTCTGAGCTTGTCGCTTCCATCATCTTCCGTTTTCTCAATGGACTTCACGATCAGGTAATAGCCATAGCTTTCATTGACCTTCACATAAATGCGGTCTCCTACCTTATGCCCCATCAGCGCCTTACCGATAGGCGACTCCACACTCACAAGTCCTTCCAGGGAATTTCCCCGCATGGTGGTAACAATCTTATACTTCTCGGTAGCTCCGTCTTCCTCAAACATGACTTCCACCGTATTGTTCATTCCTATTTCATCCGCCTTGGAATCATCCGGAATGATCTGTGCGGTCTTGATCATCCTCTCCAAAAAACGGATCCGGCTTTCGTTTCTGTTTTTTTCACGCTTGGCCGCATAGTATTCAAAATTTTCACTGAGATCGCCCTGCGCTCTTGCTTCCTTCACAGACTCTAACAGCTTTGGCCTGATCACAAGCTTGCGCTCCTCGATCTCTGCCTCCATGGCGTCAATATCCTTTTGCGTGAGCTGATTAAACATTTATGCTTTCACCCTTTCGCTTAAATACTGAATAATGTCCTTTCTTGTAATGATCCCGATGAAACGCTTCCTGTCGTCGATCACCGGCACAAAATTCTGGTTCATGGATTTGCTGATCAGATCCTCCATGTCCACATCCACATCCACCGGCTCATTATCCCGGTTCCTCTTAACCTCCAGAATGGAGATTTCCTCTGCTCCGTGCAGGGAAAGGTTTTCCCTGTCCTTAATATCCCACAAAAGATCCCCTTCCGTCAGGGTTCCTATGTATCTTCCGTCCTTCTTTCCGATCAGCGGAATGGCAGAGTATCTGTGATGCTCCATTTTTTCCAGAGCCTGTCTGACAGAATCCGTATCATAAAGATAAGCCACCTCACTTTTAGGTGTCAAAAAAAATAAGATGTTCAAGAGCTTCTCCTGACCTTTCTGTGTTGTTTATGGCTGATAAACGATCTTCTGCGCCATTTCCTCCGCTGTTCTTTTATCTGTCAGATATTCCAGTATCTTAAGAGCGAAGGCTGCGGAACATCCCATTCCTCTTCCGGTGATCACATTGCCATCCTGCACTGCCGGCTCATAAACAACCTGCGCACCTGTAAGCTGTTCTTCAAAGCCCGGATAAGAAATGGCTCTTTTTCCCTTCAGAATGCCTCTGTGTCCCAAAATGGACGGAGCGGCACAGATGGCGCATACCAGCTTTCCGCTCTCTGCAAAGGCATCCACCTGCTCCATGAGAGGTTCGCAGGCCTCTAAATTTTTGGTTCCTGCAAGACCGCCGGGAAGCACGATCCCATCTACTTCAGAAAAGTCGATGTCTTCAAGAAGGGCATCTGTGGGGATCAAGATCCCATGGGAACCCATGACCTCCTTCTGCCCCATAACGGAAACCATTTCCGTTTCTATTTTCTGCCTGCGCAGAATATCCACAACAGTAAGCGCTTCGATCTCTTCAAAGCCAGTTCCGAAAAAAACACATATTTTATTCATCTAAAGACTTTCCTTTCCAAAACGATTTTATACTTTATTTTACCACCTGCGGAAGGCTTTTCCAACTAAAGGATTGGTAAAGTTTCTTAACAAAAAATGAACCGCTGTGCTATAATACTGCTAAAAAACAAAAAGGATGGGAATTATGGAAATCGAAAGAAAGTTTTTAATAAAAGCATTGCCCGAAAATCTTTCCTCCTATCAGAAGCATGTGATCGAGCAGGCCTACTTATGCACAGATCCCGTGATCCGGATCAGGAGGCAGGATCATGATTATTATCTTACCTACAAAGGAAAAGGGCTTCTTTCAAGAGAAGAGTATAACCTTCCCCTAAACGAAGCCGCCTACAGACACCTGAAGGAAAAGGCAGACGGAAATGTGATCTCCAAGACCCGCTACCTGATCCCCATTGAAAATCCTGTTTTTTCCGGGGATTTTACACCGCCTGCAAAGCTCCCTTCCCTGACCATTGAACTGGACGTTTTTGATCCGCCCTTTGCCCCCCTTGTGATCGCCGAGGTGGAATTCCCGGATGAGCAGACAGCCCATGCCTTTCTTCCTCCCGGCTTTCTGATCGAGGACGTCACAAACGATCCCGCTTATCATAATTCCACGTTATCACAAAAAGCATTTAAATAGCCCTGGTGGATTCCCTTATGGTCAGGCTTGCGGGAAAGATCACATGCTCATGCTCGGCCTCGCCGTCGATCACATCCAGCAAAAGCCGCACCGTCTGTCTGGCCATTCTTTCCACCGGCTGGCTGATAGTGGTAAGCTGCGGCACATAAAATGCCCCCAGGGGGATTCCGTCAAATCCGGCTACGGAGACGTCCTCCGGGATCCGGAGCCCTGCCTCATGAAGGGCTCTGCAGGCTCCTACTGCCAGGAAATCCGCAATGGCAAAAAGAGCCGTAAACTCTGCCTTAGACTGCAAAAGCTGCCTGGTGGTGTTATAACCGTTCTGCATGGAATAAGGATCTTCATTCCGCTGCACCTCGCAGATCAGCTTTTCGTCCACTTCGATCCCTCTGTGCCTTAAGGCGTCCTTATATCCCTCCAGACGGAGCTGTCCTACTGATCCTGCCTGCGCTCCCTCTGTGAGAAAGGCGATCCGCTTATGTCCAAGCTCTAACAGGTACTCTGTCATTTTCCTGCTCTCCGCACGGTCATCTACCGATACGCAGGAATAAGAATAACCCTTTCCCTTTTCCTCTTCTCCTATGATCGTATAGAAAACGAAGGGAACATTGAGCCTTGCAAGCTCCTCCCTGTCATGATAAAAAGCGCCTCCTAAAAAGATGATTCCCCGAAGCCGTTTCTCCTTTATCAGCTCAAAGGCAACATTCAGCTCGTTTTCGTAGGCCTTTACATGTTGGAGCACCAGTGCATATTTTTCCTCCTTGAGCACCTCCTCAATCACTGCCACCGCTTCCGCAAACAGAGGATTGGCCACGCCCTTCATCAGAACCGCAATACACTTTGCATCCGTGCGCTTTAAGTTTCTTGCGCTGTTATTTGGCACATAGCCGGTTTCCTGTATGACCTTTAAAATATGTGCCCGGGTATCCGGATTGATATTGGGGTGATTATTGATAGCGCGGGAAACGGTGCTGACCCCTACTCCGCATTTTTTTGCAATATCCTTTATGGTGATCTCTTCCATTATTCCCCCGTTCTTCCGTACAATCTGCTGAGCTCACAGACCTGCTTTGCAAGCTCCCCGCTGATCTGGCCCTTTTTCATTCTCCATTTCCAGTTATCTCCCAGGGTGGAGGGCATATTGATCCTTGCCTCGCTTCCCAGTCCCAGATAATCCTGCATAGGAATGACAGCCGTGTCACTTACACTTCCAAGCGCCGCCCGGATCAGATCCAGGTGAACTGTTTTTCCGTTTTTAATGTGTAAATACTTCTTCAAAAATCCCTTATCGTGACGGCTTAAGGAGGCATACCATCCTACCGTGGTATCATTGTCGTGTGTTCCCGTGTAAACCACGCTGTTTGTCGTATAGTGATAAGGCAGATAGTCGCTCTTTTCGCTTTCATCAAATGCAAACTGCAAAATTTTCATTCCCGGATATCCGGTCTTTTTCACCAGCTTCCGCACAGAAGGCGTTAAATATCCAAGATCCTCTGCGATCACCGGTTTATTCCCCAGCTTTTCCTTCATGACCTTAAAAAGCTCGTAGCCCGGCCCCGGCTCCCACTTTCCGAACTCCGCCGTCCGGTTTCCATAAGGAATACTATAATATTCATCAAATCCGCGGAAATGATCGATCCTGACCACATCATAAAGCTCAAAGCAGTAGGAAATCCGGCGCAGCCACCATTCATAGCCTGTCTGTCTGTGATAATCCCAGCGGTACAGCGGATTTCCCCACAGCTGCCCCGTTGCGGAAAAAGCGTCCGGCGGACAGCCGGCTACTCCTGTGGGCATTCCTTTCTCATCCAGCTGAAAAAGCTCCGGCCCCGCCCAGGTATCTGCGCTGTCGAAGGCTACATAAATGGGAATATCCCCAATGATCTGAATGCCCTTTTCCTTTGCGTAGGCTTTCAGCTGTTTCCACTGCTGTGCAAACAGATACTGCTGGAATTCGTAAAAGAGGATTTCATCCTTCAGCCGCTTTGTGTACTGATCCATGGCCTTCTTCTGCCGCAGCCTGATGTCATCCTCCCACTCTGCCCAGCTCTTTCCCTTATGCTCGTCCTTTACTGCCATATAAAGGGCATAATCCAAAAGCCAGTCTTTATTTTTCTCTGCAAACTCTGCAAATTCAGGATCCTTCTCGATCTGGCTGTTTTCAAAGGCCTCCCTTAAAAGCTGAAAACGGGTGCGGTAGATCTTTTCATAGTCCACATAGGCTTCCTGATCCCCGGTATCTGCCTTGTCGCAGCTTTCCTTTTTGAGCCACCCCTTTTCGATCAGCTGTTCCAGATCAATATAATAAGGATTCCCCGCAAAAGTAGAAAAGGATTGATACGGAGAATCCCCATAGCCTGTAGGTCCCAGGGGCAGGATCTGCCAGTAGGTCTGTCCTGCCTCCTTTAAAAAATCTACAAATTCATATGCTTCCTTAGAAAAGGTTCCGATCCCATAAGAAGAAGGAATACTGGAAATCGGTAATAAAATTCCGCTTGCTCTCATCTTGTTCCTCACAAATATCTTTTTCTGGTAACGTTTTCAGGTCATCAGAAAAAGCATACCATTCCGAACGGATTTTTGCAAGGAATTCTGCTATACTGCCGCCATTTCTTTTACCTTCAAAAGTCCCTTTTTCACCGCGGGCAGAGCCAGAACGCAGATGGTGATCAGCCCTTCCAGCCCGATATAGGCTCCATTGTAGATCAGGGAATAAACGGGCGCAGACATATGATAATTTGCCGCATTGCTTCCAAAAAAGATCATTCCCGAAAGGAAGGTAAAGAAATACCGTCCCAAAATGCCCACAAGGTATCCCTTTAGCATGCCGTCCTTTTTGTCGGCAAAAATGCCGGACAGTCCCAGCGCCCCAAAGGCAAATATGTAATCCGTCAGCATCTGTGGAATACTGATAATATAGGGATCCACTACAAGCTGCAAAAATCCATAAGCCACCGCCGTTGTCAGTCCCGTCCGAAGTCCATACAGATAACCGATCAGACAGATGAAAAACATGCTAAGCAGCGTCACTGATCCTCCCATGGGCATATCCACCACTTTGACCATACTGGTCAGCATCGCAAGTGCCATGGCCATGGCTGAAAAAACAAGCTGCCTGGTACTGATCTTCTTTTTGCCTGAGGGGTTACTGAGCACGCACCCCAAAAGCAGCAGGGCTACCATGATCGCTACCATTAATCCATAGCCCGCCCCGGTGAGGACAAAATAATTTCCCCATTCCGGATCCACAATTTCTTTCATAAAAACAGACATAAAAAAACCTCCTTGCATTTGATCGCAGGAGGGGACATACGGGCAGAAAACTTACCCATTACAGCTTCCCTACGCCGGCATTATCCGGTTCAGGTAATGAGGGTTAGCATCCGGCGGCCTGCGGCTGCCGGATACAATCTCAGCATATGCTCCCCTAGCGACTTTCTTATTCTTTTCTATTTAGATATATCTCTTTCAGGACGGCTTGTCAAGTACTTACTCGAATGTAAACTCAGCCCCGTTTTCCGTTTTGCTGTCGGTGCCAATATACACCCTGAACGCTCCCGGCTCTGCCTGTCTTTTTCCGTCCTTTCCATAAAAGTGCAAAAGTTCTTCGGTAATTTCAAAGGAAACCTTCTTCTCCTCCCCCGGTTCTAAGCACAGCTTCTGGAAGCCCTTCAGTTCCCTTACAGGTCTTACCACGCTTCCTGCCAGATCGCTCAGATACATCTGAACCACTTCCTTTGCCTTGACCGTCCCTGTATTTTTCAGGATCACGGATGCCTCAAGGCTGCCGTCCCTGCACAGTCTGTTCCCGCTTAAGGTCACCTTAGAGCAGGTAAAGGACGAATAGCTCAGTCCATATCCAAAGGGATACAGGGGATCACTTGGAATATCCAGATATCTGGACACAAACCGGTTTTCAGGATCCGCCCCCTGTCTGTATCGTCCTGTACGGAATTCCCCATAGAACACAGGAACCTGTCCTACACAATAAGGAAAGCTCATAGGCAGCTTGCCGCTTGGCGAGGTTTTACCGTAAAGCACTCTGGCAATGGCATTTCCGCCTTCCGTTCCCGGCATCCATACTACCAGAATGGCTTTTGCATAACGTTTCACCTCCCGGATATCCAGAGGTCTTCCCGTAAACAGGACGACAGTCACATTTTCATTGACTCTGGCCACGCTTTTTAACAGCTTTCTCTGGGTCTTAGGCAGTCTGATGTCGCCTCTGCTGGCTGCCTCCCCTGTCATGGCCATGTGCTCTCCCAGGCACAAAACCACCTTTTTAGCCTTAGATGCTGCCTTTACGGCCTGCTTTATCATCTGTTCTGTTTCTTCCGGTGTCTTAGTGTTTTCATATCTGGCGTTCATTCCCTGAAGATGGCTCTTTGGCTCTAAGGTTTCGCAGCCCTTGGCAAACAAAACGTTTGCGCCGCAATTTTCTACCCCTTCCCTGACAGATACCGCATCCTTTTCCTCTGCAAAAATGGACCAGGCTCCAATGATTGCCTTTTCCTCTGTAAAGGGGCCGATAAAGGCCACCTTTTCTTTCTTGGACAAAGGAAGCATTCCCTGATTTTCCAAGAGTACAAAGGTCTCCTCTGCGGCCTTTCTTGCTGCCTTCCGGTGTTCTGCGCAAAGAAGCAGCTCCTGCTCTGCCTTTTCGTCGGCATCCTTATAGGGATTTTCAAACAGTCCCAGTTTGTTTTTCAGCTCCAGCACCCTGAGCACTGCTTCATCCAGAAGCTCTGTTTTCAGCTGACCGCTTTCGATCAGCTCCTTCAGATAATTGGGGTAGCAGGTGGTCATCATGTCAATGTCAACTCCCGCCTCCATGGCAAGCTCTGCCGCTTCCTTCCGGTCTTTGGCGGCTCCATGGTTTTTGATCTCCTCAATGGCAGCCCAGTCCGAGATCACTGCTCCTTTAAATCCCATTTCCTCACGGAGTACCTTGCGCATCAGCCACTTATTTGCCGAGGAAGGGATCCGGTTTAAGGTATTAAAGGAGGTCATTACCAAAAGAGCTCCTGCCTTTACCGCCGCCTCATAGGCCGGAAAATAATCGTCCCTTAAGGTTCTTTCCGACAGCTCCACATTATTATAATCCCGTCCTGCCACCGGCGCCCCATAGGCAGCAAAGTGTTTGACGCAGGCTCCGATCCGTCCCTTTTTGCCGGGATCCTCTCCCTGATATCCCTCTACCATTGCCTCCGCATAGCGGCTGTTCAGATAGGGATCCTCTCCTGTAGACTCCATCACTCTTCCCCATCTGGCGTCCCTTACCAGATCCACCATAGGGGAAAAGGTCACCTGAATTCCTGCCGCCCCTGCTTCCTTTGCAGCGACCCTGGCGCCCTTTTTGGCAACCTTGGGCTCAAAGGCAGCTCCCTGTGCCAGGGGAATGGGAAAAGCGGTCTTATAGCCGTTGATCACATCTGCCATAAATGCCAGGGGAATGTGGTGGGGATGTTCTTCCATATGCCTTTTCTGCACAGCTTTTACCTTTGCAGCTCCCACAATGCTCAAAACACTTCCTGCATTTTGAATGGTCTCTTTGGTAAAGCCCTGCTCTGCTGCAGGCCCTGTTGCAATGGCGCTGCCTTCATAGAAGCCTCCGTTTCCCTGAAAAAGCTGTCCAATCTTTTCTTCCAGGCTCATCTCTTTTAATAGTTCTTCCAGCTTAGACTGTTCCATATGAATATCTCCTTTCTTCGCTCTGAAACATAAAACCTCGAAACTCCAAAATTCGAGAAAGCGTTGTACTCTATTGACAATTTAACGCAGGCACGCTCTCGCTGCATATCGCTGGCAGCGGTACATAAGGCGCCAGACTACGGCGCCTAAGTACCGGCAGCTCTATAGCACCTGCGTATAAATATGTCAATGCGTACAACTGCTCCGGAACATTTCAGAAGTTTCGAGGTTCTTATTGCTATTTTATTTACTGAAAAGGATTATAAAACCGGCTTCCGTTCGCATAGGTGATCAGCAGTGCGACCACAGTAAACACCACGGAAAAGGCCAGGGTCAGATAATCATTTTTCTTTAATTTCCTTGCAGAATACCAGGTTCTCTTTTTGTGCTTTCCATAGCCCCGAAGCTCCATGGCATTGCTGACCGTGTCGATACGGTCCATACTGGAAAAGATCAGCGGGAAAATGATAGCCGAGGTATTTTTGATCCTGCTGATCAGAGATGCCTTTCCTGACATCTCAATTCCCCTTGCCTCCTGGGCGTGCTTGATCTTGGTAAATTCTCCCTGCACATCCGGAATATACCTGAGAGCAATGGCAAGGGCATACCCTGCATTGTAATGGATCCCTATCTGATTTATGGATGCCGCAAATTCGCTGGGATCTGTGGTAACCAGAAACATGAACACGGCGGGAACTACTGTAAAATATTTGACGATCACGTTAAATTCGTAAAAAAGCTGCTCCCTTGTCATATCATAGGGGCCTGCAATATGGAACAGCACCGTTCTGGTTCCGTAAATGCTGGTTCCCTGATCCGGTGAAAACAGAAAGATCGCCAGTACATTCAATGCCATAAAAAGCAGGATCATCTTAAAGACTGCGCCTACCTGCTTCCATTTTGTCTTTGATGATTTAAAGATCACCAGGCTCAGCGCCACCATAAAAAGCAAAACCCTGGTATCATAAGTAAGCATGCTTGTCAGGCACCAGAGCAAAAAGAATATTAATTTGGTAACGCCGCTGAGTTTATGGATCCAGGTATCCTTCTCCTCATAGGATAATATCTTTGCCATCGGTCCTACTTCTCCTTTGCCTTAATGTGTTCCCGCTCGTAAGCAATAAATCTCTCCGCAAATTCCGAAGGCTGAGAAATGCCGCATCTGACAGCCAGATCGTAAAGAGAGGTCTTTTTCAGGTATGCCTTATCCGCTATGGCCTCATCCGTCAGCACCTTTGCCGCCCTGTCATCTGCGATCAGATGTCCATCTGCAATCACAACTGCACGGTCTGTATATTCCAGCATCAAATGCATATCATGGGTGATCATGATCACCGTAATGCCGCTTTGATTGATCTCCTTCAAAAACTCCATGATCTCCGTATAATGCCGGTAATCCTGCCCTGCCGTAGGTTCGTCCAGGATCAGGATCTGGGGATCCATAACCAGGATAGAAGCAATGGACACTCTCTTTTTCTGCCCAAAGCTCAGCGCAGATACCGGCCAGTTGCGGAAGGGATACAGTCCGCAGATCTTCAGGGCCTTCATCACGCGTTCCTTGATCTCATCCGGGTCTATTCCCCTGACCTGAAGGCCAAGGGCCACCTCATCATAGATCATAGGCTTTGAGATCATCTGATTAGGACTTTGCATCACCAGTCCGATCTTTTCCCCTCTTTCCTTAATGGAAAGACCGCTCATGTCCTCCCCGGAAAGCAGGATCCTTCCCTTGGCAGGCTGATAAAAGCCGCAGATCAGATTGGCCAGGGTCGATTTTCCTGCGCCGTTCTTGCCTACGATGCTTACCATTTCTCCCTTTTTAATATCAAAATGGATATGCTGCAAAATCGGCTTCCCGTCTTCATAGGAAAAATAAAGATCCTCCACTTTTAAAATGGAAGGAGCCTGGCCGAAAGGAGCCGGCGGCTCCATCTCCTGAAACCATTTGCAGAGCTTTTCCTTATAAGGCTCCAAATTCATGGTTTCCACATGCTGGGGGTGATCCTGTGCGCTTATTACACAGCCCGCATGCTTTAAAGCCGTCAGGTAAAGGGGCTCACGGATGCCCTGCTCGCTCAGCACATCCTTAGAAAGCAGCTCGTCCGGCTTTGCGTCCGCAACGATCCTGCCCTCTCCCACTACAATGATCCGATCCACATCACGGTAAAGAGCGTCCTCCAATCTGTGCTCAATGATCAGAACTGTGGTCTTTTTTTGACGCCAGATCCGGTCGATCATATCAATGGCCTTTTTGCCGGTTGCCGGATCCAGATTTGCAAGGGGCTCATCAAACAGCAAAATATCTACATCATCCACCATGACCCCCGCCATGGATACCCTCTGCTTTTGCCCCCCTGAAAGCTCACCGGGGGCATTTTTCAGCAGCGGCTTTACATCTACCATTTCTGCTGCTTCATCAACCCGTGCAAACATTTCCTCCTGGGGAACCATATCATTTTCCAGCGCAAACGCAATATCCTCTGCCACCGTCAGTCCGATAAACTGTCCGTCGGTGTCCTGAAGCACCGTTCCCACGATCTTAGACAGTCCAAACAGCCCTAAAGAAGCGGGATCCTTTCCCGCCACTTTAAGACTGCCTGTAATATCTCCGGTATACGAAAAAGGCACCAGCCCATTGATACAATGGGCCAGTGTGGATTTTCCGGAACCGGAAGGACCTACGATCAGAACCTTTTCTCCAGGCATGATCTTAAGATTGATGTCTCGAAGGGTCGGTTCTGTCTGTGCTCGATATTTAAAAGAAAAATCTTTAAACTCGATGATAGGTTCCATGAATTAGTCCTCTTTTTTCAGGCTTGAGGATTTTGCCCCTATTGCAGAATAACCTACGCAAAGAAGGGTTCCCAGGATACCGACAATGATGATATTTCCTACAAATGCCCATACTCCCTGTAAAAATACCTTATTTGTAGGCTCTGCATAAATGAGGATGTCCAGAACGGGTGCAACCAGGATCCATGCTACTGCATTTGCCAGTACCTGAACAACGTTAAACAGAACTACCTTCTTGCCTGCGCTGAAACCGCCCTCTTTGATGGCATATTTTGCTGCAAACACGCCGATGGCAATTCCCACAACTCCATCCGGGAATACCCAGCTCCACCAAACACTGCCGTAGAACATTGCATCACCGATGGCATGTCCTAAAAGACCAACAGCGCCTCCCACAATGGGACCAAACACGGCAGCCAGAAATGCCATAATCGCCATACGGGGCTGCAGATAAGTGTTGGGGATGGGGGTAGGGATCTGCACCTGTGTGAGCGCCACGAACAGAGCAGTTCCGATACCGATAGCAACAACCTCTTTGATACCAAATTTGAATTTCATAGATGATTCCTCCTCATGTGTATTTTATTTTCGCACCTAGTATAACACAATCTCCTGTCCCAGTGCAAAAGAATATATGATTTTCTGCGAAACCTCTTTTCCCGTGATCCTGTTAAGCGCTTCCTTATAATAATCAAGCTGTACCTGATACCGTTTGATCAGCTCCTGCCCTTTGGCAACAAGGTCTGTTTTATAGTCTACCACCACAAGCCTGCCGTCTTCCTCAAAGAAGGCATCGATAATTCCCTGGATCAGCACGGTTTCTCCTTCCGGTACGGCAGGATCTAACCTGTTTGCCGGAATTCCCAGCACAAAGGGCTGCTCCCGAAAGAGCTTTCCCTCCGCTGCCGCCCTGCCCATCCGCACTGCAAGATCACTTTGCAGAAAGACTGCCAGCTTCTCTGCCCGGACGGCCCCCCTGTAAAGAGGCGTCAGCTTCTTTTCCTGCACAAACAGATCCATCTGCCTTTCCAGCTCCTGCAAAAGAAGTTCTTTTTCTGTCCCCTTTTCCGCTTCTTCCCGGATCCTTAAAAGCGTTTCCAGTCCCAGAAGCTCCATTACCCTGTGGTAGGCGCTTCCTCTGTCGGTGCCCGAAAGGCTTTCCTTTTCCTCTGCAAAGGCCGGAATATAGGGAACCACCTCGGGCTCCTCATAAAGGACCCTGGAAAAAGCCTGTTCCATCTGCCTGTCTTCTTCCGTTTCCCTTTCCATGGCCTTCTTTTTCAGCTCCGATACGGTAGTCTTCACAAACAGCCCGGACAAATATCCGTAGGGATAGGTTCTCTCAAATCGCTGCCGCAGGGACAAAAGCGTCTGCTCTTTTGTTTCCCCGCCTTCCTGCAAAAGCTTCCGCCTGCCCTCAAGGCTTTTGTATTCCTCCCTGATCTCCGATAAAAGAAGCTCTTCCCCCGAGATAAGCTGCACCTCTTCTGCGCAGGGCAGTACAAAGTCCAGATAGCTGGAAGCGTCGGAAAGAAGCGCAAAGGAAAGGGGTTCCTTTTCCTTTTGGGGAAGCAGCCTTTGCCCCTCAAGCTGCCTTTCCACCTTGGAAAGATCCGGCACCAGCCCGGACAGGATCAGCTTTTCCCTGGCTCTTGTCATGGCAACATAAAGGATCCGAAGCTCCTCCCCCAGGGCATCCAGGCGCATTTTCAGCGCCACGCTGCTTTTTTTAAGGGTTTTGCTCTGCAGGCGGAGAGTGCTGTCCACATAATCTACACCGATCCCGAGATCCGCATCCGCGATCAGCCTGCCCCCTGTATCCTGCATGTTAAACCTCTTGGACAAACCGGCCACAAAGCAGACCGGAAATTCCAGTCCCTTGCTTTTGTGAATGCTCATGATCCGCACCACATCTGCATTTTCATCCAGCACGTCAGCCTCTCCGTATTCCACCTCATACTTTTCAAGCTGCTGCACATAGCGCAGAAAATGAAACAGTCCATAATAGCTGCTTTCCTCAAAAGCCGCCGCTCTGGTGAGAAGCATTTCCACATTGGCCCTTCTCTGCTCGCCTCCGGGTCTTGCCGTTACATAGTCAAGATACCCGGTATCCGTAAGGATATTCTGGATCAGCTTATGAATCGGCGTGTAAGCCGTCTGTTTTCTGTATCTGTCCAGCCTTTCCAGAAATTCTGCCGCTTTCCGTCCCTCAGGCTCCTTTGCATATTCTGAAAAAAGCCGGTAAAGAGGTTTTTTCTTGTCCCTTGCCCGGACAAGACTGATCTCTTCCTCGGTAAAATCCCCGAAAAAGGAATGCAGCGCCCCATAAAAAGGAATATCCTGCAGAGGATTATCAATGATCCGTAAATACTCCATCAGCACTCTGATCTCAGAGGCCTGATAATAGCCTGTTCTTGAAGCCACATAAGCGGGGATCCCTTCCTTTTCCAGAATGCCCTTGAACTCCTCTGCCCAGCCCTGGGTCGTCCTGAGAAGAATCACCATATCTCCGTACCGCACAGGCCGAAGCTTTCCCGTTTCCTTATCCATCACTTGAAGAGAAGCGTACAGCTTTCTTATTTTTCCCGCAAGGACAGCCGCCTCCTGCTCCCTGGCAGTCAGTTCGTTATCCTCGCTTTTGCCGATCAGAAGATATTCCGTGCGGTAAGGATCTTCCTCCCCCTCTTCCTCCAAGAATTCCGCTCCGGGATAAAGGGCCGCCTCTTCATCATATGAAACGCCTCCAAGCTCCTTTCCCATGATCCTGTAAAAAAGCTCGTTGACGCTGTCAAGCACCTGGCAGCGGCTCCGGAAGTTTTTGTGCAGGTCGATCCTCTGGCACTTTCCCTCTTCCTTGGAATAGCTGTCATATTTTTCCATGAAAAGCTCCGGCCTTGCCAGCCTGAACTTATAAATACTCTGCTTCACATCCCCAACCATAAAGCGGTTGAAATGTCCCTCTTCCTCACCGGACACGCTTTTCAGCAAAAGCTCCTGCACCAGGTTGCTGTCCTGATACTCATCGATCAGAACCTCCTTAAAATACTGTCTGTACTCTTTGGCTGCCACAGTAGCATGGATCTGCCCGTCCTCCTCTTTTTTCAGTAAGATCTCGAGGGCAAAATGCTCCATATCATGAAAATCGATCAGGTTATCGCGGCGTTTGCGCATATCAAGCTGCCTTTTAAATTCCAGCACCAAACCTAAAAGCTCCTCCACATAGGAAGCCGCAGAGGTCATCCTTGCAAGCACCTGCTCCGGTGAAAACACAAGATAGGTCTGTCTGATCTCTTCCAGCTGCTTTTTCACCATATCCCGGCGCTTTTTCACCTCTTCACGGAGAAGGGGGTCTACCGTATCATCCTTCTTGGAGGAAAGCCGTCCAAAGCTCATTCCTCCAAAGGCTTCATAAAACTCCGAAAAGCCCTTGCATTTCAGAAGCTTTTGGATCCCTTCCCTTTCTGTCTCAAGCACTTCTCCGTACATATAAGGCCCCGCAGGCTGCTCCGTGATCCTGATGCATTCCGAAAGCATTTTTTCCCATTCTCCCAGCATCAGCCTGATATAACGGACGATATACTGACACCAGCCGGTCTCTTCCATTTCAGTAACACTTGTTACCTTATAGTCGTCTTTGCATTGACTGATCCAGTCTTCCGGCCAGGGATAGCTCATGGCAAACTCATACATCCTGCCCACATATTCCTCTAACAGCTTGTCGTTTCCGCCTCCCGTAAAGTATTCCACACAGCCCAGGAAAGCAGGGGATTTCTCCTGATATTTCTGTTCTAAAAGCTCTGTGAGCACATCCTGCCGAAGCAGACGGAGCTGTCCCTCATCTGCAATGCGAAACCCGGGATCCAGACCAATATCGTTAAAGTTATTGCGGATCAGGAAAAGACAAAAGCTGTCAATGGTGGTGATCTGTGCATTATGCAAAAGGGAAGACTGTCTTTGCAGATGTACATTTTCCGGATCTTCCGCCAGTCTTTTCTGAATGGCAAGACTGATCCTTTCCCGCATTTCCGCAGCCGCCGCACTGGTAAAGGTCACTACCAGAAGCCTGTCGATATCAACAGGGCTTTTTTCCTCTGTTACCATGCTGATGATCCGTTCCACCAGCACTGCGGTTTTGCCGGATCCCGCCGCTGCGGAAACCAGGATATTTCTGTCACGAAGGTCAATGACCTGCTGCTGTTCCGGTGTAAAATTCATGGTCACTCCTCCTTTATTTCCTCTCGCATTCTTTGCAGCAGCTCTTCCTCCTCGCCCCCTGCGAGGATCCGTTTCCGGCAGCCCTCTGCCTCCTCAAATTCGCAGATCTGTGAAAAGCTGCAAAAGGCGCAGGCATCCTTATTTCCCTGCTGGCAGGGATTGATCTCGATATCCCCGGAAAGGATCTTTCTTCCAAAGCTCCGGATCTTATGGCTTACAAAGTCGGAGATCAGTTCATAGTCCTGCTGCTCCAGAACGGCAGATCTGGCAGAAAGACTTCCATCCTTTTTCCTCTCTACAGGGATCACCAGGGATTTATCCGTAAAGTCCCCGTCTAAAAGTGAGATCACCTGCTCCTTTGCGCTGACAACTCCCGTCATTCTGAGCTGCTTTTGGATCTCACGGTTTAATTCCTCTTCGGTTAATTCCTTATCTGCCACGATCATGGGATCGCTCACATGATAATAAAGAAGCGCCGCAGGCACAATTTCCTTATCCGGGTGACGGCTTTGCTCCAGCTTTGCAGCCACCTTCATGTACACCACAAGCTGAAGCTGCAGCCCGTAATATACTGCCGCCAGATCAAACTTATGGCTGCCTGACTTATAGTCAATGACCTTCACATAAACGTGATCCTCATCCTCGTAGGTATCCACCCTGTCAATGCGCCCTTTCAGCTTCATTCTTTCTTCCGGGGACAAGGCAATATCGACGGCATCAGGATCCTCCACCCTGGAAAAGGAAAGCTCAAAGGCAGACGGCACAAAGACTCCCGCCCGGAGCTGCTCCTTTAAGGTTCGTATGGTGCGCTTCAAAATGCGGTACATCCGCTCTGTCATATATTCATAACGTGCGTTACTGTAAAGAACGGTCTCTCCGTACCTTGCAGTGCACTCCTGCATTGCCTCAAGTAAGAGCCGGTCTCCTTCTTTTTCTTCAAAGTCAAACCAGCTCATACCACATTTCGCCAGTTTTCCTGCAAAAATCTCCAGCACCTCATGGAATATATTTCCCATATCCACCTGTTCAAAGCGGTACTCCTCCCGCTCCTTCAGCATCAGTCCGTATTCCAGGAAATGGGCGTAAGCACAGGCTGCAAAGCGTTCCAGCCTGCTGACGCTGTTCTCAAGCTGGGTGCCGTAAAGGGCCCTTGCCACAGCCTTTCCCAGAGGATGGTGCCGGTATCTTCCAAACGCTGCTTTTGCAAGTTTTCCTGCAAAATTTGAAAGCTTTGGATCCTGCTCATAAAAATGATACAGGGAAAACAGCTCCTCTTCCTCATAACCGTTCTCCCGGCCTGCCGCATATTCCCGAAGCCCCCTTGCCACAAATTCCAGCCCATCCTCCGGGCCGATCACCTGTGACAGACCTGACGTTTCCTGCACGTTTTTTTGGATCTCCAGCGCCGGAAAAAGCTTCCGGATCACATCAATAAGGTAAGAAGGCCGTATGCTCTTTCCCTGACTGCTGATCCTGGAATAGGACAGATACAGCTTCTGTGACGGCTTTGTCATGTTCATATAAAGATACAGCCTTTGAATATACATCTGCTGCCTTGGAGTGGGAGCCAGTTCCATTCCCGACTGCTGTAAAAACTCCCTGTCCACATCGGAAATAATTCCTCCCTTACTGCTTCCCTTGGGAATATTCCCGTCATTTACTCCCAGGAAAAACAGCACCTTCACCTGCTTTAACCTGGTTCTTTCCATATCTCCCACTACCACTCTGTCTACGCTTCCCGGTATAGTACCCACCTGTATTTCTCCAAAACCGGCGTCCAGAATATCCGCAAACTCCTGAAGGCTCATTTCCTCCTTCTCCAAAAGCGCATAGATCTGTTCCAAAAGCTCCATCACAAGGCGATAGATCTGGGCGTATTCCCGTGCCTTTTCCGGTTCCCCGTTTTCCCGGAAGAAGCGCTCAAAGCCTGCAAGCTTTTCCTGGATTTTTCCCTGCACAATAAATGCGTAAAGCTGGCTGACCATCTCCCCTGCCTGCATCCTTCTGCCGGAAAGCAGGGACATCTGCCGGAAAAATCTTTCCCGCAGTTCATTGATCTTTAAAAGCTCTTCCTCACCGGCGCCTTCCCGGGTAAATGCCTCGCTCCATTTCTTTCTGCCCCGGATCCCACAGGCGATTACATAGTTTTCCAAAAGATCCACTTCCTCCAGCGTAAAATCCGAAAGACCGCAGCGCAGGAAATGAAAGACCGACTCATAGGAAAAGTTTCTTAATAGGATCAAAAGCGCACTTCTGATATATTCAATGAAAGGGTTCAGCAAAAGCCCCCGTGTACGGTCCATAAAAAAGGGAATATCATAAACAAGGGCTTCCCGTTCAAAATAATCGCCATAGGTAGCCAGATCTCCGGTCACTACCGCAATATCCCGATAGCAGTAACCCTCCTCCAAAACCAGCTTTTTAATGCGGATACAGGTTTCCTTCACCTCCGCCGCAGGATGAATGGCCTCCGTAATTTCAAGGCACTGCGTTTCCTTCTCATAAGCCCTGTGAGGGTATCTGAACAGATTTTGTTCCAGATGTGACAGGGCTTCCGTTTCCCGGAACCTGGAAAAAGGCGTCCATTTTATAATAATATCATCCGTTCTTTTAATATGATCCTGCTTTGCGATCCGCTCCAGATCTGCCACCGTCTTTTTGCTCAGATAGAAAAGCTCCTGCTCCCCGCACAGCTTATAGGGATCTTCTTTAATATCAATCGTTATCGAAACAATGACTTTCTCGGTCAACGTCATAAGCTCCCGGATCAGCCTATACTGGATCGGTGTAAAGCCTGTAAAGCCGTCAAATACGATCACGCTTCCCGCTATGATCTTTGATTTTGCCACCGCCCGGGTCAGAAGCTCCAGAGTTTCCTCTGTGGTCACAAACTTGTCCCTGTTATATGTAAGAAAGGCCTCATAAAGCTTTTGCAGATCGGAAAGCTTTCCACTTAGCATTCCCCGCCCGGCGGAAAACGCAACAAGCTCTCCCACCTTGGAAACGTCAAGTCCATACTGCATAAACTCGGAAATGGCAGATTTCACTTCATGGATATAACCGATCTTGTCAAGATTTTTGCCGATCACCGGCAGATTCCCGCCAAGCGTCGAAGCCACCCTCCGAAGAACCAGGCTTTTTCCCGTATCATCCAGAACCGTTTCCTGTCCCATGCCTGTTTCCTCGAAAATCCTGTGTGCCAGCCGTCCAAAGCTGAGCACGTCAATATTCATGATCCCTCCGTGGCTGCTTGCCGCTACCAGATCCACCTGGGTCTGCATGGTAAACTGATCCGGTACCAGAAACAGAAAGTTCCGGTCTCTGTCCTTTTCTGCCCACCTTAACATATCCATTTGAAGCTGTCTGCTTTTTCCCGCTCCGGAACCTCCGAAATAGAACTGTAAGCTCATAAATAACTCCCGTTTTCTTTTTATAAGTAAGGGATCATTTCCTTTACAGAGGTAAAGATCAGATCCGGCACCACCTCGGATTCTTCTACCTCCTTCATCCCTGCTTCTCCGCTTAAAACCAAAATGCCCGTATATCCGTTATTCACTCCTGCCGCCACATCTGTATACAGCCGGTCTCCCACCATGGCAGTCTGCTGCTTCGTCACCCCTGCCCGCTGCGCCAGATAATCCATAATATCTCCGCAGGGCTTCCCGATAATGTGATCGGGATAGCGGAAGGCAGATGCATGGATAAAAGCATGAATGGCTCCCGCATCCGGAATAAAACCATGCTCTGTAGGGCAGTTAAAATCCGGATGGGTGGAAAGATAAGGAAGGCCTTCCCTTACAAGGTCACAGACCCTGCACAGCTTTTCATAGGTAAGGGAGGTATCAAAGCCTACCATGACCACCTCCGGCGCGCGCTCATCCAGGCAGATCCCTTCTGCCAGGAATTCCTCTGTTAAAAGCTCATTTCCAAGCAGATAGACCCGCTTTCCCGGATAATGCTTTTTCAGATAGGCAATAGAAGCCTGACCGGAGGTTACGATCCGATCCTCCCCTACCGTAAGCCCCATTTTTGACAGCTTCCGGACATAGGCCTGGGGGTTCTTGGATGAATTGTTCGTCAGAAAAATATACTGCTTTCCGCATTCCTCCACTGCCCTTAGGAAATCCCTCGCACCTTCGATCCACTTTTCTCCCAGATAAATAGTTCCGTCCATATCCAGTGCAAAGCAGGTGATCTCCTTCAGCTTTTTCCGGGTATCCTGATCCACCTCCGGGATCTGTTTTATTTTGGTCATTTTCCTCTCTGCTCCTGTTCTTTTAGTCAATCTCTCTGGTCACATGCTTTAACCAGCTTTTTTCTTCTCCCTCAAAATACGGGGACAGCTTCTCATAAACCTGTCTGTGGTACTCATTCAGTGTTTCCTTTTCCTTATCCGTTAAAAGAGAGCATTCCACTCCCTGAAGGTCGATAGGAACATAGGTCAGATCCTCAAAGTACATGAACTGTCCGTACTCATTTTCCTCTCCCTTTCGGCAAAGCAGTTCATTTTCTGTCCGGATTCCGTGGCTTCCTTCTATATAAATGCCCGGTTCATCTGTTGTAACCATTCCTTCCTCCAGCACCGGACTTTCCATCAGGCTGTCCTTCAGCCGCCATCTGAAGCTGTTTGGCCCTTCATGCACATTTAACACATAACCAACCCCGTGACCGGTTCCATGCTTATAATCAAGGCCATGCTCCCAGAGAACCTCCCTTGCCCGGATATCCAGATTGGCTCCCCGGCAGCCATACAAAAACTTTGTGCTTTTCAGGTTCAGCACCGCCTTTAACACCAGCGTAAAATGAAACTTCATTTCTTCCGTAACAGGGCCAAGCACAAAGGTTCTTGTAATATCCGTTGTTCCCTCCAGGTAGTGTCCTCCGCTGTCCACCATAAGAAAGCCTTCCGGCCTAAGTGCTGCGCAGCTTCCCTTTTTTGCGCTATAATGGACGATAGCGCCGTTTGAGCCATAGGCGCTGATGGTTCCAAAGCTTGGCTCAATATAATTTTCCTGCTTTTCCCTGAGGGAGGAAAGATACTCTTCTGCACTGACTTCATCCATGTTGATCTTTCCGATATTTTGTTTCAGCCAGTACATAAAGTGGGTTACCGCAATGCCATCCTTCAGATGTGCTTTTCTGAGGTTTTCCATTTCCGTTTCATTCTTCACTGCTTTCATCAGCATGGTGGGATTTTGCCTGTCAATGATGCAGGCATCCTCAGGAAGCTCCTTCTTTAGTCTGTAGTTGATCCTGTCAAGACTGACCAGCACCTTCTTTCCATGAAGCCCTGCCGCATATTCGTAAAAGCTGTCATAGAGGCGGAGCATCACTCCATTTTCCCGCAGATAATCCGCAGTCTCCCCCTCCCAGACAGGGTCATGCTCCTGCTCCTTTGCAAACAGAAGCACCTTGTCCATTTCCACAGCTGCATAGGAAAGAAATACAGGGCAGCTTTCCACATCATTTCCTCTGATGTTCAAAAGCCAGGCAATATCGTCCAGGGATGTGAGCAGATGCACCTCTGCTCCCTCCTTCTGCATTTTTCCCCGCAGCCTCTTCAGCTTATGCTCTGTCTTTTCTCCTGTATAGCAATCTGCCAGCCGATAGACAGGATGATGGATCAGGGCCGGTCTTTCCTTCCAGATCTCCTGTGCCAGATCCCGGTCAAAAATGATCCCTCCCTGCTTCTTTTGTGTGATCTGCTCATAGGCCTGTGCTTCCCCGGCCTGTACCAGCCGTCCGTCAAAGCCAAGCTTCCAACCCGTTTCCAGGATCTGCTCCAGATACTCCTTCAGGGTAGGCACTCCCGCCTCTCCCATTTTCATCAGCCTGATCTCTGTTCCGGAAAGCTCCTTTGCCGCCTGGATAAAGTAACGTCCATCCGTAAACAAAGCCGCCGTCTGCTCCGTTACCACCAGTGTTCCTGCGGAGCCGGTAAAACCGCTGAAATAGCTCCTCACCTTAAAATAGTCGCTGATATATTCACTGTCATGATAGTCGGAGGTAGGGATCAGATAGCAATCGATTCCTGCCTTTTTCATACTTTGTCTTAATTTCTCTAATCTCTCTGCAATCACTTTTCGTCCTCCTGTATCCCTTCCGTGGTCTTTTTATATCCACCTTTATACTGCTTTATTGTACAACACAATCCCCTACAAATGAAGAGTCAAAAAAAAGACCTGTGTTTTTCACAGGCCTTCCATAGATTTATTTTTTCATTTTGGGATTAAAAACAAGGCTTGCCAGATAGCCGAAGATCAGCGCCGCTGAGGTTCCTACCGCCCCGGCCTTAAATCCACCGGAAAACAGCCCCATAAAGCCTTCCTTTTCCACAGCCTCCTTCACGCCCTTCATCAGCACATTTCCAAAGCCCAGAAGCGGTACGCTGGCGCCGGCGCCGGCAAACTCCACGAAGGGCTGGTAAACGCCGATAGCTCCAAGCAGCGCCCCCGTGCATACCAGAAGCACCATGATCCTTCCCGGCATCAGCTTTGTCTTTTCCATCAGGATCTGAACCAGGGCGCAGATCAGTCCTCCCACCCAGAATGCATTCACATAATCCACCTTTTTCCCTCCTGCCGTTCATCCTTTTGCGGATGATCTTTTCAGTAGTATGTCACATCCTGCGGCTTTTCATGCAGATTATTTTTTGTTATGCCTGCTGTTTCTTTTTCTCCGGAAGCTGTACCAGGATCACGGCTCCAAATACCAGTACGCAGCCAAGCAGCTCTCTGCCCGTTAAAACCTGATGAAGGAACAGCCAGCCTGCCAGCACTGAGATCACAGATTCTAACGACATCACAAGGGAAGCAATGGTAGGATCCAGATTTTTCTGGGCAACCACCTGAAGCGTATACCCCACGCCGCTTGACATTACGCCTGCATAAGCAAGAGGCAGGATGCCTGCAAGAATCCCGGAAAGGGAGGGCTGTTCAAAAATAAGCGCTCCCAGGGTTGCCACCACGCCAGCTGCAAAAAACTGAATACAGGAAAGCTCGATGCCGTCGCACATAGGAGAGAAGTGGTCTACCACCATAATATGTACCGAAAAGAGCAGTGCGCAGATAAATACCAGGATATCTCCCTTCCCCAGGGAAAGCTTTTCACTCATGCAGAGCAGATACATTCCCGCTGCGGCAATGATCGCTGCCACAAAAACCTTTTTGGGCACCCTTCTTTTCAAAAAGATCCCAAGGATCGGCACCATAATAATGTAAAGGGTCGTAATAAACCCGGCCTTTCCCACTGTGGTATACATGATCCCGTACTGCTGGAACAGGGAGGCGGCGCACAGGGCAAGCCCGCAGCAAAGTCCTCCTACGACAACCGTTTTGCCGGTTCTTCCGGGCGCTTCTGCCTTTCTTTTCTTTTTTCTCCCGATAAGAACAAGGGGCAGGAGTACGATCCCCCCCATTAAAAATCTTATCCCGTTAAAGGTCATGGGGCCCATATAGTCCATGCCTACGCTCTGGGCCACAAAAGCCATTCCCCAGATCGTGGCCGTTAAAAGCAGCAAAAGGCTGCTGGTCAGTGTTCCTTTTTTCATTTGTCCTCCATTCTATACGGCAAGCGCAATCTCCTCCACCACCTGTCTTAGGTCTTTGCCGTCACAGGCAATAGTGATATCCGCATATTTTTCATAAAGAGGAATGCGTTCCTCATACAGATCTTTCAGCGTAAAGCCGGGGCGCAGTACTACCCCCCGCTTTTGCAGATCCCCAAGACGCTTTTCCAGCTCCTCATAGGCCAGCTGCAGATACACCACCGTTCCGATCCTTCGCAGGTGTTCCATTGCCTTTGCGCCGTAAACAGCGCTTCCTCCTGTGGAGATAATATGCTTCTCTGCCTGTATGCCGCTGTTAATCTGTTCTTCCAGCAAAAGAAAACCTGCCTCACCCCGCTCCTCTATGAGCTGATAAAGCAGTTTTCCCGTTTTCTCCTGTATGACCAGATCCGAGTCCAGGAAACGATAGCCCAGCCGTTTAGCCAGAACTACTCCCACAGTGCTTTTTCCTGAACCCGGCATTCCGATCAAGATCACATTACTTTTCTTTTCCATTTTTATACCAGCGCGATCACTTCCACTTCGCAAAGCACATCCTTGGGAAGCTGTTTCACTGCCACACAGCTTCTGGCGGGCTTTCCGGTGAAGTATTTCTCATATACACTGTTAAAATCAGCGAAATCGCTCATTTCAGCCAGAAAACAGGTAGTCTTCACAACCTTCTCATAATCGGTTCCTGCTTCCTTTAAGATCTCGCCTATGTTCTTCATGACCTGCTCTGCCTGTGCCTTGATGTCCCCCGTCTGCAGCTCTCCTGTTTCAGGAATAATAGGGATCTGACCGGATGCAAACAGCATTCCGTTTGCAAGGATACCCTGGGAATAAGGTCCGATGGCTGCAGGAGCCTTGTTAGTTGCGATTTTAGTTAACATAATATTCTCCTCCGTTTGTAATATGATCCGGCAAGCCGGTTTCTTCACTCTTCAAATTCAGCCGTCACATAAAAGCCCCGTTCATTTTCAATGATGCTGACTACCCGGCCGCTTCTGGCCTTCAGCCGCTCTCTGAAGGGAATATTGGGCGACATGGCAAGGGATGGATCAATGGTGTAGTAATAATTACTCGGCAAAAGTCCTTCCGTTACTGTAATCTCGTCCCCTTCCTGCAAAAGGCCGGGACGTTCCATTTTAAACTCCATTTGACGCATATCCATTCCTCCGTTTCTCTATTGTAATCTGCCTTTTTCAATTTTTCAATCCATTCTTTTACATTCCGGTGCAAAAGCGTTACATTCCGGTCTGAAAAATGCCGTATGCAAAATAAAGAAGGCTTCCTGTAAGCTTTCCCAGGGCTGCAAAACAGATGGCAACCCCAAGTCCATGCCGGAAGCCGATCCGTCTTGCAAAGATCGGAATGGAATTGAGCATTTCTGCAATGGCAAAGGCCAGGCACCCCACAAACATTCCTGCAAACAGGCCAAAGAGGATCAGGAAGGCCGTCCCTATGATCCGAAAAGCCATTCCCTGTTCCCCTCCCGGAAGAAGTCCCGAAAGAAAAAGCCTCACCTTTTCCGCTCCCCGGGGAAAGATACTGGCAAGCCCGCCTATCACTGTGCCAAACACTACCGCCTCCTCCAGCGCAAATATTTTTCTGGCCACATGCATTTTACCTGCAAAACGAGGGATCAGCCCCACAGAAACCAAAACCGTAAATACCCCTGCGGACGCAAGAAAGCCAAAGCTGAGTCCGCACACAAGAAGAAAAAGCTGCTTAAGAAA
>ENA-ORMS01000245-ORMS01000245.1-human-gut-metagenome-genome-assembly--contig:-NODE-245-length-60473-cov-4.626883_pt1 | contig 60473 bp, 57 predicted proteins | sample MGYA00242104_ERZ508997 | MGnify/ENA primary metagenome ERZ508997 (study PRJEB26280, sample SAMEA2338704) | human gut metagenome | biome: human gut; feature: human-associated habitat; material: faeces...
CTGCTTTTGGACGAGCCTACCAATCATTTGGACAATGAAATGTCCGACTGGCTGGAGGAACAACTGAAGATGCGCCAGGGCGCTCTTATCATGGTAACCCATGACAGATATTTCCTGGACCGGGTGGTAAACCGGATCGTGGAGATCCACAGAGGGAAAATTTATTCTTATCAGACGAACTATACCGGATATCTGGAACTGAAGGCCGGCAGGGAAGAAGCGGAGCTTGCAGGAGAAAGAAAGCGCAGATCTATTTTGCGCAAGGAGCTTGCCTGGGTACAGAGAGGAGCACAGGCAAGATCTACAAAGCAAAAGGCCAGGCTCCAGCGTTTTGAGGAACTGAGCAGCCAGAAGGCAGAGGCAGGAAAGGAACAGGTAACACTGTCTTCCTTATCATCAAGACTTGGCAGGACAACCGTAGAACTTTCCCATTTGTCAAAGAGGTACGGAGATAAGATTCTGTTTGAGGATTTTTCCTATGTGTTTTTAAAAAATGACAGAGTGGGCTTCATCGGCCCCAATGGCTGTGGCAAAACCACTCTGATGAAAATGATCACCGGAATGGTACAGCCGGATCAGGGACAGATCGTCATCGGGCAGACCGTGAAGATCGGCTACTATGTGCAGGAGATCGATGAAAAGCAGATGCCGCCGGAGAAAAGAGTCATTGATTATATCCGGGATGTGGCAGAATATGTGCAGACAGAGGAAGGAAGCGTATCGGCTTCCCAGATGCTGGAGCGGTTCTTGTTTGAGGGAAAGGATCAGTATGGGCTTTTGTCAAAGCTCTCCGGCGGTGAAAAGCGCAGGCTCAATCTTTTACGAGTGCTTATGGGAGCGCCCAATGTGCTGATTTTGGACGAACCTACCAATGACCTTGATATTGCAACGCTGACCGTGCTTGAGGATTATCTGGATGATTTTCAGGGGATCGTGATCACGGTTTCCCATGACAGATATTTTCTGGACAGAGTTGTCAGCAGGATTTTTGCAGGTGACGGGCAGGGGAACTGGAGACAGCATGAGGGCGGATATACAGATTACTACATGCGCACCCTGGCAGAAGGGGAAGCGGAGGCCTGCAGCGGAGCAGGGAGCATGGCAGGCAGAGCAAGAGAAGCAGGGGCGCAGAACGCTGCGGAGGGAAAGGACAACTGGAAGCAGCATTCTGTTAAGCTGAGGTTTACCTACAAGGAGCAGCGGGATTATGAAGGGATTGAAGAGCAGATCGGCGCCTTGGAGGAAAAGATAAAGAAGCTGGAGAAAGAGATGGAGCTTGCCGCCACAGATTTTGTAAAGCTTGGAAAGCTTACGGAGGAAAAGCAGCAGGCGGAAAAGGAACTGGAACAGAAAATGGACCGCTGGATGTATCTGGAGGAACTAAAGGCATACATGGAAAGCGGTGATGAGGGGCAGGTACAGAGATTGCGGGAGGAAAATTAATCATGGAACTGCTTGCAAAATGTTTAAGCTGGTTTCAGATCCATAATCTTTTTGAACTGCTGAGTATGATCGGTCTGATCTATTTTCTGGTCAACCGTTTTTTGCTCCATCGGGTGCCGGTACCGGGCAGTGCTTTTAAGAAAGTATCTCCGGAACTTTTGGAAAAGTGCGTGCGGCAGCTTGAGAAGGGAGAAAAGAAACAGTTTGAACCTTACCAGATGCCACGGGAGCTGTATGAGGCGCTTTCCAAGGATCTTTGGGAAGAAAAAAATCTGAAGGAGCTTTTGTGCAGCATCTGTGACCATCTGGGGATAAACGGAAGCTTTATTAAGCTGGTGCTTCAGGAAACAGAGGCAGCGGACAAGGCAGGAGAGATCTCTACGGATCTGGCGTTTACTACGATCAGACTGATAAAAAAGCCTTATTATGACCTGAATACGGTAACTGCCATTCTGGCCCATGAAGCATGTCATCTTCATCTGTATTATCAGGGGATCAAGCTTCGGGATACCTGGGAAAATGAAGTCCTGACGGACACGGCCGTTGTTTATTGCGGTTTTGGGGAATATTTGTATCAGGGATACGCAGTCAGATCCGGAGAGTTTGCTTTTTCCTATCATAAGGTGGGATATATCCGGAAAGAGGATGTTGCTGTGATCCGAAGGCTGATGGAAGAGTAAGCCTATGGACTAAAGTCTGCAGGTTTTGGAAAGGAAAAAAGAATGCGCAAAAAGCGTGCGCAGAAATGAGGATAAATATGAGAATTGGAATGGGCTATGATGTTCATAAACTGACAGAAAACAGAAAGCTGATCATTGGGGGCGTGGAGATCCCTTATGAAAAGGGACTGTTGGGGCATTCAGACGCAGATGTGCTTCTGCATGCCATTATGGATGCGCTTTTGGGGGCAGGGGCCCTTGGGGATATTGGAAAGCATTTTCCGGATACCGACCCCGCGTATAAAGGAATTTCCTCTATGGAGCTGCTCAAAAGAGTAGGCAGTCTTTTGGAGGAGCACTTTTATCTGATCGAAAACATCGATGCAACCATCATTGCACAGGCACCTAAAATGCGGCCCTATATTGATACCATGAGGGAAAATATCGCACAGGCCCTTGGAATTTCCGTGGACCAGGTAAATGTAAAGGCTACCACCGAAGAGGGTCTTGGGTTTACCGGAAGCGGTGAAGGAATCTCTTCCCAGGCTGTCTGCCTGCTCACCACCCCTATGGGACTTTCCGCTGATAATGTAATGGAAAGAGGATGCAGTGGCTGCAGCGGCTGTCCCCAGGCAAAAGAGCTGTGATGAGGGAGGCTTAAGCGGTAAATAAATCCACTTGGTAGATTTTTATGCTCATGGACTACGAGACTGCTAAACTAAGGAGTGGTTGCAAACAAAAGAGACGGCAGTTTAGCAGGTGGTGAGAAAAATGTCCTACAAAGAGATAGGCGCAAGGATCAGGACTTTGCGGGAAAGTGATGGATTAAGCAGGGATAAGCTGGCAGAAAGAGTAGAGATCTCCAGCAAGTTTCTTTACGAGATTGAAATGGGGAAAAAAGGCTTTTCGGCCGAGACCCTCCGCAGACTTTCCCTGGCGCTGAATATTAGCAGTGATTACCTGCTAAGCGGTGTGGGAGAACAGAAACTCCAAATCAGGAAAGATCAAATGTGACTTTAGAAGCACCCATGCGGGGTGCTTCTTTTTTAGCTGAGCATTCCGCCCAGCATGCCGCTGCCGGCGCAGAGAAAGAGAACAGTAAAAAGTCTGCCGGATATGGCGGAAAGGCCATGATTGACGATCATGGAAAGGAGAAAGAGGATCAGAAAGTAAAGGATGCCTGCAAGCAGTCCCCACAGGAATTTGCGGTTGCCCTCCCGTTTTCCAAAAAGAAATCCGGCCAGAAAGGTCACAAGGATATAGATACAGGTGATGCAGATCGTAACGATCTGTTCGGAAAGCTGGAAACGGTACAGCATCAAAGACAGCAAAAGGAGCAGCCCTGTGGTCAGCAGATAGGATAAGAGCAGGCACTTTAAAATAAAGGTGAAACGTGAGGGGACAGGGGTGATTTTTTCCTTCATAGAATTCTCCCGAAAAACTTCTCTATGCTTTATCATATGCCTGTGCTTGACAGAGAATGCCCTCCTATTGTAATATTTGCATAAGCTGTCTGAAAAAGACAGTAATCTTAAATATAAGGAGTGATTTACATTTTGGATACCGATGGTGTCATACAGTTGTTTGCGTTACTGATTTTGGTGTGTTTGTCCGCCTTTTTCTCGTCGGCGGAGACCTCCCTGTCCACAGTAAACAGGGTAAGACTGAAGACCCTTGCAGAAGAGGGAAATAAGAGGGCGCAGACGGCTCTTCATGTATTGGATAAGTACGGAAAAATGCTCAGTGCAATTTTGATCGGGAACAACGTAGTTAATCTGTCTGCGTCTGCTCTGGCAACAACCCTTGCCATTAAGATTAATCTTGCAGTGGGGATCGCCACAGGAGTTTTAACAGTGGTAATTCTTTTGTTTGGAGAAATCCTTCCCAAAAACATGGCAATGGTGTATTCTGAGAAGCTGGCGCTTGCCTATGCGGGGATCGTTGCTCTTGTCATGAAGGTACTTACCCCGGTGATCTTTCTGGTTGATAAGCTGTCGCAGGGGCTGATGAAGCTGCTACATATCGATGCAGGCAAAAAGCAGGCCATGACGGAAAATGAGCTGAGAACTTATGTGGAGGTCAGCCATGAGGACGGCGTGATCGAGTCGGAAGAACGGGAAATGATCTACAACGTGTTTGATTTCAGTGATGCCGTAGCCAAGGATATCATGATCCCCAGGATCGATATGGCGGTAGTCAGCGAGGAAGCAGACTATGATGAGGTCATGAAGCTGTTCCAGGATTGCATGTATACCAGAATTCCCGTGTATCATGAAGATAAGGATAATATTATCGGACTGATCAACATTAAGGATTTTATCCTGGTGAAGGATAAAGCTCATTTCAGAATACAGGATATCCGCAGACAGGCATATTACACTTACGAATATAAAAAGACCGCTGATCTTCTGATGGAAATGCGGGAGAAGCGTGCAAATGTGGCGTTTGTGCTAAACGAATATGGCGCTACGGTGGGAATGATCACCATGGAAGACCTTTTGGAGGAGATTGTGGGAGAGATCCGTGATGAATATGATGAGGATGAGGAAGAACTGATCCAGGCAGCAGGAGAAAGGGCTTATCTGGTAGAGGGAAGCATGAAGCTAAGCGACATCAATGATGCGTTGGGGACAGATCTGGAATCTGAGGATTATGATTCCATTGGAGGCCTGATCATCGAAAACCTTGACAGACTGCCGGAGGATGGGGAAACCATTGAAACAGCATCCGGGATCACCCTGCAGGTAAAGGGCGTGAACCAGAACCGTATTGTAAAGGTGCTTATGACGCTGCCTGAAAAGAAAGAGGAGGAAAGCGGCGAAGACACCTCCAAAGAACAGGAAAGCGCAGCAGAAACGAAGGAAGAGGACGCCTAGGCATAATTTTTTTACAAAATACTTTTCCAAAATTGACATCTATGCTATACTAAATAGAAATTGAGAAGAAATACCTGTCTTTGACAGGGTAAGAGATAAGATGAAGGAGATAATCATTATGAAGCGTATTAAGACATTAGCTACCAGAGATCTTAAAGAGAGCATGAAGAAGGGTGGATGCGGCGAGTGTCAGACTTCCTGCCAGTCAGCATGCAAGACCTCCTGTACAGTAGGCAACCAGAGCTGTGAGAAGGTAAAATAAGTTTAGAAACAGGATTGGGAAGGTAAGCAGCGGCCTGCGCCGCTGCTTATTGTGTGTTATCCCTCCCTGCAGAAAGGTATGGATACAAAAAGTGATACATCAGTACAAGAATAACGGCTATAACATCGTTTTGGATGTGAACAGCGGTTCCGTTCATGTAGTGGACGATGTGGTTTATGATCTGATCCCCATTGCAGAGGAACTGCTGCAGGATAAGACTGAGGAACAGGTAAAAGCCGCATGCCTTGAAAAGCTTCAAGGAAAATATGAAACAGCAGATATTGAGGATGCTTATGAGCAGGTGATGGAGCTGAAGGAAATGGGACAGCTTTATGCACCTGATATTTATGAAAATTATATTTTTGATTTCAAAAAGAGACAGACCGTGGTAAAGGCGCTGTGCCTTCATATTGCCCATGACTGCAATCTTGCCTGCAAATACTGCTTTGCAGAGGAGGGAGAGTATCATGGAAGAAGAGCGCTTATGAGCTATGAGGTAGGGAAAAAGGCCCTGGATTTCCTGGTGAAAAATTCCGGAAGCCGTATCAACCTGGAGGTGGATTTCTTCGGCGGGGAACCGCTTATGAACTGGCAGGGGGTAAAGGATCTGGTAGCCTATGGGCGCAGCCTTGAGGAGCCCTTTCACAAGAAGTTCCGTTTTACCCTTACCACCAATGGCGTGCTATTAAACGACGAGATCATGGAATTTTTAAACAGGGAAATGTCAAATGTAGTCCTTTCCATTGACGGAAGAAAAGAAATCCATGATCTGATGCGGCCGTTCCGCAAGGGGCAGGGCAGCTATGATCTGATCGTTCCCAAATTCCAGAAGCTGGCAGAAAGCAGAGAGCAGATGAATTATTATGTGAGAGGAACCTTTACCAGAAATAATCTGGATTTCTCCAGGGATGTACTGCATCTGGCTGATCTGGGCTTTCAGCAGATTTCCGTGGAGCCTGTGGTAGCGCAGCCTACAGATGACTACGCCCTGAGGGAGGAGGATCTTCCGGTACTGCTTGAGGAATATGATAAGCTTGCAAAAGCGCTGCTTGAAAGGAAAAAAGAAGGAAAAGGTGTCAATTTCTTTCATTTTATGATAGACTTGGAGGGTGGCCCGTGCGTAGCCAAAAGACTTTCCGGCTGCGGATCGGGAACAGAGTATCTGGCAGTCACCCCCTGGGGAGACCTTTACCCCTGTCATCAGTTTGTGGGAAATGAAGATTTCCTCATGGGAAATGTGGATGACGGGATCACAAGGACGGACATCCGGGATGAATTTAAGACCTGTAATGTCTACGCAAAGGAAAAATGCAGGAACTGTTTTGCAAAGTTTTACTGCAGCGGCGGCTGTGCTGCCAATTCCTTTAACTTCCATGGGCATATCAATGATGCCTATGACCTTGGCTGTGAGCTTCAAAAGAAGCGTATTGAATGCGCAATTATGATAAAAGCGGCATTGACCGATTTAGAAGGAGAAGAAAGTGATGAAGAAGAGTAAAGCAATCATTACGCTGGTTGTGTTTGTTTTGCTGCTTGGCTGTTTTGGCTATACAGCAGCAGTTGGAATCGGTTCAGATGGTTCCGGTTCTGCAGCCAGCATCAATCTTGGCCTTGATCTTGAGGGCGGCGTAAGCATTACCTATCAGGCTGTTGGAGAGGAAAAGCCCAGCAGTGAGGATATGGCGGATACCATTTACAAGCTGCAAAGGCGTGTGGAAGGCTACAGCACTGAGGCGGTTGTGTATCAGGAGGGAGAGGATCGGATCAACATTGAGATCCCCGGCGTATCGGATGCCACAACAATCTTAGAGGAGCTTGGAAAGCCCGGTTCCCTGTATTTCATTTCCGAAACGGATGCAGACGGAAATGCAAACTATGACAGATACTATTACACCTTAAATAAGACCATTGATGAGCTTCAGGCAGACGGAAGCGTGGTTCTGGTAGGTACCGATATCAAGGACGCACAGGCAAGGGCCTATACAGACAATATGCAGAACAGCGGCTTTGCAGTGGATCTGACCTTAACAGAAGATGGAACCCAAAAGTTCGCAGAGGCAACACAAAGCGCTTACCAGAAGGGAGAGACCATTGCGATCTACTATGATGGCGGTATTATCAGCGCTCCCAGCGTAAACGCGGTTATTTCCAACGGACAGGCACAGATCACAGGAAACTTCACCCATGAAGAGGCGGAGCAGCTTGCTTCTACCATCCGTATCGGCGGCCTTAAGCTGGAACTTGAAGAACTTCATTCCAAGATCGTGGGAGCCCAGCTTGGTGAGGAAGCCATTGCGACCAGTATCAAAGCGGCAGTGGTTGGATTTGCCATTATCGTTGTTTTCATGATCGCAATTTATTATATTGCCGGTCTGGCTTCCAGCCTTGCACTGGCAATGTATGTGGAACTGATCATCATCCTGCTGGATGCGTTTGATATTACCCTGACGCTTCCCGGTATTGCAGGTATCATCCTGTCCATCGGTATGGCAGTAGACGCCAATGTAATCATTTTTGCCCGTATCCGCGAGGAGCTGGCAAAGGGAAAGACCGTCAAATCAGCTATTGAGATCGGATTTAAAAAGGCAACCTCAGCGATCGTAGACGGAAATGTAACGACCCTGATCGCAGCAGCGGTTCTGGGAGTTCTGGGAAGCGGAACCATTAAAGGCTTTGCCGCTACCCTGGCGCTTGGTATTATCCTTTCCATGTTTACAGCCATGGTAGTGACCAGAATTTTGTTAAAGGCATTCTATGCTATCGGATTACAAAGCCCCAAGCTGTATGGCGTTGCAAGAGAAAGAAAAGCCATCAACTTTGTGGGAAAGAAAGCAATCTTCTTTACGGTTTCCATTGTTGCCATCCTTTCCGGCTTTGTATTTATGGGAATTAACAAGGCAAACACAGGAAATTCTTTAAATTACAGTCTGGAGTTTGTAGGCGGTACTTCCACAGATGTAACATTTAACGAAGATATGTCGCTGGCAGACTTAGACGAAAAAGTGGTTCCTCTGATCGAGCAGATCACCGGAGACGGCAATGTCCAGACCCAGAAGGTAGAGGGAACCAATGAAGTGATCTTTAAGACAAGATCCCTGGATATTGCGGAAAGAGATGCATTTAAAGAGGCAATGGTAAGCAATTTTGCCGTAGATGGAGACAAGATCACCACAGAGACCATCAGCTCCACCGTCAGCAGTGAAATGAAGTCCGATGCAATCCTGGCAGTGGCAGTAGCGGCTGTGTTCATGCTGATCTATATCTGGTTCCGGTTTAAGGACATCCGTTTCGGCGCAAGCTCCGTAGCAGCGCTGTTACATGATGTGCTTGTGGTTCTGGCATTTTATGCGATCGTAAGGATTTCCGTAGGAACCACCTTTATTGCATGTATGCTGACCATTGTAGGTTATTCCATCAATGCGACCATTGTTATCTTTGACCGTATCCGTGAGAATATGCAGACCATTAGTAAGAAGGATTCTCTGGAAGAAATGGTAAATCATAGTATTACCCAGACCCTGTCCAGAAGTATTTTTACTTCCCTGACAACATTTATCATGGTTGCGACCCTTTACATTTACGGAGTATCCTCCGTAAGAGAATTTGCCCTTCCTTTGATGGCAGGTATTCTCTGCGGTACCTATTCATCCGTATGTATTACAGGCGCCCTGTGGTTAGTGCTTCGTAAGGTATTTCCACAGAAGAAAGCAGCGTAAGGTAAAAAGAGGAAAAAAGGCATTCTGATCAAGGTCAGAATGTCTTTTCTTTTCTGTAAATTTAGTAGAAATTGAAGACAGGAAAAGAAGAAAACATGGCAAAATGGATGGTAGCCGCTAAAAAGGCGGATTTTGAACAGATCGCACAGGAATTTGGTATTTCTCCCGTACTTGCCAGGCTGATCAGAAACCGTGACATGACCACAGAAGAGGAGATCAGGCAGTATCTGCATGGAACCCTGAAGGATCTGCATGCTCCGGAACTGATGAAGGATATGGAGAAAGCGGCAGAAATTTTACGCAAAAAAATAAGGTCAGGAAAGCATATCCGTATTATAGGGGATTATGATGTAGACGGGATCTGTGCCTCTTATATTCTGCAAAGGGGCTTATCTCTGCTTGGGGCAGATGCAGACGTGGTGATCCCCCACAGGATTAAGGACGGATACGGATTAAATGACAGTCTGATCGAGGATGCACAAAAAGACGGTGCAGATACGATCCTGACCTGCGACAATGGGATTGCAGCAGCATCGCAGATAAGGCTTGCCAAGGAGAAGGGCATGACCGTGATCGTGACAGACCACCATGAGGTGCCCTTTGAAGAAGACCAGGGGGAAAGGCATTATCTTCTGCCTCCCGCAGATGCGGTGGTAGATCCGAAGCAGATGGAGTGTACCTATCCCTTTCCCCAGATCTGCGGAGCTGTGGTGGCAGGAAAGCTGATCCATTGTCTTCTGGAAAAGGAGGAGCAGACAGACGGACAGGAAAAGCAGGCGCTTTACCGGGAAATCCTGGGATTTGAAGCGCTGGCTACGGTGTGCGACGTAATGGAGCTTAAGGATGAAAACCGTATCATTGTGCGGGAAGGCTTAAAGGAGCTGGAGCGTACGCAAAATGTGGGAATGCAGGCGCTTCTTCGGGTAAATGGCATTGATAACAGACCCCTGACCCCTTATCATGCCGGGTTTATCCTTGGCCCCTGTATGAATGCCACGGGACGCCTTGACACGGCAAAGAGGGCCCTTTCCCTTTTTTCCAGCCGGGAATATGCCCGGGCCGTTACCATTGCAGGGGATTTAAAGAGCCTGAACGACAGCCGGAAGACTATGACGGAAAAAGGGGTAGAACAGGCGGCGGAGCAGGTAGAAACAACCTCCGTGGGAAAGGATCTTGTTCTGGTGATTTTTTTGCCGGAATGCCATGAAAGCCTTGCCGGGATCATTGCCGGGAGGATCAAGGAAAAGTACGGAAAGCCTACCTTTGTCTTTACCAGAGGAGAGGAAGGCATTAAAGGAAGCGGAAGGTCTGTGGAGGCCTACCACATGTATGAGGAGATTGCGGCCTGCAAGGAGCTGTTTACCAGATATGGCGGTCATGCCATGGCGGCAGGGATCTCCATGCAGGGGGAAAAGGAGATGGAGGCATTCCGGCGCAGGATCAATCAGAACTGTACCCTGACGGAAAAGGATCTGGAACCGGTTCTACATATTGATGCAGCTATGCCGCTTTCCTATGCAAGCAGAGACTTTATCAGGCAGCTTTCCCTGTTAGAGCCCTTTGGAACCGGAAATCCAAGGCCGCTTTTTGCCAGAAAGAACATCAGCCTGCTTTCCGGCAGAAAGCTTGGAAAAAACAAAAATGTAGGGAAATACCGGATTGCCGATGAGGAAGGCGCAGAGTACGAAATGATCTATTTTGGGGATCTTGCGGTATTTGATGCTTTTCTGGAAAAACGTTATGGGGAAGAGGGGGAGCGGCAGCTTTATGAGGGCAGACTGCCCCTTGGCAGGGTAACGATCAGTATGGCATACTATCCGGATCTGAATTTTTTTGCAGGAAGGGAAAGCGTTCAGATCGTGATGAAGGATTATTGCTGAGAAGCAGAAATGAGGGGAAACATGGAGCAGAAAAAACATATGATAACTGTAACATTAAATCCGGCGGTGGATAAGACCTATACTGCCGAAAGCCTGATCCTTGGGCAGGTCAACCGGATGGAAAGCGTTAATAATATTGCGGGAGGCAAGGGCATTAATGTGACCAAGGTGCTCAGACAATATGGGTATCCGGTAACGGCCCTTGGATTTTTCGGCGGCTACAGCGGCAAAATGATTGAGGACGCCATGGAGGGCATTGGCGTAAGGTGCCGCTTTACCCATGTAAAGGGCGAGACCAGAAGCAGCATCAATATTCTGGCAAGAGATGGGTATGTGACGGAAATACTGGAGCCAGGGCCTTCCATAAAGGAAAAGGAGCTTGCCGGGTTTCTGGACGTCTATGAAAAGGAACTGGAAACGTGCAGCCTGGTGATCCTGTCAGGAAGCGTGCCGGCGAAGGTACCTGTGGACATTTATGCCACCCTGATAAAAATGGCGGAGGAAAGAAAGGTCAGAGTTCTCTTGGACAGCAGCGGGATCCCTTTAAAGGAGGGAGTTAGGGCCTGCCCTTATATGGTGAAGCCCAATCGCAAAGAACTGGAATTTCTGCTGGGCAGAAGCCTGAAAAGTCTGGAAGAAATTCGGGCAGGAGCAGAACTTTTGCAGAAAGGCGGCATTCCCCATGTGCTGGTTTCCATGGGGGCAAAGGGGATGCTTTATTTGCAGGAAGGGCGCTGTTTGTACGCAAAGGCGCCTAAGATTACCGCAGTCAATACCGTAGGGTGCGGGGACAGCGCTGTGGCGGCCTTTGCCATGGGGCTGCTTATGGAAAAGGAAGGAAGGGAAATGCTGCGAAGCTGTGTGGGGATTTCTGCAGCCAACGCCTGCAGCCTGGAAAGCGCGGTGATCCCACAGGAAAAAGTGGAGGAGATCATGGAAAAGGTTGAGATCACAGAATGGTGATCCCGGCAGAATAACATAGCAAAGCCCCCGGGGGATGCCGGGGGCTTTGCAATTCTTATGAGGGGGAGATAGTGAGTTGTTCAACTATCTTGGTTATTATCATAAAGGGGAAATGTGTACAAAGTGTGTCTGATTTATGATAAAAATCTAAAATCCTCTTAACAAAAAATTAAGCAGTTAAAAAAATTTGAAAAACATATTTTTTCATGCTATCTTTATAGAAGGTTCCTATGGCAGTCTGCGCTGGAACGTCGCAGATTGGCCGGGTTTTCAAGCGTTCCGGAATGGAGAAAAAGACATGTTTTTGTGTAAAGAGCTTTTACAGGGCCTTGCTTATGAGTGCGTACAGGGAGATACAGATAGAGAGATCACACAGGTGGTTTATGATTCCAGGAAGATCACAGAGGGCTGCATGTTTCTGTGTATCTGCGGTTACAATGTGGATGGACACAGCTTTGCCATGGAGGCGGCACAGAAAGGGGCGGCAGCTATTGTAGTACAAAAGGAAGTGGAGCTTCCGAAAGACTGCAGCATGACTGTGATCCGGGTAGAGGACACCAGATATGCCATGGCCTTTATTGCGGCGGCTTATTTCGGGCATCCCGCAGACCGGCTGAAGGTGATCGGAATTACCGGAACCAAGGGAAAGACCACCACCACTTATCTTGTGAAATCTATTTTGGAGAAGGCCGGCTACAAGGTGGGGCTGATCGGAACGATCGAGGCCATTATCGGAGAGAAGCATATTCCTGCAAACAATACAACGCCGGAATCCTTTGTGCTTCAGCAGTATTTTAAAGAAATGGAAGAGGCCGGCTGCCAGGTGGTGGTGATGGAGGTGGCATCCCAGGGACTGAAGCTGCACAGAACCCAGGGCTTTACCTTTGAACTGGGTATTTTCACAAATTTGGAGCCGGATCATATCGGCCCTAACGAGCATGCGGATTTCGAGGAATATCAGTATTGCAAGGGGCTTTTATTTAAACAGTGCAAAGTGGGGATTGTGAATAAGGATGATGCCCATATGGAGGCGGTTTTAAAGGGGCATACCTGCCAGATAGAAACCTATGGCTTTGACCGGACGGCAGATCTGTATGCGGAGGATTTAAAGCTGGTCAATAAGCCGGGAGAGCTGGGGATTGACTTTAAGGTCAGAGGAAAAATGGAATTTGAGGTGGAGGTGCCCACACCGGGAAGGTTCAGCGTGTACAATGCCCTTACAGCCATTGCGGTGTGCAGACACTTTAAGGTGGAAATTCCCCAGATCCAGAAGGCCCTTCTTTCTGCCCATGTAAAAGGCAGGATCGAAATGGTGCCGGTATCGGATCAGTTTACCCTGCTGATCGATTACGCCCATAATGCCATGGCCCTTGAGAGTCTGTTATCGACCCTGCGGGAATATGACCCCGGCCGGCTGGTGTGTGTGTTTGGATGCGGCGGAAACCGATCAAAGCTGCGCAGGTATGAAATGGGGGAGGTCAGCGGAAGGCTGGCAGACTTTACGATCATTACCTCAGATAATCCCAGATTTGAAGAACCTCAGGCGATCATAGATGACATTAAGGTGGGAATGACAAAGACCCAGGGAAAATACATTGAGATCTGCGACCGCAAGGAAGCCATTGCCTATGCCATTGACCATGGACAGCCGGGGGATATTATTGTTCTTGCAGGAAAAGGACATGAGGATTATCAGGAGATCAAGGGAGTAAAATATCCCATGGATGAAAGAGTCCTGATCGCAGAGATCTTGAAGGAAAGAGGCAGATGATAACAGGCAGATATGCAAATGTCATTGTAGATATCTCCCATGAGAAGGTAGACCGGCCTTTCCAGTACAAAATACCGGAAAGACTCATGGGGAAACTGTCTCCAGGCATGTGTGTGGAAATCCCCTTTGGAAACGGCAGCCGTTTCCGGCAGGGCTATGTGATCGAGGTCACGGATAAGCCGGAGTATGCACCGGAAAAACAGAAGGAGATTGCCGGGATCGTACAGGGAGGAGTTTCCATGCAGGCAGATCAGATCCGGCTTGCTGCCTGGATCAGGGAAACCTATGGATCTACCATGATCGCCGCCCTGAAAACAGTGCTGCCTGTGCGGCAGGAGCGGAAGCAGAAGGAAAAGAAAAAGATCGTAAGGTGCCTTGGGGCGGAAGAGACCATGGCGCTGCTGGGGCAGGCACAAAGAAAGCATCAGACGGCAAAGGTAAGAGTGCTGGAACAGCTTTGCAGGGAAGAGATCCTGCCTTATGAGCTGGTCAGCGGCAAGCTCAACGTTTCTCCTGCTACGTTGCGGAGCCTTGAGAGCCAGGGCGTGATCCGGGTGGAAGCGGAAAGCTATTACCGTAATCCGGTAAAGCTGAACGCAGAAGCAGAAGAAGGAAAGCAGCTTTCAGGGGAGCAAAGCGCCGTCAGGGATCAGGTGCTTTCAGATTACGATCAGGGAAAAAACAAGACCTATCTGATCCACGGGATCACGGGAAGCGGTAAAACAGAGGTCTATCTTGCCATAATTGAGGGCATGATAAAAAGAGGGAAGCAGTGCATCGTACTGATCCCGGAAATTGCGCTGACCTATCAGACGCTCCTGCGTTTTTATAAACGATTTGGAGACCGGGTTTCTGTAATGAATTCCAGCCTTTCGGCAGGTGAGAAATATGATCAGTGCGAGCGGGCAAGAAAGGGTGAGATTGATGTGATCATCGGCCCCCGCTCTGCACTGTTTGTTCCTTTTGAAAATCTGGGACTGGTGGTCATCGATGAGGAGCATGAGGGCAGCTACAAAAGCGAAAGCATGCCAAGGTATCATGCCAGGGAAACGGCCAGATATCTGGCAGATTTAAAGGGAGCCAGTCTGGTGCTGGGCTCGGCAACGCCCTCCCTGGAGGCATATTACCTTGCGCAGAAGGGAGAATATGAGCTTTTCAGGCTGGGAAGCAGACTGACCGGAGGAAGCCTTGCCAGAGTTTATATTGCTGATCTGAGACAGGAGCTCCGGGAGGGAAACAGATCCATCTTCAGCAGGAAGCTAAAGGAACTGATGGAGGAGCGGCTTGCAAAAAAGGAGCAGATGATCCTGTTTTTAAACCGCAGAGGCTATGCAGGGTTTGTGTCCTGCAGGAGCTGCGGACTTGTGATGAAGTGCCCTCACTGCGATGTTTCCCTTTCCAAGCATATGGGAGGAAAGCTGGTATGCCACTATTGCGGCTATGAAACCAGAGAGCCGGAAAAGTGTCCGGAATGCGGTTCCCCTTATATTATGGGATTTAAGGCGGGAACCCAGCAGATCGAACAAAATCTTTACAAAACCTTCCCTGGGATCAGGGTACTTCGGATGGATGGAGATACTACCAGACAAAAAGGGAGCTATGAAAGGATCTTAAGTGCCTTTGCAGAGGGAGAGGCGGATGTCCTTTTGGGAACGCAGATGATCGTAAAGGGACATGATTTCCCAAATGTGACCCTGGTAGGGGTGCTGGCAGCGGATCTTTCCCTGAATGAAAATGACTACCGGGCCGGAGAGCGGACATTCCAGCTACTGACCCAGGCAGTGGGCAGAGCAGGCAGAGGGGTGCTTCCGGGAGAAGCGGTGATCCAGACCTACCGGCCGGATCATTACAGCATACAGTGGGCGGCAAAGCAGGATTATAATGCTTTTTATGAGGAGGAGATCCTGTATCGGGAGATGGCGCAGTATCCTCCGGTATCCCATATGCTGGCTGTGCTTGTGACCACGGAAAACAGGGAGGAAGGCTGGAAGCTGATACAGCAGCTTTCAGAGCTTGCGGGAAAGGCGCAGGGAGTCAGCGTCATTGGCCCTTCTGAGGCCTCTATTGGAAAAATTAACGATTGTTACCGATTTGTGGTATACTGTAAAGCATCAGAGTATGCAAATCTGATCCGGGTAAAGGATGAGATGGAGAAACATCTGGATGCTCCGGGCAGAAGAACGGAAAATGTGCAGTTTGATTTTGATCCCATGGATCGTTATTAAAGCAGAATGCAGGAATGGAGAAGAGTATGGCAATCAGAAACATAAGAGAGATCGGAGATCCGATCCTGAACAAGGTAAGTAAGGAAGTAAAGGAAGTATCAGAGAGAACCAAGGAACTGATCGACGATATGTTTGACACCATGTATGAGGCAGACGGAGTAGGTCTTGCAGCGCCTCAGGTAGGGATTTTAAAGCGGATCGTCGTGATCGACGTAACGGGGGAGGATCCCCTTTTGCTGATCAATCCTGTGATACTAGAGACCTCCGGGGAACAGAGAGGAAATGAAGGCTGTCTGTCCGTTCCGGGTAAGACCGGCATTGTGACCAGACCCAATTATGTGAAGGTAAGGGCCTGTAACGAAAAGATGGAAGCCTTTGAGGTGGAGGGAACGGAACTTCTGGCCAGGGCGCTGTGCCATGAAATTGAGCATCTGGACGGACACTTGTATGTTGAAAAGGTAGAGGGAGAGCTGATGAACCTTTCCGATCTTTCGGAGGAAGAGGAATGATCAGAATTGTGTATATGGGAACCCCGGATTTTGCGGTAGAGCCCTTAGAAGCAATCATAAAGGCAGGGTACGAGGTTGCAGCTGTGGTTACCCAGCCGGATAAGCAGAAAGGCCGGGGAAAAGAAGTGAAGATGACGCCTGTCAAGGAGTGTGCCCTGCGGCATGGGATCCCTGTTTTTCAGCCGGTTAAGATCAAGGAGCCGGAGGCGGTAGCAGAGCTTGAAAAATATCAGGCAGATCTTTTTGTGGTTGCGGCCTTTGGGCAACTGCTTTCAGAGGAGATCCTGAACATGCCCGAATATGGATGCATCAATATCCATGCCTCTCTTCTTCCGGCATACCGAGGGGCAGCGCCGATCCAGTGGGCCGTATTAAACGGAGAAAAGGAGAGCGGCGTTACCATCATGCAGATGGATAAGGGACTTGATACCGGCGATATGCTGCTGAAGCGTTCCGTGGAGCTTTCTCCTAAGGAAACCGGGGACAGCCTCCATGATAAGCTGATGCATCTGGGGGCAGAACTGATCGTGGAAGCGCTTCCCAAGCTGGAAAAAGGAGAGCTGGTTCCTGAAAAACAAAAGGACGAGCTTTCCAGCTATGCCAAAAAGCTGACAAAGGCAATGGGGCAGATCGACTGGTCCAAGGATGCCGTCAGTCTGGAAAGATGGATCCGGGGATTAAATTCCTGGCCAAGCGCCTATACCTTTTTTGGCGGAAAGACCTTAAAGATCTGGGAGGCCCGGGTAGCGGAGGAAAATGGCGCGCAAAAGGCAGAGCCCGGACAGGTGGTCAGTGTTTCCAGGGAAGGCTTTACGGTGGCCTGCGGCCAGGGAGCGCTGCAGATCCTTTCCCTGCAGTTAGAAGGGAAAAAACGGGTTTTGACCAGGGAATTTCTTCTGGGATATCAGGTTGAGCCGGGGATGATCCTGGGCTAGATTGGAGGCAATATGTACGGATATTATTTTGATCCTACTTATATTCTGGTAATTATCGGGGCGCTGCTCTGTATGGCAGCCAGCTCCCGTGTGAATTCCACCTATCATAAATATGCAAGAGTCAGGGCAAGAAGCGGAATGACAGGAGCAGAGGCGGCACAGAGGATCCTGCAGATGTCAGGGATCCATGATGTACAGATCCAGCACATTTCCGGAGAACTGACAGATCACTATGATCCCAGAAGCAAGGTGCTGAGATTATCCGATGCTGTTTACGGCTCCAGGTCTGTGGCGGCGATCGGTGTGGCAGCCCATGAATGCGGACATGCGTTACAGCATAAGGAGGGATATCTTCCCCTAAAGCTGCGTTCAGCGCTGGTACCGGCAGCAAATTTAGGCTCAAAACTGGGGCTTCCCATTGTGATCCTGGGGCTGATCCTGGGCATTGGGCTTGAACTTCCGGGAGGAGGCTATTTTTCGCTGGCGGAAATCGGAGTGTGGATCTTTGCTCTGGCAGTTTTGTTCCAGATCATTACGCTTCCGGTAGAATTCAATGCTTCCGGCAGGGCGTTAAAGCTTCTTTCAAGCTGCGGGATCATGAATGAGGATGAAACAGATGACTGCAGGCGCGTTCTGGGGGCCGCGGCCCTGACCTATGTTGCCGCTGCGGCATCTGCCATTTTGCAGCTTCTTCGTCTTTTGATCCTGACAGGCGGACGAAGGAGAAGGGACGACTAGAGAGGAAAAAGGATTGGATAATACAAGGGATCTCGCCCTTTCCATGCTGATGGAAATTTTGGAAAAGGGCACATACAGCCATCTGGTCATAAGGGATGTGCTGGATAAATATGATTACAGTGACAGCAGAGACAAGGCGTTTGTGAAAAGACTGGTGGAGGGTACGCTGGAAAGGCTGATTCAGATCGATTATGTTCTGAATACCTTTTCCAGCGTACCTGTTTCCAAAATGAAGCCGCTTATCCGAAACCTATTGAGAATGAGCGTATACCAGCTGCTGTTTATGGACAGCATTCCGGACAGCGCCGTGTGTAACGAGGCAGTAAAGCTTGCAGGGAAAAGAGGCTTCCGTGGCTTATCCGGCTATGTAAACGGAGTACTCAGGAGCATTGCAAGGAAAAAGCAGCAGATCATCTGGCCGGAGAAAGAGCCGGAGAGCCTTTCTGTGCGGTACTCCATGCCGGAATGGATCGTAGAGTTTTTCCTCTCCTGTTATGGGAAGGAGACCACAGAGCAGATTCTTGCAGGATCGCTCAGGGAGCATCCCGTGACCATCAGGCTGTCTCCGGAAGCGGATGAAACGCAAAAAGGCCAGTTCCTTTCCGCTCTGGAGCAAAGGGAGGTCAGGGTAAGCAGACACCCTTACCTGCCTTATGCATTTGTGATTTCAGGGATCGATAAGATCAGAAGCCTTCCAGGGTATGAGGAAGGCCTTTTTGCGGTACAGGATGTGAGCAGCATGCTGGCAGTAGAAGCGGCGGGGATCGCCCCCGGGGATTTTGTGGTGGACGTCTGTGCAGCTCCCGGAGGAAAAAGTATGCTGGCAGCGCAGAAGACGGGAAAAGAGGGCAGGGTTTTAGCAAGGGATCTGACAGAGACCAAAACCGCCCTTATCCGGGAAAATGCAGAAAGACTAAAGCTTTCCCAGGTGGAAATACAGAGGTATGATGCCCTTTCCTTTGATCCGTCCCTTAAGGAAAAGGCAGATGTGGTGCTTGCGGATCTTCCCTGTTCAGGGTTGGGGATCATGGGCAGGAAACGGGACATTAAGTATAAAGTCACAAAGGATGGAATGAAGGAGATCGCAAAGCTCCAAAGGGACATTTTGGAGGCGATCTGGCAGTATGTCAGGCCGGGAGGCGTTCTGCTTTACAGTACCTGTACCATCGACCCAGAGGAAAATGAAGAACAGGTAAAGCTTTTTTTGGAAGATCACCCTTTCAGGCTGGAGGAGCTTTCGCCCTTTTTGCCAGGGCAGCTTCAAAAAGAGGGAAAAACGGGAATGCTTCAGCTTCTTCCGGGAAAACATGAAACTGATGGCTTTTTTATAGCCAGGATGGTGAGAAAGTAAGAGAAACAATGAAAAAAGAAATCAAGTCCATGACGCTGGAAGAACTGAAGAAGGAAATGACAGAGGTACTTTCAGAAAAGCCCTTTCGGGCAGTACAGCTTTATCAGTGGATGCATAAAAGCCTTGCACGGAGCTATGAGGAAATGACCAATCTGCCAAAGACGCTGCGGGAGCGTCTTATGGAGGAATACAGTTATACCGCGGTGAAGCTGGTAAGACAGCAGGAATCACAGTTTGACGGTACGAAAAAGTTTTTGTTTGAGATGCAGGACGGCAGCCTGGTAGAAAGTGTTTTCATGAAATACAAGCATGGAAACAGCGTATGTATCTCTTCCCAGGTGGGCTGCAGAATGGGGTGCGCCTTCTGCGCTTCCACACTGGATGGGCTGGAGCGTTCTCTTTGGCCTTCGGAGATGCTGGATCAGATCTACGCCATTACCAGGCTTACCGGGGAAAGGATCTCCAATGTGGTAGTCATGGGTACCGGAGAACCCTTGGATAATTACGAGAACCTTCTGCGCTTTATAGAGCTTTTAACGGATGAAAACGGACTTCACATCAGCCAGAGAAATGTGACCGTATCTACCTGCGGACTGGTGCCGAGGATTTATGAGCTTTCCGAGCAGAAGCTTCAGATCACTCTGGCGCTTTCCCTTCACGCTGTTACAGACGAAAAAAGAAGAAAGCTGATGCCCATTGCCAACAGATACTCTATTGAGGAGCTGATGGATGCCTGCAGCAATTATTTTGAAAAGACCGGAAGAAGGATCACCTTTGAGTATGCGCTGGTGGCAGGAGTGAACGACACCAGGGAGGATGCGCAGCAGCTTTCACAGCTTGCAAGGAGGGTGGCGGCGCATGTCAACCTGATCCCGGTAAACCCTGTAACAGAGAGGGATTTTGTGCAGCCAAGCCAGTCTGCGGTGACCGCTTTTAAAAATAAACTTGAAAAAAACGGAATAAATGTTACTATAAGAAGGGAAATGGGCCGGGATATTGACGGCGCCTGCGGACAGCTCAGGAGAAGACAGAAGGAAGAAAAGGAGGAGGTATAGGCGTGATACGTTCCTTTTCCGTGACAGATATCGGAAAGAAAAGAAAACTGAATCAGGATTATGTTTATGTATCGGATCAGCCTATTGGAAATCTTCCCAATGTATTTGTGGTAGCAGATGGAATGGGAGGACATAATGCAGGTGATTATGCCTCTAAATGTACGGTAGAAACAATGGTCAGGGAGATACGGGGGTGCTTTGAAAAGAATCCGGTACGCATCTTGGGAAAGGCCATCCGGGTAGCCAACGACCAGATCAGAAGAAGAGCCGGGGAGGATCCCGCCCTTTATGGAATGGGAACCACTGTTGTGGTAGCAACCTGCCTGGGGCATTACCTTCAGGTAGCCAATGTAGGAGACAGCCGGCTTTATATTATAAACAGCGAGATCAGACAGGTGACCAGGGATCATTCCCTGGTGGAAGAGATGGTCAGGATGGGAGGAATTGACCGGGCGGAGGCCAGGAACCACCCTGACAAGAATATCATTACCAGAGCGGTAGGAGCCATGGATACGGTGGAGATCGACTTTTTCCATGAGGAACTATTTCCGGGAGACATTGTACTGATGTGTTCGGATGGGCTGACCAATATGCTGGAGGATGAAGAGATCGGAAAGATCCTAAGGCAGCAGGCGACCATTGAAGAAAGAGCACAGATGTTGGTGGAAGCAGCCAACAATAACGGAGGCAAGGACAACATTGCAGTGATCATCATCGATGCCTTTGCAAGGGATGACTGACAGCAGAAGCCTTAAAACTTGCAAATAGTATGGAGATTTTATAGAAATATGATAAAAATAGGAATGATAATCGGAGACAGATACGAAATACTGGAAAAGATCGGAACGGGCGGCATGTCTGATGTTTATAAGGCAAAGGATCATAAGCTGAACCGTTTCGTTGCGGTAAAGGTTTTAAAACAGGAATTTTCAGAGAATGCCAATTTCGTATCCAAATTCAGAATTGAGGCGCAGGCGGCAGCAGGGCTGATGCATCCCAACATTGTAAATGTGTATGATGTAGGGGAAGAAAACGGAATTTACTATATTGTAATGGAATTAGTAGAGGGGATCACCCTCAAAAAATACATTGAAAAGAAGGCAAGGCTTTCTGTGAAGGAGGCCATCAGTATTGCCATCCAGGTGAGCATGGGAATTGAAGCTGCTCACAACAACCATATTATCCACAGAGATATTAAACCACAGAATATTATGATCTCCAAGGAGGGAAAGGTTAAGGTTACTGATTTTGGCATTGCCAAGGCGGCAACCAGCAACACCATTACCTCAAATGTTATGGGATCTGTACATTATACATCACCGGAACAGGCAAGAGGCGGTTATTCCGACGAGAAAAGCGATATTTATTCTCTTGGAATCACCATGTTTGAAATGCTGACCGGAAGAGTGCCCTTTAACGGCGAGACAACGGTAGCCATTGCCATCAAGCATATTCAGGAGGAGATGCCTTCTCCCAGGGAGTATGTAGCGGAAATCCCGGTAAGCGTGGAGCAGATCGTCTTTAAGTGCTGTCAGAAGAGCCCTGACAGACGGTATCAGTCTATGGGCGAGCTGATCACAGACCTGAAAAGATCATTGATGACGCCGGATGAGGACTTTGTGAAGGTAGTCAGCCCTGATGAGGAAGGCTCCACTAAGATGATCGGGGAGGAAGATCGAACAAGGATCAAGAAACAGATCAGAAATACAGATTCTCTGGAGGAGGCCATGCACCTTCGTACAGAGAAGGATGTGCGAAAGAGCGTGAAGCGCAAATATATAGAAGAGGAACCGGAGGAGGAATATGAGCCGGAGGATGACGACAAGGATGATTATGATCCAAAGATGGAACGGATCACAACCATCCTTGCGGTGATCGCCGCCATTTTAGTGGGCTGTATCGTCCTGTTTTTGGTGGGCAAGGCCTTTGGTGTTTTTGGGGAAAGCGCTCAGGATGAGACCATCCAGGAAGAGCAGCAGGAAGAAAAAGCACAGGTGCAGATGATCGGTGTGGTTGGCAAGAACATTGATGATGTGAAGGTTTCCCTTTTAAACCTGGGGCTGACTCCGGAGATCGAATATGAGGAAAGCACCCAGTATGAGCAGGGGATCGTGATCCGTGCGGATAAAACGGAAGGGGAAATGCTTCCGGAGGGATCGAATGTAGTCCTGACGGTTAGCGCAGGCTCAGAGGGCATAGAGGTGCCGGACGTTGTGGGAATGACGGAAGCAGAAGCAGTGGCAGAGCTTGGAAAAAAGGGCTTTGGAGTTTCCAAAACGGAAAGCGCTGATGAATATATTAAAAAGGGAAGCATTGTGGAGCAGTCTCCCAAGGGCGGAAGCAAGGCTCCCAGTGGAAGCACGGTTACCATTACCATCAGTCTTGGCAAGGACTCCAGTAAAGTCCGGGTTCCTAATGTGATCGGAAGGGATGAGTCAGAAGCCATGGCAATCCTGGTAGAGGCAGGACTTCAGATGGGAGTGGTGTCCGAGGTAAACAATGAAAACGCAGATCTGACAGGACTTGTCTGCTACCAAAGCTATTCTGTAGGATCTTATGTAGATGCAGGTACTGCTGTGGATGTAAGCATCAGCTTAGGGCCGATCCAATCTACCTATAAATTTGCAGATGCCATTCAGGGACCTACCCAGGAGGAGGATCCGAATTATCGGTCCGGAACCACAGTAACCGTAACCCTGATGGCAGATGACGGAACGCAGCTTATGAGCACCCAGACTGCATCCTTCCCCATCCAGCAGCAGAACATTACCGGGATCAAGACCCAGACAGGGTATCTCTTATTCCAGTATGTGAATGTGACAGAGGCAACCAGTGTAACCAATGAGGATGGAAGCGTAACCACCATAGAGGGAACCAGCGAAAATAAAGAGGTCAGAAGACCGGTAACCTTTACGGCAGAGTAAAGCGATAAAGAGAGGCGTTTCGTGGGGCAGCAGATACAGGGAAAGATCATTAAAGGAATTGCAGGATTTTACTATGTATATACAAAGATCGGGCTGGTAGAATGCAAGGCAAAGGGGATCTTTCGGAAGGATGGCATGAAGCCTCTTGTGGGGGATGACGTCTGCCTTGAGGTGCTTAAGGAAGGCACCCTTACGGGAAGCATTACCGCTATCCTTGAAAGAAGGAATATGCTGATCCGGCCAGCCTGTGCCAATATCGATCAGGCGCTTGTGATCTTTGCCATTACAAAGCCGGATCCCAACTATAATCTTTTAGACCGTTTCCTGATCATGATGGAAAAGCAGGAGCTTCCTTCCGTGATCTGCTTTAACAAAAGCGATCTGGCAGGGCCAGGGGAGCAGGAGGAACTTCGCAGGGCCTATGGCGGCTGCGGCAGCAAAGTGCTTTTTGTCAGCGCCGACAGGCAGGAAGGGATCGAGGAGATCAAAAGCTGCCTTGCGGGCAGAACAACAGCAGTAGCAGGCCCAAGCGGCGTGGGCAAATCAACGATCATCAATACCATTTATCCAGAGGCACATATGGAGACCGGCGAGATCAGCAGGAAGATCGACAGAGGCCGTCATACCACCAGGCATTCGGAATTGTTTGCCTTAGGAGAGGACACTTTCCTGATGGATACCCCCGGCTTCACCTCCCTGAACGTGGAGGGCATTGAAAAGGAGGAACTTTCCGGCTACTATCCGGAATTTGCCCCTTACGAGGCAGCCTGCCGCTTTGGAGGCTGTGCTCATATAAGCGAGCCGGACTGCGGCGTTAAGCAGGCCCTTGCAGAGGGAAAGATCAGCCAGATCCGGTATGAGAATTATAAGCTGCTTTATGAGGAGCTGAAAAGCAGGAGGAAGTATTAAACAAATAAGGTTTCTGAGAACAGTCCGTTAAAGGGCTGTTTTTTATTGCAGTAATTGAAGGGAGTTATCTTCATACGCAAAATTAAGATTTGGCTATTGACATGGAAAAGGCATTAATGTTTCATGAGCAGGCCGTGGACGGCACAAGACGGCACAAAACAAAATTATTTGAATAGACTTTCACCCCCTTCCCATGCTATAATTGAGAATAAGGGCAACAGAGAACAAACAGGAAGTGTGAGCTGTATGGCTTGCGCTTCCTGTTATTTATAGGAAAATGCGGAAGAAAACAGGCATACAATACAAAAGGAAGAACAGCAAGGAGGGGAAACGTGAAGATTAAATGTGAATGGTGTGACAACTGGATCAACGATTATGATAAGGTATGTCCAAACTGTGGCGGCGTTAATGATAAATATGTGCGTCAGGCCAATGGAATACCTAAGACCATTGAAGAACTGAAGGAATGGGCAAAGCAGATGAAGCTGCCCCTTGACCAGATGAACACGCATATTGGGGAGGACTATAAGGGGCCTAAGGCGTTTGGTATTTACAAGGATCCCAAGGACGGCACCTTTGTGGTTTACAAGAATAAAGCGGACGGAAGCCGTGCAATCCGCTACCAGGGCGAGGATGAAGCCTATGCGGTGAACGAGCTTTATGTAAAGATGAAGGAGCGCATTGCGCAGCAAAAAGCAAGCCAGGCGCCAAAGACCAGCGTCAGATCGGCTCAGGGGGCAGGTCAGAAGTCCGGCGGGAAAAATAAAATTTCCGGCATTGTCAGCATTATTTTGTTTATCGTAGTGGTTGCGATCGCCTTTGGGGCAATCGGAGGCGGGCCCAAAAACGGCTATTATACATATGGAAATGATACCTATTATTACTACGATAACAACTGGTACGAGTGGAATAATAACGGCTGGGATCGTGCCCCCCGTTCCGACTGGATGGAGGATGAGTATTCCGATTACTATGACAGCTCCTATTATGATGACAGCTCTGATTATGATGATTTTACAGACTCTGAGTATTATGACGAAAGCGATTCTTATAATTCGGATGACAGCAGCTGGGACTCGGACAGCAGTTGGGACTCGGACAGCAGCTGGGATTCAGACAGCAGTTGGGATTCCGGCTATGACGATTGGGGTTCAGACTGGTAAAAGATAAGTTGGAGTAGATTTTCGCATGAAAGCAGACTATCAAAAGACCATCTATGCGCTGGGAGGCGGACTGATCGAGGTTCTGATCAGCCCCATCATGGAAAGCTGTCCCACAGACAATAAGGAAAAGGCAATGAGTCTGCTGCACTCCTTTTACTGCTGGGGGCATGTGGGAGTTGTTCTTGTTTCTACCTGCTTTTTCAAAATATTTGGGATTGAAAACTGGAAGATCCTTACCTGTATATGGGTTCTGATCCCTGTTTGCAACAGTTTGATATTTTTAAAGACACCCATAGCGCCTTTGGGAGAAGAGGGAGAGAAGGGGCTGACCCTGCCCCGGCTTTTTAGAAATAAAATATTCTGGATTTTAATGCTGATGATGCTCTGTGCAGGGGCCAGTGAACAGTCGGTCAGCCAGTGGGCGTCTACATTTGCAGAAAAGGGGCTTGGGGTAAGCAAGACCATAGGAGATCTTGCAGGGCCGATGACTTTTGCAATCCTGATGGGCAGTGCCAGGGCCTTTTATGGAAAGTTTGGAGAAAAGATAGATCTGGATAAGTTTATGCTGGGAAGCAGCGTGCTCTGTGCAGCTTCCTACCTGTGCATTTCCTTATCGCCGTCTCCCGTTTTATCGCTGATCGGCTGCGGAATCTGCGGACTTTCCGTAGGGATCATGTGGCCGGGAACTTTCAGCAAGGCGTCTTCGTCTATCCGAAACGGAGGAACGGCCTTGTTTGCACTGCTTGCGCTTGCAGGTGATCTGGGATGCTCCGGAGGGCCTACCGTAGTGGGGGCAGTGTCCAGTCTTGCGGCAGACGATCTGAAAAAGGGCATTTTGGCTGCCATTATCTTTCCTCTGTTGTTATTCATTGGAATTTTGCTTATCAGACCAGGGGGAAAAGCAGGCGGGGGAGACACTGCAAAAGGAAGAAAATGCTCCTTTGCAGGGAAAAGGGCGGAAAACTAATAGGAGCAGCTGTGGTCTACCAGAACACAGCGCTCCTTCTTTGCGGTGTGCCACCGGGAAAGAACTTTTAGAATTCTTTCAGGAAAGAGCTTTTAGTCCTTATCCGGGGTATGATATAATGATAAAAATATGCGAATGAAATGCCGAAATAGTCAGATGGAAGCGTCTAAAGGACGGGAGGATGAGGGTTGTGGATGATCTGCAGGAACAATACAGACAGGAACTGCATAATCAGGAAGTAAAATCGAATATGCGTACCTTAAAGGGATTTTGCTGGATCTTTGCGGGCTTTACCCTGATCTGGCTGTTTGCGGCCGTAGGCTTTTTTGACGTCAATCTGAAAAGCATTACCATGGCATATGGGATCTCGGTATGCATGATGCTGCCGGCGACGCTGATCTACATAAAAGGCAATCTTTCTGCAGGCTGGATCAAATACTATTTTCTGGCGTCCGTCAGTGTGATCTGCGGAATTGTAATGGGCTTTTTATCTTTTCATGCGACATTAGCCTGCGTGGTGCCGCTTCTGTTTGCAATCCAGTACCGGGAAAGCGGGGTATTATGGTTTTCCTTCTGGGCAAATACCATTACAATGTTTTTTTCTTCCTTTGTGAGCTTTTACATAGGACTGTGCGATCTGAACCTGCTTTATAAAAGCAATTACACCAGGGACTGGTATCTGGAACACATGACGGGCAATGTGATCTCCCTTCCCTTCAATGAAAATGTTCCCTTTATTATCATTGTATATGAAGTGTTCCCAAGGGTCATAATTCTGATGGTTTTTGCGATCATGCTGCGGTATACCATTATCAGCAGCAGGGAAGACGCCCTTCGGATTGCAGATCTGACTTACCGTAAGGAGACCGATATTACCACAAGACTGTTTAATAAGAATAAATATGAGGAAATGGCGGAGAATTATTATCCCGGATTGTCAAGGGTTGCCGTGATTTTCTGGGATATCAACAACCTGAAGCAGACCAATGACAAGTTCGGACATGCCACTGGCGACGCCCTGATAGAAACCATGTCTTCCAAGCTGTATGAAAAGACAAATGACCGGATCCGGGCATACCGGGTAGGCGGCGATGAGTTTTTGCTGCTGATCGAAAACCCGGTTCAGGGAGAGTCAAATAAAGTGATCGCAGAGGTAAAGGAGAGCCTTCGAAGCTGTTACGAAGAGGGAGGCCTTCGGGTTTCCAGCGCCGTGGGCTTTGCAGAGGGAAGCGGGGCGCAGATACGCGAGTTAGTGAAGCTGGCGGATGAAAGGATGTACCAGGATAAGTTTGAAAGCAGGGAGGGGCGGCTATGAAAATAGGAGTCATCATCCTTGCGGCGCTTTTGCTTCTTGCAGGGATCGCAGCTTACTGCATTTATCAAAGCGTTTTTTGCATGCCCAAAGGAAAAAGAACGGATTACAGGGATATTGCGGGAAACCGGCTGTATATCCCTTATGTGGAGCAGATGCATAAGACAATGGGCGAGATGGAGGCCGTGCCGTGGGAGGAAGTGCAGATTACGGCAAAGGACGGATGCAGGTTATACGGGAAGCTATACAGCGGCTTTCAGGATGCGCCGGTAGTCTTGTTTTTCCATGGATATCACGGCTCTCCCATGTGGGATGGATACGGGTGTTTCAAATTTTGTCAGATGCATCATTACAACCTGCTGCTTGCTGATGTAAGAGCCCATGGAAAAAGCCGGGGAGCTGCCATTACCTTTGGTATCAGGGAACGGTTTGACTGTCAGAGCTGGGCAGATGAGATGGCAGAGCGCTTCGGGGAGGATACGGAGCTGATCCTGTCAGGGGTTTCCATGGGGGCGGCAACGGTCCTGATGGCGCAGGAACTGAAGCTGCCGGAAACAGTAAAGGCGGTGGTTGCTGACTGCGGATATACGGCGCCCAAGGAAATCATAAAAACTGTCATAAAAGGGCCGGCTTTTTTGAAGGAGCTCCTTTATCAGTTTACCAGGCTGTCTGCCCTGGTGTTTGGACAGTTTGACTTGGAAGAGACGTCTGCTCTGGAGGCCTTAAAGCATGCAAGGATCCCTGCCTTGTTTATCCACGGAAGCGGGGATACGGTCATTCCCTGTGAGATGTGCAGGAAAATGTATGATGCCTGCACGGCAGAGAAGGAAATGGTGATCATTGAGGGGGCAGATCATGCAGTAAGCGCCATGAAGGATTTTGCCCTCTATGAAAGCGCTGTTTGGGCTTTTTTAAATAAGATACAGGAAAAGAGACAGAAGGCAGGATGAAGAAAGAGAAAACATTACAGGAAGTCTTAGCACAGAGGAATGTGATCACAGACGGCGCATTCGGAACCTATTATGCGGAAAAGTATCACACCAGGGAAATGCCGGAGCTGGCAAACATAGAGCATCCGGAGCGTGTAAAGGAAATTTACAGAGAATATATAGAAGCAGGCGCAGGGCTGATCAGAACCAATACGTTTGCGGCAAATACCGTCACCATGCAAAAGAGCTTTGCACAGGTGGAGCGGACCATTGCAGAAGGCATCCGTCTGGCAAAGGAGACTGTAAGGGAAGCGGCAGGGGAAAAGGAGCCTGTCTTTATTGCAGGTGATATTGGGCCTATTCCCGTCACAGGGGAATTGTCAGCGGAGGAGATAGAAAAGGAGTATGAGAGGATCCTGCAGTGCTTTATAGAAAACGGGATCCGTATTTTTGATTTTGAGACCTTTTCCGATCTGGAACCGCTTCTGCCTGCAATAGAAAAGGCCAAGAACAAACAGGAGCTGTTTGTAATGGCGTCCTTCTGCGTGAACCAGTTTGGATACAGTGCTTCCGGACTGAGCGCCAAAAGGCTTTTGCATGACAGCGCAAAGAGCGGACTTATAGATGCGGCGGGATTAAACTGCGGAGTGGGAGCCGGACATATGTGTAAGATCCTGGAAGAAATGGAACTTCCGGGAAACCTGTTTTTAATGGCACTGCCCAATGCCGGTTATCCGGTTTTATCCAGAAACCAGCTCACCTATGGGAATGCTGCGGAGTATTTCGCACGCAAAATGAAGGATATGGCGGCTCTGGGCGTGGATTTTCTGGGTGGCTGCTGCGGAACGGATCCGGGATTCATACGGAGCGTGAAGGAGCAGGAGCATATTTTGGAAAAGGGCCCAAAGAAGCTGTGCGTTAGGACTGGAGAAGAGAAACCTGCGGTCAGGCGAAAGGGCTTTCTTTATGATGAGAAGGGGGCTGTCAAAAAAAAGAAGCTGATCGCAGTTGAGCTTGCGCCTCCCTTTAACGCCAATGATGAAAAGCTTTTGGAGTCTGCGCATATTCTGATGAAATCTGATGTGGATGTGCTGACCTTTCCGGACTCTCCTTCAGGGCGTACCAGGGTAGACTCTGTACTGATGGCGGAAAAGGTGCGGAGGGAAACAGGAATGGAAGTGATGCCTCATATCTGCTGCAGGGATAAGAACGCCTTGGCCCTCAGGTCGCTCTTTATGGGGGAACAGATCAATGAGATCCATAACATGCTGCTGATCACCGGGGATCCTATCCCGGCAATGGAGCGCGGCGCTGTGAAGCCGGTCTTTCACTTTGATTCTGTGGGTCTGATGAAGATCGCAAAGGAAATGAACGAAGAGATTTTCGGAGACTGCCCTCTAAGCTATGGAGGAGCCATTAATCAGGGTCGCAAAAACTTTGAGGTAGAGCTTCAAAGAGTGAAGAAAAAGCTTGAGGAGGGAGCAGAGTTTTTCCTGACGCAGCCGGTGTTCACCGGGGAAGATGCAGACAGATTAAGGAAGATCAAAAAGCAGACAGGCGCAAGGATCCTATGCGGGATCATGCCTCTTGTGAGCCGTAAAAATGCAGTTTTTATGAAAAATGAAATTGCCGGCGTGAATGTGACGGAGGAGATCGTGGAACGGTATCCGGAAAAGGCCACAAAGGAAGAAGGGGAAATGATCGGCGTAGGACTTGCCAGAGAGGTGATGGCTATGGTGGAGGATTTTGCAGACGGCTATTATTTTACCTTTCCTTTTAACCGGGTTCATCTGCTGAGTAAGATTATGGAGGAGACAACATGAATTATCTGATCGTGGTTGATATGCAGAATGATTTTATTGACGGAGCGCTTGGAACAAAGGAAGCCAAGGCAATCGTCCCCAAGGTAGTGGAAAAGATCAAAGATTTTGAGGAAAAAGGGGGAAAGGTATTATTTACCAGAGATACCCATGATGAAAACTATCTGAACACCCAGGAAGGAAAAAATCTGCCGGTGACCCACTGCATAAAAGGAAGCCATGGCTTTGAGCTTGCAGAGGAGATAAAACCCTACTGCAAGGGCAAAATATTTGATAAGCCAACCTTTGGCAGCACAGAACTGGGACAGTACCTGGCAGAACAGGGAGATGCAAAGGAGATCACGCTGGTGGGACTTTGTACCGATATTTGCGTCATCAGCAACGCCTTACTGCTCAAAGCTTTTTTGCCTGAGGCAGTGATCCGGGTGGATCAGGAATGCTGCGCAGGGGTTACGCCGGAAAGCCATGCAAATGCCCTGGAGGCCATGAAAATGTGCCAGATTGGCATTTAGCAGTTGACAAAAAGGGCTGTTTTGCATATTCTGATAATGTAATAAGATTTTCAACGATCAAAAATGCATGGAACGGAAAGAGTATGCTGTAGGAGTTTTACAGAGAAGGAATGCCATCGGCTGAAAGCATTCCCAAAACCAAAATGGCAGAAGTGCATCCGGGAGCAGGCTTGGCGAGGCAGGAAATTTCCTGAGTTAGCAAAGCACGTTATTCCCACGTTACGGGTCAAAGCAGGATGGAAGCATCCTGGAATTAGAGTGGAACCGCGGATACCTTCGCCTCTAGGCAGCGAAGATATCCGTTTTTTTCTTTCCTTTGCTTTTTGGATGGTTGGAATAAGGGGTTTGATAAATGGGATTAATAAGAGGAATTAAAGAAGAGATCGCCATCATAAGACAGAGGGATCCGGCGATCCATTCTTCCATGGAAGTGTTTTTATATCCAAGCTTTAAGGTGATGCTGCATTATCGTATTGCCCATAAGCTCTATCTGAGGAAGCATTACTTCCTGGCAAGGTGGGTGTCCCAAAGGGGCGTGCGCAAGACGGGAATTGAGATCCATCCCGGGGCACAGATCGGAAAAGGCTTTTTTATTGATCATGGAAACGGAGTGATCATTGGGGAAACAACGATCATCGGCAACAATGTGACCCTGTATCAGGGAGTGACCCTTGGAGGAACCGGAAAAGAACAGGGAAAGCGCCACCCCACTCTTGGCAATAACATTATGGTGGGAGCGGGAGCCAAGATCCTGGGTTCCTGTGTGATCGGGGACAACTGCAAGATCGGGGCCGGCAGCGTAGTGCTGAAGGATGTGCCTCCGGATTCAACGGTGGTAGGTGTTCCGGGAAGAGTGGTAAGAAGAAAGAACATGAATTTCCCTCAGGAGGAAATGGATCAGGTTCATCTGCCAGATCCTGTAGAGGAAGATCTGTGCGTCCTGCATAAGGCTAACGTGGAACTGACCAACCGGATGATCGATCTGGAAAGGGAACTGAAGGATTTCAGGCGGCACAGCAGGGAAGAATAAAGCGTTCCAATGAGAAAACAGCTGTGGAACAGAAATGAGGATAAAAATGAAGATTTATAACACACTTTCAAAAAGAAAAGAAGAATTTGTTCCCCTTGAGAAGGGAAAGGTCAAGATGTATGTATGCGGGCCGACCGTGTACAACCTGATCCATATCGGAAATGCAAGACCCATGATCGTTTTTGATACGGTCAGAAGATATATGGAGCATAAAGGATACGAGGTCAATTATGTATCCAACTTTACAGATGTAGATGACAAGATCATCAAAAAGGCCATTGAGGAAGGCGTGGACGCCTCTGTGATCTCGGAGCGGTATATCGGCGAGTGCAAGAAGGATATGGCTGCCATGAATGTAAAACCGGCCACCACACATCCCAAGGCAACAGAGGAAATCTGCGGGATGCTGGATATGATAAAGATCCTGATCGATAAGGGGCACGCCTATGTGGCTGAAGACGGAACCGTTTATTACCGTACCAGAAGCTTTAAGGAATATGGAAAGCTTTCCCACAAAAATCTGGATGACCTTCAGGGAGGAAACAGATCCTTACTGGTAAGCGGCGAGGATCAGAAGGAAGATCCCCTGGACTTTGTTTTGTGGAAGCCCAAAAAGGAAGGAGAGCCTTACTGGGAGTCACCCTGGTGCAATGGCCGTCCGGGCTGGCATATTGAATGCTCCGTGATGAGCAAAAAGTATCTGGGAGAAGAGATTGACATTCATGCAGGAGGCGAGGATCTGATCTTCCCACATCATGAAAATGAGATCGCTCAGTCAGAGGCAGCAAATGGAAAGCCCTTTGCAAAATACTGGATGCACAATGCATTTCTGAATATAGACAATAAAAAGATGTCCAAATCCGCCGGAAATTTCTTTACTGTCAGGGATATTTCCGAAAAGTATGATCTGCAGGTGCTGCGCTTTTTCATGCTTTCCGCTCATTACAGAAGTCCCCTTAATTTCAGCGCAGAGCTGATGGAGGCTGCAAAAAACGGATACGAAAGGATCGTGACAAGCGTCAGCAATTTAAATTACCTGCTGGAAAATGCATCTGCCGGGGAAATGACGGAGAAGGAAAAAGAACTGCTGGCAGAGGCGGAGGGATATGCTGCCAAATTTGATGAAGCCATGGATGATGACTTTAATACAGCAGACGCTCTGGCGGCTATTTTTGAGCTGGTAAAGTTTACCAACACAAATGCGGGAGCTTCCAGCAGCAGGGAATTCCTTCAGGCGCTCAAAAAAGAGATCCTGCTTCTTTCCGATATCTGCGGGCTGATTGTGGAAAAGAAGGAAGAAATGCTGGCAGAGGACATTGAAGCGCTGATCGCGGAACGCCAGGCTGCAAGAAAGGAAAAGAACTTTGCAAGGGCAGATGAGATCAGAAAGGAACTTTTGGATAAGGGAATTATCCTGGAAGATACCCGCGAGGGAGTAAAATGGAAAAGAGCGTAGGAATGCTGCAACTGATCCGAGACAGCTTTCAGCAAAAAGAGGTGGATATCAGGACATATTCACCTCTTACGCTTGCTTATATCGGAGATGCGGTTTATGACCTGATTTTCAGGACGGTGGTAGTGGAACAGGGCAATGCACCGGCGAACAAGCTTCACAATAAGACCGTGAAATATGTGAAAGCGCCTGCACAGGCCAGGCTGGCAGATGCTGTTTTGGAACGGCTGACACCCCAGGAAGAAGCTGTGTATAAGAGGGGAAGAAATGCAAAACCTTATACTATGGCTAAAAATGCAACCATGGGGGAATATAAAAAGGCGACGGGACTGGAAGCCCTTGTGGGGTATCTGTACCTGACAGATCAGATGGAAAGGGCGCTGGAACTGATCAGGCTCGGATTAGCTGATTTAGAGGCGGAAGAGAAAGGATAAAGGATACATGGAAGAAAAGCTCCAGGGATATCAGGAATTTACAATAGAAGGAAGAAATGCCGTGATCGAGGCGTACCGGGCGGGCAGGGCGATTGACAGGATTTACATTCAGGATGGATGTCAGGACGGCCCTGTCATGACCATCAAACGGGAGGCCAGAAAGCACGATACCGTGATCAAATATGTTGCCAGGGAACGGCTGGATCAGCTTTCTGAAACAGGGAAGCACCAGGGTGTGATCGCCTACGCTGCGGCCTATGAATATGTGCAGGTGGAGGATATACTGGAAAAAGCCAGGGAAAAGGGAGAGCCGCCCTTTTTGATCCTGCTGGATAACATAGAGGATCCCCATAACCTGGGAGCGATCATCAGAACAGCAAATCTGGCCGGAGCGCACGGAGTGATCATTCCCAGAAACCGGGCAGTAGGGCTGACCGCAACAGTGGCAAGAACCTCAGCGGGAGCATTGAATTATACGCCGGTAGCCAGGGTGACCAATCTGGCCAGAACCATAGAGGAACTCAAAAAGGAAGGTCTGTGGTTTGTCTGTGCGGATATGGATGGAACCATGATGTACGATCTTGACCTGAAAGGGCCCATAGGGCTTGTGATCGGAAACGAGGGAGAAGGCGTGGGAAAGCTTGTCCGTGAAAAATGTGATATGGTAGCGTCGATCCCCATGAAGGGACAGATTGATTCTTTGAATGCCTCCGTGGCAGCCGGAGTGCTGGCCTATGAAATTCTCAGGCAGCGCATGGGCTAGTGAGACAGTAATTGGGATGAAAGTGAAGAAAAATGGGTAAAGTCAACAGATTTTTGCTGATGGTCATTGCCATGGTTGTGATCATGATCGCAGCAGTGGGAATTGATAAGGGCATGAAGTATTACGAGGATAGAAAATGGGAGAAGGAACGGATCTACCATTATGAGCAGGCCAGAGCCGATATTGCCAGTATCCAGACCAGGATCAGTGAACTTTCATCAGACCGGGAAGCCATTGAAGCATTTATTGAAGAAAACAAGGCTTATTTTGATGATATGGAAGTGCCGGGACAGGATGATACAGATCAGGTGCGCCATGAGGGAGACCTTGCAGCAGAGGAAGACCTGTCCGGCAATACCCTTTCCGGAAATGATCTTTCTGGGAATACCGTTTCGGGGAATGATGTTTCCGGCAACGATCTGTCCAGCAATAGCCTTTCGGAGCGCGACCTTTCCGGCAACGATCTTTCAGGGAATACCCTTTCCGGTAATGATCTTTCCGGAAATGACATTATTGGAGAGGAACCTGCAGAAGGGGAAGAGGTGCCGGGCGAGGACGCTTTAAAGGAGCTGACGCTTGCCCAAAGGCGCAGGATCAGAGGCTCCTATGAGGAAACAATCCTGCAAAGCAGGCAGGACAGAAAGACCATAGCACAGGCAACAGTAGATCTTTCCGGTCTGAAGATCGCCTGTCTTGGTGACAGCATTACCGAGGCCGCAAATTTAAGCAGCATGGAGGATTATAAGCAGTATTCCTATCCTACAAAACTGGGAGAGATCCTGGGTACTCAAAATGTGACAAATCTGGGGATAGGAGGCTCTTCTATAGGAAGGTACTGGGATCATGCCTTTGTAGACCGTTATCAGGAGATCCCTGCAGATACGGATCTGATCATTGTCATGGGCGGAACCAATGACGGCTTCTGCCTTACAAACGAAGACCTGGGAACCTTTGAGGAGCGCAGGGAAAGAACCTTTATCGGGGACCTGGATGAGTTAATGAGAGGATTAAAGGAAAACTATCCGGAGGCAAAGATTATTTTTGCAACGCCGCTTCCCAACGTTCTCCATGACATGCTGCGAAAGGAAAGAGATTACCTGCTTCCCCAGGCGGTGCTTGCAGAGGATATCAAAGTCCTTGCAGCGGAATATGACTATCCGGTGATCGATCTTTATAATTCCAATATCCTGGACAGTCATGATGCGGCAGTCATTTACAATTATATGCCGGACGGAGTGCACTGCAACGAGCAGGGCTATGAGCTTTTGGCAGAGCATTTTGCGGCGGAACTGCTTAGAATGTATGAAGCGGAAGAAGAGGAAAGTAATTCTTAAATGGAAAAGGAATATGGAAACTGCAGCGACGAGGAGTTGATCCTCAGGCTGCGCGACGGGGAAGAGGCAATTACAGATTATATCATGGACAAATACAAAAACATGGTGCGCAGCAAAGCAAAATCCATGTATATTCTGGGGGCCGACAGAGAAGATCTGATACAGGAAGGAATGATCGGACTGTTTAAGGCAGTCCGTGATTATGATACAGGAAGAGATGCCAGCTTTTTTACCTTTGCAGACCTGTGCGTATCCAGGCAGATGTATACGGCGATACAGGCAGCCGGCAGGCAGAAGCACATGCCCCTGAATACCTATGTCTCTCTTTATGCAGATGGAGCAGACGGAGAGGACGGCCTCAGGGAGGCAGAGAGGGGACTTCTGGAAAGCGCGGCTTCCAAGCTGGAACAAAATCCGGAGGAACTCCTGATCGACAGGGAAAACGTGAAGCGGCTGGAGGAGGTCATGGAAAAGGAGCTTAGCAGCTTTGAAAAGCAGGTTTTGGATCTGTATCTGACCGGCATGAAATACAGCCAGATCGCAAGGGTTCTTGGAAAGGATGATAAATCCACGGACAATGCCCTTCAGCGCATTAAGGCAAAGCTGAAAAGAGCCATTTCCAGTAAGGAGCAGCTATGAAAAAGGGATCTGGAAAATGTTATATCATTGGAGCCGGTGAGGAGACAAAGCTTTCCTTTACACCGGGGAAGGAGGATTTTGTCATTGCCTGTGACGGAGGTTATGACTACTGCAAAAGGCAGGGGATCCAGGCTGATCTGGTGGTTGGAGATTTTGATTCTCTTTTGGAGGAGCCGGAGCACCGGAATGTGATCCGGTTAAAGCCGGAAAAGGATGACACGGATACCGGATTTGCAGTGAAGGAAGGACAGAAAAGAGGTTATCAGGAGTTTCTGATCTATGGCGGAACCGGAGGAAGGATCTCCCATACCATTGCCAATATCCAACTTTTGTCCGCTCTTGCACAAAAAGGCTGCAGAGGAATCCTGATCGGTCCGGGATCCTTTTATCAGGTGATACAGGACGGGGAGGTTTATTTCCCCAAAGAGCAGACAGGTTACCTGTCTGTATTCTGCTTGGGAGACCGGGCAGAGGGAGTCTGTGAAACGGGGCTGAAATATTCCCTTTCGGATGCAGTGCTTACCAAGGAATTTCCGATTGGCGTCAGCAATGAGTTTACCGGAAAGGAAAGCCGCATATCCGTCAGGAAAGGGCAGCTTCTTTTGATCGGCGAGGGCTTTTAGCCGAAAGATTTTGGATCTGCTGCGTAAAAATGTACAAAATGGAGATGACTAAGGAAGACAGAATTTGTTCGGTAAAGGAGAGCAGGGATGGAAGAAAAAAAGATCAATCACAGAAAAGTAGGGATCGTGGGCTGTGGCTTTGTAGGTGCAGCTTCCGCCTTTTGCCTGATGCAGAGCGGCCTGTTTTCAGAGATGGTGCTGCTTGATGCAGACAGAAATAAAGCAGAGGGAGAAGCCCTTGATATTTCCCATGGACTTCCCTTTGCAAGACCCATGCAGATCTATGCAGGGGATTATGACGATATTGTGGATGCAGCGATCATTGTAGTGACGGCGGGAGCCAATCAGAAGCCGGAAGAAACAAGGTTGGATCTGGTACACAGGAATGTGGAAATCTTTAAGAACATTATCCCACAGATCGCACAGCGGGACTACCAGGGAATTTTGCTCATCGTTTCCAATCCCGTTGACATTCTGACCTATGCGGCGCTGAAGCTTTCCGGCATCCCGGAAAACCGTGTGATCGGTTCCGGCACAGTGCTGGATACGGCAAGGCTGAAATATGAGCTGGGAGAACATCTGGAGGTAGACAGCAGAGGGATCCATGCGTTTATAATCGGAGAGCATGGTGACAGCGAAATTGCCGCCTGGAGCAGTGCAAATGTTTCCGGGATCCCCATCAATACCTTCTGCGAGATGCGGGGACATCATAATCACAGCGCGGCTATGGAAGAAATTGCGGAGAAAGTTAAGAACAGTGCCTATGAGATCATTGCCAAGAAAAAGGCTACTTATTATGGGATCGCCATGTCGGTCAAGCGGATCTGCGAGGCCATTGTCCGGGATGAACGGTCCATCCTGCCGGTTTCCGGCATGATGCACGGAGCTTACGGTATAAATGGCATTGCGCTGAGCATGCCTGCCATAGTAGGGGCAAACGGAATTGAAACCCATGTCCCCATTGAACTTTCCGAAAAAGAGCAGGAAAAGCTCCGGCTTTCGGCACAGACCTTAAAGCAGGTGGCAGAGGAAATGAAATTATAATATGCAGGATAAAAGAAGCCTTTCCGGTCAAAGAAGCCGGGAAGGCTTCTTTTTTGGCAGCTTGTGATCCGGAAAGGGCATCTTATGCAGGAAGCATTGTCCGGCGGTACCTGCTGTGTTAAGGTTTCAGTGTAAGGAAGCCTTAGGAAGAGCATGAAAATGTTTTGTTACGGGTCAGTCCTTGGAAAGGGAGGGAGAAAGTTGAAGATTGAAATTAAGATCACAGAGGATGCCGCAGAAACCGGTATTACAGTGACCTGCAAACAGCTGACACCTGAGATAGAGCGAATGATCGCAATGCTGCGGATGCTGGATCGCAAGCTGACAGGATCGAAGGACGGGGAGCTTTTTCTTCTGGATATTGCAAAGATCATATATGCAGAGAGCATCGATCGAAAAACCTTTTTATATACAGAAAAGGAAGTGTATGAATGCAGCCTGAGACTGTATGAGCTTGAAAATGAACTGGAGGAATGCGGCTTTTGCAGAGCCAGTAAATCCTGTCTGGTACAGCTTAAGGCGATCCGTTCCATGCGCATGGACTTAAACAGGAGGATCAGGGTGACCATGGAAAACGGAGAACAGCTTATGGTGTCAAGGCAGTATGCAGAAGGATTAAAGGAAAGGCTTGGGGTGAAATAAATGGAAGAAAAGAAAACGATCTTTGATTATCTGGGACAGATCTTTATGATGTTTGGCTTTATGATGGGAATCATGATGATTTTTTGTTTTTTGTTTGGAGAGGACGCCAGGGAAAGCTCCGCTATGTTTGCTTTGGGGGGAGAAGGGCTTGATCTTAAGGTGATGGGAGAGTATTTTCTTTTGGCAGTCTGTATTACAGCGGCAAGGTTCTTGTTTTTTACAGATGCCGTTATCAAAAATATGCGATTGTGGCTGCGCACCGCATGCATGGTAGCAGTGATCCTTGGCGTTGTAACCCTGTTTATTCTGATCTTTCAATGGTTTCCCGCAGACAACCTGGGAAACTGGGCGACCTTTGCAGGCTGTTTCCTGGCAAGCTTCGGGATCAGTGTAGCAGTGTCTGTGTTAAAGGAGCGGGCAGAAAACAGTAAAATGGAGCAGGCGCTTCAAAAATGGAAAGGGAAGGGAGAACAGACAGGTGGCAGAACAAAATAATAAAGCAGTGGTTTTAAATAAAGTCAGTAAGTCCTTTGGGGAAAAAGAAGTGTTAAAGGAAATTCAGCTTCAGGTGCAGACCGGAGAAATTTTCGGACTTTTAGGACCGTCAGGAGCCGGGAAGACGACCATGATCAAACTGATCACCGGTCAGCTTATGCCGTCGCAGGGAGAAATCTGCCTGTTTGGAAAAAAGATAAAGGAGCTGTCAGGGCGCAGAAGTCAGGGGATGGGAATGATGCTGGATAATCTGGGGCTGTATGAAAGACTTTCCTGCTACGATAATTTGAAGCTTTTTGCGGGGATCTACGGAGTGGAGCAGAAGCGGATCAGACAGGTACTGGAAACGGTAGGACTGTGGGAGGCAAGAAGACAGGCGGTCTGCAGACTTTCAAAGGGAATGAGGGGGCGGCTGGCCTTTGCAAGGGCAATCCTGGGGGAGGCGCAGCTTCTTTTCCTGGATGAGCCCACAAGCGGTCTTGACCCGGCAACGGCGGCAAAGATCCATAGTCTGATCCTTTCCCAGAAAGAGAAAGGAACCACGGTTTTCCTCACAACCCACAATATGACGGAAGCACAAAAGCTTTGTGATCATGTGGCGCTGTTAGACCGTGGGAAAATCGTTGAATACGGAAATCCGGGAGAACTATGCAGAAAATATGATCATCAAAGAAAGCTTGTGATCCGGCTTCAAAGCGGAGAGGAAGCAGAGCTGCCAAACAGAGCGGCTTCTGCCAAGCAGCTTTTGGGATATATGCAGCAGGGAATTGCATCCATCCATTCCACAGAACCGGATATGGAATCGGTGTTTATGGAGCTGACGGGAGGAGGTTTAAAACAATGAAAAATATCAGGGTGATTTTAGAAAAGCAGCTGAAAGATACGATAAAAAACAAAGAGATATTACTGCAATTTCTGCTGTTTCCCATAATTGCAGCAGTGATGGAAAATACGGTCTCCATTGAGGGAATGCCGGAGCGCTTTTTTGTCAATCTGTTTTCGGTGATGTATGTGGGAATGGCGCCGCTTGTGAGCATGTCCTCCATTCTTTCTGAGGAAAAGGAAAAGAATACTCTGCGCATGTTAATGCTGTCAGGTGTAAAGTCATGGGAATATCTGCTTGGAACAGGTCTTACGGTTTTTCTGTGCTGCATGCTTGGGGCGTTGTCCCTGGGACTTACAGGCCATTACAGCGGAAGAAATTTGATGCTTTTTCTGCTTGTGATGGCAGCAGGAATGGTCACCTCCCTGGTTCTTGGAGCGGCCATTGGAACCTTCTGCAAAACCCAGATGATGGCCACCTCGATCACGATTCCTGCCATGATGGTTTTTGCATTTCTCCCCATGCTTGCCATGTTTAACGATCCGATCAGGAGGATCGCCGGGTTCTCTTATACCCAGCAGATGTCCCTTTGGCTTACAGGGCTTGGGGGAATGGGAAAATACGATCCTCATTTGGAGATCCTTCTGGTCGATCTGGCGGCGGCAGGCGCTTTGTTTGCTGCAGGATATAAAAGAAGCGGACTATCCTAGGGAAGGTAAAACTTTCCCAAGGAAGGTAAAACTTTCCCAAGGAAGGTAAAACTTTCCTAAGGAAAATGGATATGTTATAATGACAGCAAGGAAAAATCAGGGGAAAGGGATGGTGATTTCTATGAGAAAAATAACCAGAGTGATCGGAAGTATTTTGATCCTGCTTTCTTTGCTGTCAGTGACCGCATGTGGAAAAGAGGATAAAAATGCAGTCGCAGTGGGGGAACTGAAGGTCAGCCTTCAAAAGGTGGAGGCCAATGAAAAAATAGGCCTTATGAGAAGAACCTTTACGGTAACGGGCGATGCAAAACAGGCACAAGAGCTGTTTGCCCCTACCCTTGCAGAGAGCAGCCAGGAGGGCGAAAAGACGGTGATAACAGAGATAGCCTTCTATAATGCCCCTGAGGAGCTGTGGAAGCTGTCCTGTAATCTGGCGGGAGAAGGTGCGGAATATACGCTGCCGGAAATCCAGGTAGACGCCATTGCGGATAAGGAATTTGAGGTAAACACGGCAAAGGGAGAGACTGCAAAGGTGATCTTAACGCCTTATGCCGCATGGATCCAAAGTAACGGAGCATGGATGCAGAAAGAGGACGCTTATCAGTTTGCAGCAGTCTTTGCGGATGGAGAAGAAGAGGAAATTGCAGTCCTGCCTGTTTCCAGGAGCAAAAAGGCCAGGGAAAAGGAGCTGCAGGAGCTTCCGTTTTTTGGAGAGGGATACCGGATCGGACAGGAACTTCTGGATGAAAATGGAGAAGCGGCAGGCGGAAAATTTATTTTCTGGGAAGAGGAAGCTCTGGATGCAGTGGACAGCGTGTGTATTTATGAATAGGCAGGTCTAGTGCAGACCTATTGCCGGCCATAGGAATCCGGTTTTGCCAGAAAAGACTTACTTGTGGTAGAATAACTTCGCCGCCTTCAGGCGGCGGAGGAGCTGACAGGATGAAGACAGAAAAAGGAAAAACATTTTTAACTGCATTTCAAAATACCCTGCCTATTATGGGAGGGTATCTGGTGCTTGGGGCAGGTTTTGGGATTTTGCTTAAGACAAAAGGCTACGGCGTAGTCTGGGCCTTTCTGATGAGCGTATTTATCTATGCGGGCTGCAAAGCCTTATCTGGTTTTTTCCCTTACGGATGAAACGTATTCCCTTTTCTGGTGTTCCGGGGCGGCAGAAAGACGCCGGATGTGATTCTGTATCTTTCCCGTGTGCTGCCAAGCGCCATTATGGGAATGCTGATCGTTTACTGCTTAAGGAAGGTGACTTTGTTTTCCGGGAACCATGGTCTGCCGGAGCTTTTGGTCTGCGCATGTGTGGTGGCCCTTCATTTATGGAAAAGGAATACCCTTCTTTCCATTGCGGCAGGCACTGTAATTTATATGCTGCTTGTGCAGGTGGTGTTTGTACAGACGAAATGATAAGAGGCAGCAGGCAAAAGGCCGTGCAGCAGGGCGATAGGAAGGAGAGGCAAAGTGAGTGTAAAGGAGCAGGTTCTGTTATTACTTGAGGAAAGCAGGGACAAGGCGCTTTCCGGTCAGGAAATTGCGGACAGATTAAAGGTTACAAGGGCGGCTGTCTGGAAGGCGGTAAAGGGACTGCAGGCAGAAGGATATGCCATAGAAGGAGTGAACAATAAAGGATATCTGCTGGAAAAGGCGCCGGATATCCTTTCTGCTGCCTACATAGAGCAGGCGCTGCGGAAGGCGAAGATCACGCTGGCTGTCCAGACGGAAAAGGAAGTGGTCAGCACCAATACTTTGCTGGGACAGTATGCGGCAGCAGGGGAAACGAGAGATATGGTTCTTTTGGCAGAGGAGCAGTCGGCGGGGAAAGGCAGAAGAGGAAGAAGCTTTTTTTCTCCGGAAGGAACAGGGTTATACATGAGCCTTCTCCTTCATCCTGATGCAACGCCGGCAGAGGCCACCATGCTCACCACCCTTGCGGCGGCAGCGGAGGCGGCGGCTCTTGAGGCGGTTACCGGTCAGCCGGTGCAGATTAAATGGGTCAATGATGTGTGGCTTCGGGGAAGGAAGATCTCCGGGATCCTTACAGAAGGCTCTGCTTCCTTGGAGGAGGGAAAGCTGCAATATGTCATTGTGGGGATCGGGATCAATATCTACGAACCAAAGGGCGGTTTCCCGGAGGAAATAAAGGAGGTGGCGGGAGCGCTTCTGCCCCATGATATTTCCAGGGAAAATATGCGAAACAGGATTGCTTCTGAGCTGTTGATCCGTTTTATGCAGTTTTACCGGGAATTTCCCAGAAAGGTCTATCTGGAGGAATATCGGAAGCGCTGCTTTGTGATCGGGAAACAGGTCAGGATCATTACGCCGGACGGCGCTCCGGTGCCCCTAAGGGATGGAAAAAACAGATCGGATGCGCTGGTGCTGGGAGTGGATGAAGACTGCCATTTACAGGTACGCTATGAGGACGGAACAGAAGAGTTCCTGTCAAATGGAGAGATCAGCATCAGAATGTAGGAGTGCAGATGGAGGAAAACAGATTTTATTTTGCCCCTTTGGAGGGGATCACCGGTTACCTTTTCCGCAATGCTTTTCATGAATTTTTCGGACAGGGAATTGAAAAATATTTTACCCCTTTTATTGCCACCGGACAGACGGTCTTTACAAAGTCAAGGGTAAGAGAGGATATTCTGCCCTCCCATAATGAAGGGATAAGGGTGGTGCCTCAGATTTTGGGAAATAAGGGGGAGGATGCCGCAGAACTGATCGGTCAGCTTTATGAGTATGGATACCGGGAGATCAATCTGAATATAGGATGCCCCTATCAGACGGTAGTGTCCAAGAAAAGAGGAGCCGGACTTTTAGGAGAGCCGGAGCTTTTGGAGGAATATCTGGACACCATTTTTCAGAAAAAGCCGGAGCAGGTACAGATTTCCATAAAGACAAGACTGGGCATAAGCTCAGCCGGGGAATTTCCGCAGATTTTAAGGATTTATGAGAAATATCCCCTTGCGGAGCTGATCATCCATCCCAGGGTACGGGAGGATTTTTATGGGAACCATCCCGATCTGGAAGCCTTTGAAGAGGCTTTCATGCAGTGCTCCTTTCCGGTCTGCTATAACGGAGATCTTTTTTCTGCAGGGGATCTGGAGCAGTTTATAAAGACACATGAAAAGGTAAAACGGATCATGCTGGGAAGAGGGATTCTTGCAAATCCGGGCTTTTTGGTAAATGCACTTACCGGGCAGAAAACAGAAAAAGCCACGGTAAAAGCGTTTCATGACAGACTGTACCGGGATTATCTCAGGGTTATGAGCGGAGAAAAGAACACGCTGTTTAAGATGAAAGAGCTGTGGGCATACTGGCAGTTTTTGTTTGCAGGCGGGGAAAAACAGCTAAAGCGGATCCGAAAGGCCACAAGCGCTTCAGAATATGAGAGCGCAGTGGAAATGATCTTTGGGCAGTGCCTCTTTTTGCCGGAGGGTGCCTTTCGGATGGAATAGGATCACTTTTTCTGTGTCAGGAAAATGACGGCAAAAAGCGAAAGGATCCCCTGAACCGCCGGAATGGTGTACCACACGCCATTTAAGCCAAAGAAAACGGGCAGGAGAAAGAGAAACAGCAGGGTAAGCAGGATCTCTCCATAAACAAGAAGGTTGGATCGCCGGATCTTGTGGGTGGCATACAAATAGGATACGGCCGGCTTTGTCAGTCCGTAAAAGGCCATGATCAGAGCAAAGGCAGGGGCAGCATAGGAAATGTAACCGGCTGCCTCTTTACTTGTCCCATATAAAACAGGGATCAGGTTCCGGCACAAATAAAACAGAACGGCTCCTGCAATTCCCAGGGTGATGGAAAGGGAAAAGGTAAGGAGGGCATAAAGCCGCAGGGATTTTTGATCCTTTTTTCCCTCACTTACAGAAAGAAGGGGCTGGCTTCCGTCCCCGATCCCCTGTACCAGCAGTTCCATAAAGGAAATGATATAGGCAAGCACCGCATAGGCGCTGACGGCTTCTTCACCGCCGTAGCGCAGAGTCTGAAGGTTCATCAGGATAATGGTGACCGAGGGAAGATAGGTAAGCCCAAAGGGTGAAAGGGCAACTCTCAGGATAGATTTTATGAGCTGTCTGTCCGGGCGGAAAAGAGAAAGAGGGATCCTGTTTTCTTTTTTCAGGAAAAAGGCAAGACAAAACAGCAGCGTAACAAACTGGCCGATCACGGTAGCAAGGGCGGCGCCCTTTAAACCAAGGGGATAGTGGAGTACCAGCAGATAGTCCAGAAAAATGTTGGCGACACAGCCAGAGGCCATGGAAAACATGGAGTATACAGCGGCTCCGTGATTTCTCATCAAAGGGATCATACCGGTAGCAAAGATCTGGATCAGCGCGCCATAAAGAACGTAGCGCAGATAGGTCCAGGCAAGGGGAAGCAGCTCCCCTTTGGCGCCCAAAAGGAAAAGCAGGGAGGGGCCGAGAAGCGCCAGCAGCAGTACAAGCACAATACCGCCGATCAGTAAGAGCAGAAAGGCACTTGCCTCTGCTTTTTTTGCTTTTTGCATCTGACCTGCACCCACATTCAGGGACATGATAACGGCGGCCCCCATACCGATCCCGGTACCCAGTGAAATTGTGAGAGCCACAAGGGGCCAGGCAATATTAATAGCGGCAAGGCCTGGATCTCCCATGGCCCGGCCTACAAAAATTCCGTCTATGATGGAGTAGATTCCTGTTAACAGGAAGGAAAGCATGGAAGGGAAAATATATCCCATAAATTTTCTTTTCATAAAGTACCTTCATTCTGTAGTAGATTTAAGTAATAGCTGGATAGCTTTCTAGTATTATACTGGCCTTTTGGGAAAGTTGCAAGACAGGTGCCGCTTAAGGAGGAACAGGGCGGCAAGATTGGGAAGAACCATCAGCGCATTGATCAGATCCGTGCATTCCCATACCAGATTAAGGGGCATAACGGCTCCCAGGTAGATCATGACGATATAAGCAACCTTATAACAGAATAAGAAACGGTTGCCCGTAACATAGCGGTAGGCCTGTTCTCCAAGGTAGGACCAGCCGATCAGGGTGGTGATGGCAAAAGCACAAAGGCACAGGGAAAGAAAGAGATTTCCATAAGGCAGTGCAGAAAAGGCGGCGTCAGTCAGGCCTGCGGTCCCCACTCCGGAAAGGGAAGCAGGACGGAGGATCATATTGGTTACGATCACAAGGCCGCTTAACAGGCACATAACTACGGTATCCCAGAAAACGGCAGTCATGGAAACATAAGCCTGATAGGAGGGCTCCGTGGCTTCTGAGGCGGCAGCCGTGATGGCAGCCGTGCCGATGCCGGCTTCATTGGTAAAAAGTCCCCGGGCAATTCCATATCTGGCAGTCTGGATCAGGGAAGAGCCAACGGCTCCCCCAAGAACGGAGCGGGGAAGCAGCGCATCTGCCAGAATGAGTCTGATTGCAGGGAAAAAAGCTTCCCGGTTTAAAAACAGAAGCACCAGGCAGGCGCCAATGTACAAAATGGCCAGAACGGGAACCAGACGCTGGCAGACGCTTCCGATGGAGCGGATGCCTCCAACGATCACCATGCCGGAGAGAACCGCAGCAAGAATTCCCACCACATGAGGGTGGAAGCCAAAGGTCAAGGTGGTGGTCTGGACAATGGAGTTGGACTGGGTGGTACAGCCTACCAGAAAAGCAGCAAGGAGCGTTAAAAAGCCATAGAATTTTCCGGTAAGAGGCTTGTGCAGTCCGTTCTGCCACAGATACATGGGGCCGCCCTGATAGGAACCATCCGGGCCCATGCTCCGAAAGCGCACGCTGAGAAAGCATTCCGCATAGGAGGTGGCCATGCCCAGAATACCGGTGATCCAGCACCAGAATATGGCGCCCGGGCCGCCCAGGGCAATGGCGGTGGAAACGCCTACAATATTTCCGGTGCCAAGAGTGGCTGCCAGAGTGGCAGACAGAGTGGCAAAGGCAGACAGATTTTGCTGTTTGCCGTTTCCGGAGGGAAGAAGGGAAAGTCTTATGGCCTTCCAGATATTTTTCTGCGGAAAATGCAGTTTCATGGTAAAATAAAGGTGAGAACCCATCAGCAGGAATAAAAGAGGCCCGCTCCACAGAAACTGATTGATAGATTTAATCCAGGAAAAAACAGACACGCTTATGCCTCCCATATCCGGCAAAGGGTTTGTGTTTCATTATAAGCAGGAAGGAAGCTGGATATGAATTTTTTCCCCAAAAAGAGGAAACCCATTTGGAAATATGTTCCGGCAGCGCTTGTTGCCGTTTCCCTGCTTTTGAATCTGGGGGCAAGAGAGGTACCGGGCTTTGCAGACTGGTATGTGCAAAGGATCTTCCCCGTTTTTGTAGAAAGCTATGGCAGGCTCACAGGAGCAGTTCCCTTTTCCGTAGGAGAATGGATGCTTTATCTTGGCGCGTTTCTGACTCTGGTTTTGGTAATGGGAGGCATAGCCTTTCTCCTTTTCCGAAAGGGTGCGCCCGGGTTTCGCAGAGCATATCTGCGTTTTGCAAAGGGATATTATTGGATTTTCGGCATCGTATGCCTTGTGATGACCTTAAACTGCTTTTTACTTTATCAGGTTACCACCATGGGAGAACTTTCAGGCCCCTTCCACATCATGAAAAAGGAACAGCGGACCTATGAATTTGAGGAGCTTGCAGCGCTCAGGGATTATGTGGTGGAAAGAGCCAATGCCCTATCAGAAGAGTTTGAAAGGGATGAGAAGGGATACCTCTGCTATGATGGCGAGGCGGCCGCCCAGGCGGTAGAGGAGATGAAAAGGCTGGGACGGGAGGTCCCGCAGTTATCAGGCTTTTATCCCAGACCCAAAGGACTTTTCCATTCGGCCTTTTTCAGCCAGCAGTATATTATGGGATATTATTTCCCGTTTTCCATGGAGGCAAACTATAACAGACAGATGTATGTAGCAAATGTTCCTGCTACCCTGTGCCATGAACTTTCCCACTTAAAGGGTGTGATCCTGGAGGATGAAGCAAATTTCCTGGGATATCTGGCCTGTGTTTCCTCAGAGGATGCTTTTTTTCAGTACAGCGGATACTTAAGTGTGATGGGATATCTTGACCGGGATTTTAAAAGGGCCTGCGGCCAGGATGAGGCGCTTTATAGCAGCCATGTTACGATCGGAGAGCTGGCAGCCTCAGATAAGCGGTTCCTGACGCCGGAAGCCTGGCAGCAGGTGGAGGAAAGCTCTTTTTTGGAGACAAATACGGTAAGAAAGGCTACGGATCAGTTCCTGAATACAACGCTTACCTTAAATGGAGTGGAGGATGGTACAGTAAGCTACAGCAGGGTGGTCGCCTTGCTTTTGCAGTATTATGATGGTATCCTGTATGGATAGGCCGGAAAGGAGTAGAAGATGGGAAATATCATTGATTATGTTGAAGAATATGGAAAATACAGTCTGCTGGAGCGCCCCTTTAATGAAGTGGATTCGCTTGTGCTCTGCCAGCTTTCTTATTTAAGCTATGGGGAATTTGTTCCCGGGATCAAAGAGGAGGGACACCCCGTCAGCATCCAGCTGATCTACCGGCATCCGGACAGAGATAAGATCCTTGACGATTACTGGTACCGGCAGAATAATAAGACTCTTTTTGAGGCGGTGGCAAGATCAAGGCGTTTTGGAACACTGAAGATGAATTACTACGTTAATATCATCAACGAGGGGGAGCAGACCCAGTTCTGCGCCATGACCTATGTGCTGGAGGATAAGAATATTTATCTGGCTTACCGGGGCACCGATGCCACCATTGTAGGCTGGAAGGAAGACCTGAACCTGGCATTTTCCAAGCCTTTAAACAGTCAGAAGCTTGCCACGGAATATATGAATCAGGTAGCCGGTTACATTGCGGGAGAATTTTATGCAGGGGGCCATTCCAAGGGTGGAAATCTTGCAGTATATGCGGCAATGAACTGTAAGGAAGAGACCAGAGAGAAGCTGTTACGGGTCTTTAATCATGATGGGCCGGGCTTTCGGCCGGAGATCCGGCAGCAGGGCCATTATGAGGAGATTAAGGACCGGATAGTGAAATTTATTCCAAAATCCTCCCTTGTGGGAACAATCCTGGAGGATCAGAGGGATTTTGAAATTCTGGAAAGCTATGGGGTGGGCATGCTTCAGCATAATGCCTATAGCTGGAAGGTGGAGGGCAATGCCTTTGTGAGGGCCCAGAACATGTCACAGGGAAAGCTCCGCAGGGACGCAGCGCTGAACGAGTGGATCCTGTCCCTTACAGAGGAGGAGACCCATGCGTTTGTGGATACGCTTTATGAGGTGGTAGCGGCTTCGGAGGCTTCCAATGTATTTCAGTTTGGGGCAGATTGGAAAAAGTGCCTCCAGAATGTTTTAGAAGCAGCCAGAGAAGTAGACGACGATACGAAAAAGGCCATTATGGGGATCATACGCTCGCTCTTTGAAATATCGGGAGAAAAGGCCGCAGAGGAGTTCCAGGAAAAGAAGGAGGAGCTGCGCAGGGGGCTTCATATGATCCGAAAAGAGCTCAGTAAAAAGAAATAAAAACGGAAAAGACAGAAAAAACAGAAAAATTACACAAACCTGTTGACAATGATAAAAAAAGAAGGTAAAATATCATTTGTTCGCAGGAATGGCGGAATTGGCAGACGCGCACGGTTCAGGTCCGTGTGGTAGCAATACCATGAGAGTTCAAGTCTCTTTTCCTGCACTCTAAAAGCCCAATAAAACAGGAGGTTTGAGAACAGCATTTGTAGAGTGTAAACAAAAGTGTAAACAACCTCAAAACTAATGTATTTGTTTGATCATTATCAATGGGTGAAAGGTGATTCATTACGAATCACCTTTTTAATTTATAAAATCGTAAAAAAATAGGGTAGAGATTAATTTCTCTACCCTCAGACTGTAGACAAAGCTCCTTCCTGCGAGGGAGCTTTTCTTGTGTCGTAACTGCAAAAAGTGTGTACTTGCAAATATATAAAAAGTAGTGAAAATGCTATATTTACGGGACTTTTCACTGCTTTTTTGGTAGAATGAAAGTACCAAAGTAAAGGCGGTGTTTCCTATGATGACACAGAATGCTGATAAAAAACGAGAACAGATTCAGATGTTCTGCATGGATGATCTTGTCCCACAGGATCATTTGCTGCGCCTGATCGATCAGGCAATCGACTGGAGTTTTATTTATGACCTTGTGATCGATAAATACAGTACAACTAATGGCCGTCCAAGCATGGATCCGGTCATGCTGATTAAAATCCCGTTCATCCAGTACCTGTATGGCATCCGGAGCATGCGGCAGACAGTCAAAGAAATTGAGGTCAATGTCGCATACCGGTGGTTCCTTGGCCTGGAAATGATGGATAAGGTTCCCCATTTCTCTACATTTGGAAAGAATTATGCCAGACGCTTTCAGGATACCGATCTTTTTGAACAGATCTTTTCCCACATCCTGCAGGAATGCTATAAGTACAGACTGATCGATCCTTCCGAAGTCTTCGTGGATGCCACCCATGTAAAGGCACGGGCAAATAGCAAAAGGATGCGGAAATGGATTGCAGATGAGGAAGCTCTGTTCTTTGAGAAACAACTGCAAAAGGAAATGAACGAAGACCGGGAAGCACATGGGAAAAAACCTCTGAAAGAAAAGAAGGATGATCCCAAGGATCCCCCCACAGGTAATGGCGGTTCTGGCAAAGAGGAAAAAACGATCAAAGAGAGTACAACTGATCCTGAGAACGGATGGTTCCGGAAGGGGGAGCATAAAAATGTTTTTGCATATTCCGTACAGACAGCCTGTGATAAAAATGGGTGGATTCTGGGTTACAGTGTAAATCCCGGCAACCAGCATGACAGCCGTACATTCAAATCCCTGTACGATAAGATAAAAGACATTGGTATTCAAACGCTGATAGCTGATGCCGGATACAAAACACCTGCCATAGCAAAGCTGCTTTTGGATGACGGGATCACACCGCTTCTTCCATATAAGCGTCCAATGACCAAAGAAGGTTTTTTCAAGAAATATGAGTATGTGTATGATGAATATTTTGACTGCTATGTATGCCCGAATAACCAGGTACTGGCCTATCATACAACGAACCGTTCCGGATACCGGGAATATAAGAGTTGCGGGGGTGTCTGTGAAGAATGTCCGTATCTGAGCCAGTGTACAGAAAGCAGGGATCATGTGAAAGTAGTGACCCGGCATATCTGGGAACCATACATGGAAATATGTGAGGATATCCGACATACGATAGGGATGAAGGAATTGTATGCCCAGCGAAAGGAAACCATAGAGCGGATCTTTGGAACGGCGAAAGAAAACCACGGATTCCGCTATACGCAGATGATAGGAAAAGCCCGGATGGAGATGAAAGTCGGGCTTACATTTGCCTGCATGAATCTGAAAAAGATGGCAAAGATGATAGCCGGAAAGGGGAAAAGGGGAACTACAAAGTGCTTATTGTTAATAAAGTATGCACTTTTGGCATTCAAAGTTTTAGACCAATATCCCATAATCTATAGCACACTTTTTTAATCCATCTTCTACACGACTAAATTTAATCCCATACTTTTGGGATTTTTCACAATTCATCCACAAATTATGCTTTAGAGATGTATCCTCAACCTTTATATTTTTGCCAAGTATATCTACAAATTCCTTAGTTAGCTCATACATAGACTTTGTTGTTTTGCTTCCGAAGTTATATACTCCTCCTGGAAGATGTACTATTTTTTCCATGTTCTCAACAGCTTCTTTTAAATAGGTTATTCCTCTATATTGGCGTGAACAAAAGCAGAGGTCTTCCTTTGCATTAATAATATTCATAAAGTAGTTAGATTTTTTTAGATAATAATCATACATCCACTCTGCACGCAACATCACCGTCGTTGGAGCAATATCTAAAACTCTTCGTTCCATTTCTAATTTATGTACAGCATATACATTATTTGGTTTTGCTTTATCTTCTGAATAAGGTCCTTCTTCGTCCATACCACCGTAAACTTGGTCTGAGCTAAAACATATTAGTTTTATATTTTTTGAGGCTTTTGCCAAATAGATTGGGAGCTGGACATTAGCAATATACGAAGCATCCGGATCCGATTGACATATTCCAATATCAGAAATAGCGGCCGTATGTATAATTGTATCAGCGCCACTTTCCTCTACTATTCGCTTTACTTCATCTTCGGATTTTTCTCTAAGTGACGGACAAGCAATAGCATCTTTATACATTTCTAGAATTTTATGTCCAACAAAACCATTTGAACCTGTAACTAGTATCATTTTTTCCTCCCGTATGTTTGCCTATTAAAAAGACAAATTTCTCTTGAAGCGATAGATTATTAATGATGACATTTCAAAAAATACTTCTATAGGATATATACAATTTTACTTAAATCATTTTGTTGAGTTAACTCACTTGGTAGAAGATGCAATCTCAATTTGCGTCTATATCATTATACCTAGTTTGTATTTTTATTACAATAATAAAAGAAAATATATATACTTCTATATTCCGCCACAGTAAGTACATCTTAGGACACCCGTATTTCGTGGTATTCTTCTTATGAATTATAAACTCTTTCGTTTGATACGTCATTTTGGCATTCGCATTCGGTACGCATCCTTGCGCCGGTTACAGAGGTAAAGCCTTCTTTATTTTTCATTTCGCAATCAAAATCATCGCAATACTATATATAGTGAACTTAAATCAGATACTAATAGGGCATGTTGTTTTACTAATAAGTTTTTGAATTCTTTTATAAAAAAGAATTATAGTTTGTAATCGGCTAATTTATTATAAAAAATATATTTGTCTATTGCTTTTTATATTTCTTTGGGATATAATGAAGATAACAAAAAGATATATAAAGGAGGAAATTAAAGAATGGCAAGAAATCAATCATCGAAAAAGCTTATAAGCTTAGTAAAATCTGTTTTGGTTGATAAAATGGTAAAAGATGAAGCAGAAATGGAAAACCGTTCCGAATCCGCAATAATTGAAAAGCACATACTTGATTCATTCTTACCCCAAAATGAGCAAGCACGCTGGTTTGTGGAGTGCTGCTTATATGGAGAGAACCAAGGCATTGGTGCAACTCTAAACGCAGTCTTTAGTTATAACGCAGCTGGAACCCGAGGAGCATGGTCGAGCAAATATGGAAACTTGCTCCCGATAGTACAGTTTGCTCATGCAGAACAATGCTATTGCAATACTGTTCCAACAGGACAAGAACGAGAGCTTCATCATTTCCTCACACAGCTTGATTCTATCTGCAATAAGTTTGAACTTTTAGCAGAAGAAGAAAATTCTTCCCGCCAATATTATTATCAGAAAGAAGCAAAATACGCTCGTGAACTTTTAAAGGAAGCAACTAAGGAACCTCAATTTATGAGATATTGTAACTTTTATCAGCTTGTAATTGATAATTGGGAAGATTTAAAAGATTGGTCAATTACTTTCAGGATGCTATGCGATCTGGCAAGTATGGAAAAAGGCTGGAGGGATACACCTGAAACAAGAACTAAATTGCTCCATCTTTTGAAAGAGGTATCGGCAGAATGGGAATGATTAAGATGAGTATTGGAAGCGAAGAGTGACCTTTTGAAGGGGGCGAGTAACTCCCTTCTTTATATTCTACTTAAGCTGGATATAAAATGGGGGGCGGAGGCAAAGCACTATGGAAAGACGATGACAAATGTCGAGGGTACTTAATGTTACGAGTCACCCTTTTGGGGAGTGGTGGCTTATGAGGCCGCTTTTTTAACAATTTTTTTAGTGCCCGGAAGGGCTGCCTTACCGGAAAACTTTCCGTAAAACTGCATTGACTTTACAACTGTTGTAGAGTTTATAATATGCAACAAAACAGGCGCAGGAAATACAGCGCCGGAACGGGGAACAAATGGAAAACAATCTGACCTCAGGAAATATATTTAAAAATATTGTGTCATTTTCACTGCCTTATCTGCTTTCTTATTTTTTGCAGACTCTTTATGGGATGGCAGATCTTTTTATCATAGGACAGTTTGAAGGGCCGGCGGGGACTACCGCAGTTTCGATCGGAAGCCAGATCATGCATATGCTGACAGTGATGATCGTGGGACTTGCCATGGGAACTACCGTGAATGTGGGACAGGCCATAGGAGCAGGAGATCAGAGGCGTGCGTCAAAGACGGTGGGAAATACGGTTCTTCTCTTTCTGGGGGCCTCTGTGATAGTAACGGCTGTGCTGCTTTTAGGGGTGAAACAGATCGTTGCACTGATGTCTACACCTGTGGAGGCAGTAAACGGAACCGTTTCTTACCTGATCATATGCTTTCTGGGAATTCCGTTTGTGACAGCTTATAATGTGATCAGCTCTATTTTCAGGGGACTGGGGGATTCCAAAAGTCCCATGTATTTTGTGGCGGTCGCCTGCGTGTGCAATATTGCATTGGATTTTCTTTTTATGGGAGCGTTGAAAATGGGCCCCTCCGGCGCGGCGCTTGGAACCACCTTATCTCAGGGGATCAGCGTGCTTGCTGCTGTTTTTATGATGCTGAAAAACAAACTGGGGATCCGTCTGCACAGTCAGGATTTCAGGCCGGAAAGATCAGTAATGGGGCAGATCTTAAGGATCGGGGCGCCTATTGCGCTGCAGGACGGTTTGATCCAGGTTGCGTTTGTCATTATCACCATTATTGCAAATAAGAGAGGACTCAGCGATGCTGCAGCAGTAGGAATTGTAGAAAAGGTGATCAGCTTCTTGTTTCTGGTACCTTCCTCCATGCTTTCCACAGTATCGGCACTTGGGGCGCAGAATATCGGAGCAGGAAAATACGACCGTGCAAGGAAGGTTCTGCGTTATGGAATTATGATCGCAGCCGGCTTTGGAGTGATCGTGTCTGTTCTGATCCAGTTTGCGGCAGTACCTGTGGTGGGACTGTTTACTACAGATGCGGCAGTGAGAACGGCAGGGGGGCAATATCTAAGAGGATATATCTGGGACTGCATTTTTGCAGGGATCCATTTCAGCTTCAGCGGTTATTTCTGTGCCTGTGGAAGGTCAGAACTTTCCTTTTTGCACAATATCATCGCCATCGTGTGCGTGCGGATCCCGGGAGTTTATTTGACATCCATGCTCTTTCCAGATACACTGTTGCCCATGGGACTTGCAACGGCCTGCGGCTCGCTTTTATCTGTAGTGATCTGTTTGGCTGCTTACTATGCCTTTGGAGCAGATCGCAGAGTTTTTGCAAAAGCAGCTCCGTGCAGTGGAACGGAAGATCGATCACAGGCTCATGCAGATTGAGGACGCCAGGAATTTTATCTGGATCTGGAATATTCCATACGGCAGCTTGAAGCAGGACAGACAGAGCCCATGGTATTTTGGGGAAAGGCAGAGGAACTGGAGGAAGGGAAATGCCTTTCTATCCGGTTTTGCGGGAAACCGAAAAGGAAAAGCTTGAGATTACAGGTTTTTCCAGGGAAATTACGCTGATTGATTACGGAATTACCGGGGATACGGATAAATTTGTAACAGAGATCCAAATTCCTGTTAAATGAGAAAAATTATCAATATGAGGAATGGCAGTTCTTTCAGACGGGTGATAAAATAAGAGATACTCAAAAGAACATATGAATACAGGAGGAGAAAAAAATGTTTGATCACATTAAGAAAATTGACTGGGGAAAATCAGGATTGTTCGCAGCGGGTGTTTTATTTGGCACAGCAGGAATTAAGATTTTATCCAGCAAGGATGCCAAGAAGGTCTATACCGGCTGCACAGCAGCAGTTCTCCGGGCAAAGAAATGCGTCATGAAGACGGTGACCACGATTCAGGAAAATGCAAGCGATATTTATGCAGATGCAAAGGAAATAAATGAAAACCGTGAGGCCGCAGAGGAAGCTTACGAAGATGTAAGCCCTGTAGAAGCAGAAGGTGAAGAGGCGTGAAATTTTTCATAAAGCATGAAGGAAAGGGCAGGATCCGTATCCATCTGGGGCAGAGCAGAATGAGCTATGAACAGGCGGATACTTTCCTGTTTTTTTTGCAGAATTTAGAGGAAGTCACAGAGGCAAAGGTTTATGACAGAACCGCAGATGCTGTGATCTATTATAAGGGCAGCCGGGAACGCGTGATAGATGCTATCCGGCAGTTTCATTATCAGCAGATACAGCTTCCGGATGGATATCTGGAGCATTCCGGACGAAAACTGAACGCCACTTATCAGGAGAAGCTGGTGGACAGGGTACTTCTTCATTATGCCATCAGATTTTGTCTGCCGGCGCCTGTCCGTGCGGTTTACACTACCTTTAAATCAGTGAAATACATTGCAGAGGGAATAAAAACCCTGTGGAACAAAAAGATCGAAGTGGCTGTGCTGGATGGCGCGGCGGTGGGAGTTTCCATTATCCGTGGTGATTTCAACACGGCAGGTTCCGTCATGTTTCTGCTTGGAATCGGGGAACTGCTGGAGGAATGGACCCACAAGAAATCCGTGGGAGACCTGGCAAGGACAATGTCGTTAAATGTGGGCAGAGTCTGGATGAAAAAGGACGATCAGGAGATCCTTGTCTCCGGTGATACCGTGAAAGAAGGAGATCTTGTGGTAGTACATACCGGAAGCATGATCCCTTTTGACGGAACTGTCAGCGAAGGGGAGGGCATGGTAAATCAGGCGTCCCTTACAGGAGAGTCTGCACCGGTACGCCGTATCCCTGGAAATTCCGTATATGCGGGAACGGTGGTAGAAGAAGGAGAGATTATCATCCAGGTAGGAGCGGCAGGAGGAGCCAGCCGCTATGAGCGGATCGCAGCTATGATAGAGGAAACCGAAAAGCTCAAATCAGGTCTGGAAAGCAAGGCGGAGCATCTGGCAGACAGACTGGTGCCCTATACGCTGGCCGGAACCGGCCTTGTATATTTGTTTACCAGAAATGTCACAAAGGCGCTGGCGGTTTTGATGGTAGACTTTTCCTGTGCCCTGAAGCTGGCAATGCCGATTTCCGTTTTGTCTGCTATCAGGGAGGCAAGCGAAGAGAAGATCACGGTAAAGGGAGGCAGGTTCCTGGAAGCGGTAGCAGAGGCAGATACCATTGTCTTTGATAAGACGGGAACCTTAACGAAGGCAACGCCTACTGTGGCAAGCGTGGTTTCCTTTGACGGAAGGGAGCCGGACGAGCTGCTTCGGATCGCAGCCTGTCTGGAGGAGCATTTCCCCCATTCCATAGCCAAGGCCGTGGTAGATGCAGCCAGAGAAAAAGGGCTGGATCATGAAGAAATGCATTCCAAGGTAGAGTATCTGGTGGCCCATGGCATTTCCACCACCATAGGTGGAAAAAGGGCAATTATCGGAAGCTATCACTTTGTGTTTGAGGATGAGAAATGCAGGATCCCGGAGGGGAAGGAAGAAATATTTGAGGCTCTGCCGGAGGAGTATTCCCATCTTTATCTGGCCATAGAAGGAAAACTGGCAGCAGTGATCTGTATAGAAGATCCCTTGAGGGAAGAGGCTCCTGCGGTCATAAAAAGGCTCCGTGAGAACGGCTTTAAGAAGATCGTCATGATGACCGGGGACAGCGAGCGTACTGCCTGTGCCATTGCAAGGCGGGTAGGAGTAGATGAATACTATTCCGAGGTGCTTCCAGAGGACAAGGCCCGGTTTGTAGAAGAACAAAAAAGAAGCGGACACAAGGTCGTTATGATCGGCGACGGCATTAATGATTCACCGGCGCTTTCCGCAGCAGATGTGGGAATTGCGATCAATGAAGGGGCAGAGATCGCCAGGGAGATTTCCGATATTACCATCGGGGCAGAGGATCTGCAGCAGATCGTTGTGCTGAGACAGCTCAGCCATGAGCTGATGAAGAGGATCCACCACAACTACAGATTTATTGTGAGCTTTAATTCCGGTCTGATCGTGCTTGGAGTTACAGGCATACTGGCGCCCACCACATCGGCGCTGCTGCATAATGCTTCCACACTTATGATCGGCTTAAAGAGTATGAAAAACCTGCTATAAGGGAAGCAAAGATCAGGATAATCACAAAGTCCAGGATCGTCCCGGCAGTAGGGTGGAAATATTTCCGGTAAGACCGTCTTCTATGGATCCTGCCGGGAATGAAGCTGGTTTATAAGTATAGTCACATCAAACCAAAAAGTAAAGAAAAAGTCTTTTCGTGCGGGGGTTAGATCCCGCGTGCAGAAAGGAAAGGATGAGGATCCATGAAGCTTTATCTGATCAGGCACGGCGAAACAGATTACAACCGGAACAGAAGAATACAGGGGCAGTGTGATATTCCCCTGAATGATTACGGAAGAAAGCTGGCATATCAAACTGCAGAGGGGCTAAGGGATGTTCCCTTTGATGCTGTGTTTACCTCGCCCCTTGTAAGGGCAAAGGAGACCGCCCGGATTGTAATGGGAGAAAGAAAACTGCCATTTTATGAAGATGACAGAATTGCAGAGATCAGCTTTGGAGAATATGAGGGATTATGCTGCAGCAGGGAGCACTATAATATCCCTGACAAGGACTTTATGAATTTCTTTTATGATACGGAGCACTATAAAGTGCCCGCCGGAGGAGAAAGCTTTGAACAGGTGATCAGGCGGACCGGAAATTTTCTGGACGAACTGATCCGGCAGAAGGAATATGAGGAAAAGACGGTTCTGATCTCTACCCATGGCTGCGCCCTTAAGGCGCTTTTGGCCGGAATCCGGCAAACTCCCATTTCCCGTTTCTGGGGAGAAGGAGTCCATCAAAACTGTGCGGTGACGATCCTGCAGGAAAAAGACGGAAAAATAGAGATTTTGGAGGAAGGAAAGCTTTTTTATTCGTAAAAACGGTATTTCCTTTTTCAGTAAAATCTGCTATAATATGGTTAATAAAGAAGGCCTTGCGGCCGATAGTAACTTAGGAGGCAGATGGATCTGCCTGCCATCATACAAGGATGTATAAGGGAGTGATCATATGGGAATCAGTATTAACATGGGAGCCAGTGGGATGAAGCAGAATTATTCTTATCTGTTTCAAAGTATTTCAGGAAATTCCAATTTAAATTTCCTTTCAGATTATGCCAGCATTAAAAACGGAAGCTACGGCAAGCTGCTGAAGGCATATTATTCCAAATCAGGTGCCAGCAAGGAAGTTGCTTCCATAGCACAGAATAAGTCCAGTGCATCAGCGTCCAAGGATTCGGCAAAGACCTTGTCTGATATTGAGAAGGCTGCAGATGGAATGAAGAGTGCAGCAGATAAGCTGATCACCAAGGGTAAAGACTCTGTATTTAACCAGATTGATGTGGAAAGTACCGATGAGTATGGTTTGAAAACGACTACAAAGGAGTATGACAAGGATAAGATTTATAAGTCAGTATCTTCTTTTGTGGACAGCTACAATAATCTTTTGAAGGAAGCAAGCACTTCTGCAACAACCTCGATCCAGAAGCAGGCAAGATCTCTTTCCTTTGTAACGGAGACAAACAAGAATTTGCTGTCAAAGGTTGGAATTACCATTGGAGAGGACGGAAAGCTTTCTGTAGATGAGAAGAAGTTTAAGGAAGCAGATATGACAACAGTCAAGTCTTTGTTCAATGAGAATGGTTCTTATGGATACCGCGTATCCGCTCAGGCTTCTCTGATTGATTATGCGGCTGAAAAAGAGAGCACCAAGGCAAATACCTACACCGGAAGAGGAAGCTACGGAAATACCTATAATACCGGAAGCATTTTCGATTACGGTTTCTAATTCAAAAATAGAGCAAAGCAGGGCGCAACGTATGCTGCGCCTTTTTTAGCAAAATCCGACTATTCAAGGGCTACCTATGGGTAGACAGAACCGGGAAGATTTTTTAATATAAAATCATCATAAGCTGAAAGGAGAAGGAGTGGAGATATGAACCCAATTATAGAACAGATCAGCAGGATCGGCATTGTGCCTGTGATCGCACTGGAGGACGCAAAGGATGCAGCGCCTCTTGCAAAAGCGCTTCAAAGAGGGGGAATAGGATGTGCAGAAGTGACCTTCCGTACTAAGGCAGCCCAGGAAGCAATTCGAATCATGACAAAGGAATGTCCTGAAATGCTAGTGGGAGCCGGAACGGTGTTAAACGCACAGCAGGTGGATCAGGCTGTTGAAGCCGGGGCAAAGTTTATCGTAAGTCCTGGACTGAATCCTGCAACCGTATCCTATTGTGTAGAAAAGAAAATCCCTGTCTTACCCGGAACAGCTAATCCAAGTGATATTGAAGCAGCACTTTCCCTGGGGCTTGACACGGTTAAATTTTTCCCCGCAGAGGCAGCTGGCGGCATCAAAATGATAAAAGCCATGAGCGCCCCTTACGGAAATGTAAAATTTATGCCCACCGGGGGGATCAATGCAGATAATCTGAAGGAATACCTTGACTTTGAAAAGGTGATCGCCTGTGGCGGAAGCTGGATGGTGAAAAAGGATCTGATCAAGGCAGGAAAATTTGAGGAGATCGAAGCCCTTGCAAGAGAAGCAGTCAATAAAATGCTTGGCTATGAGCTGATGCATATTGGAATAAACAGTGCAGACGAGAAGGAAGCGGAAAGAACAGCAGAGCTTTTCGGAA